>Ga0209061_1003217_pt1 | contig 18243 bp, 14 predicted proteins | sample Coa_R1_10_FD_187157 | JGI IMG/M metagenome (GOLD analysis project Ga0209061, IMG submission 187157) | Surface soil microbial communities from Centralia Pennsylvania, which are recovering from an underground coalmine fire - Coalmine... | ecosystem: Environmental > Terrestrial > Soil >...
ACTCGGCATAAAAGGAGATTTCTTTGGACGCGCTCTGGATTTCCGTAAATTTTCTCCCGGCTCTAAGTTGATTATTAACAATGTTTTTCTACTACCTTTGTAGAAACAAAATGGGCTCAAAAAAAAGGAAGGGTGTGGAAGAAGCCCTCAATCAGGTAACGGGGAGCTCATTCTCATTCAATCCACAAACAAAATGGTTGGTGTGCTAGAAAAATAGAATCAATCGGTGATCTTGAATCGGCCGTCCTTGAGAACCTCAAATCGAGAGGCCAGGCCACGGCGAGCGAAATATTATCGGATCTGCAATCGCAGCGGGATATTGCATACACTACAGTGAGCACGACTTTGGATCGACTCTACAAGAAGAAACTCGTGGAGAGGAAAGCTCTAGTTGGACCCGGGGGGACAAAGTATCTCTTTTCACTCGGGAGAGATGAAAAAAGAAAGATGAGGATAGCTGAGGCCACGCTCGACAGGTTGACCAGCGCGTTCGGCGAGACCGCATACTCTGCGATTTACAAAAAACTCGAGTCTCTGCCGGATGGAGAACTTGATAAATTGAGAAAGCAGATTGACAAAGCAAGGAGGAAAAGGAGCGAATAGAAAGATTCGTTGCTCCAGATCCTCCCGGTTATTCTTGATTTCTTTCAGGATTACTTTACGTCTCTCAATATACTGTCCGGTCTTTTACTTTCCGTTTCGTTCGTCGCTGCCGCATTCTCGATCTACAGATTCAGCAATGATTCTAGGACGAGATCTTTTCTGTTGCTTTCGGTGATTGTGCTCTCAGTCTCCGTTTGGACTTTTGTACTCGCGAGCCTTGCGTTTTGCGCGATGCTCGTAAACCTGTACCTGAGGTCGGGCTCCGGTGCCATTTCTCTTGTATCGGAGCTCGCTCTTGGCTTCTCGTTCCTCGCAAGTCCTCTCTCGATCGCGTTCCTGCGCAATCGAGCAAGGCGGGATCTCTTCCAAGCGATTTCGAAGGTTTCCCTGAAGAAGATCGATGGGATGGAATCGGAAGAACGACTGACAGCTCGCGTCAACAGGATATTCAATTCAATAAAGAAGATGCGTATCCATGACACTAAGGGGATCGAACTGTCAGCGTTGGGTTCTTCCTCTTCAGCGGTTCCCCACTCGCTGACCTTCGATTTTGAGGGCAGGAAGGTGGTCGCAATCACGCTTGAGGCTGCGGAGATGCTTGACGACGAAGAACTCGAATCGGTTCTCGCGCACGAGGTGGGCCACATAGTCAATCATGATTCCGCTTTGAAGTCTTTCGTGACATCGGTGAGATTTGCTTTTTGTTTTGATCCGGTGACCCGCCTCGCGGAAGCCGCCTTCTACAGGGAAAGAGAGTTCCAAGCGGACGAGTTCTCAGCCAGATTGACCGGGAATCCAGCTTCTCTTGCTTCGGCGCTCATCAAGATGTACCACGCGAGCCCAGCGAGGAAAGAGCTCGTAAATTCGGCGACGGTTTCCCTTATCGCTTCTGGCGGGCATCGACACAATTCCGGGCTATTGTGCCGTCAGCCTCCAATCAAACAGAGGATCAACAGGCTGCTTCGGCTTGCAGATGCCTTGGATTAGTTACGCGAAAAAAAGACAATACGAGCTCCATGGTCGGCTCCTCATTTGAAATTCAAAACAGCGTTGAGAATCTTTATTACTACGACACCTGTAGTAACAATTCGTTCTCGATCCAGTATGTCGCCCCAAAGCGCAACCAGCAGCGGTACACTCAAAGAAGGATCTGTTATCCCAAATATACGACATTTCAAGACTGTAAGAGAAAAGATCTACTCAAATGATTTAGCTAGACGAGTCAAGATTTCGAAAATGTCTTATCTTCTCGGCCATCTTCTAGAGTCGATGAAACGTCTGGAGAAGATAATCTCCCTTCTTGAATGGTTGAACGGCGGGATGCGAAAAGAGGCGGAGGTTCTTTTTTGGCTCTCCGTTTGACCTCTCTTCAACGCCCCGAGAATCGGGTCTCTTTCTCGGTGGGGATTTGCGCTTGTGATGAGGCAGAGAACCTTCCTCATCTACTTGACGTTATCAGGAGCGAACCACTCAAGAGCAGCCTCAGCATCTCGAAGATAATAATCGTGGCAAGTGGGTGTTCCGAGCAGACGCTCTCCCACGTAAGATCGGTCGCCGCAATTGATCATCGAATCTCTATCGTTGAAGAAAGCGCTCGCAAGGGGAAGGCTGACGCAATTAACAAAATAATCAGCCTGCACGAGGGACAATACATCCTATTCGTGAACTCGGATGCGCTCCCCGAAACCTCTTCCGTTTCAAAGCTGATGGACGCAATCTTGAGCGATCCGGACACCGGCGTGGTTTCAGCAAAGCCAGTGCTGGAATCCAGTCGGAGGGGCCTGACCGCAAGGGTCGAGAAGCTGATGTGGGCGGTTCACAATGAAAGTTCTTTGATCCTGAATCACCTCCATCTGAGCAACCACAGCAGTGACGAAATGATGGTGGTAAAGTCGGAGCTCTTACATTCGCTCCCCCTCGGTCTTGTAAACGATGGCGCATACATCGGCGGCAGCGCAAAGTCTAGGGGATATCTTGTCAAATTCTGCGACGGTGCGACGGTGAAGATCGACGTACCCGCAACGCTTGCCGGGCTCGTGGGACAGCGCAGGAGGATTCTCTACGGCCACATTCAAATCTGGCGATTGACCGGCCGCTCGCCGAAGACGGTGGAGTCCCTGCTTTTATCCTCGCCAGCGCTGAGCTTCAAGATTCTCGGTGGGTTGCTCTCAAGGAACCCGCGAGATGCGCTTGTCCTACCTATCGCCCTCCTCACGGAGGCGCTATCTGCCATTCTTGCAATTTGGGACACCCTCACTTCCCGACGGAAACATGGAGTTTGGCGAAGATATGGAAACTAGACAATCCTCCGCGGAGATCATAGAGCTCAATGACAAGGCCGCCTCAGATATCGCTCTTTTCTGCGACATCGCTGAATCGAAGGGCGCGAACCTCACGCTCAGCCAGATAATACAGTTGACCTCCTTGGGCGTTGATGAGGCTCAACTTAGTCGAGCGTGGTCAAATCATGAAAAGCTCAACGCTGAATTTGAGATCGAATCCGGCGTGGTGTACAAGAAAGGCGCCGCCGACGATCCCAGTTCAAAGTTGGAGTTCGGCGAGCGCGCAAGACGTGCCAGTTCCAACGTTGATTTCGCAAACCGATTCGGCAGATATCTAGCAAATAACAATACGCTCGTCCTTTCGATAAGCGGATCGACATCATACCAATCCGTCTCCCGCCACGATGACCTTGACTTTTTCTGCATCCTGAAGAAGGACAGGGTGTGGATCTTTCTTTGCAGGGCGCTGCTGCTTGCGAGGCTCTTTCGCTCCCTCGATAAGAAATCGCCCTCGATCTGCTTGAGCTACGTGATGGACGAAGATTACGCGCGGGGCGAGTTTACCCGCCCGCAGGATGGGCTCTTTGCGAGGGATGCACTATCGACGATGGTTATTCACGGCGAGAGTTACTACAATGCACTCCTCAAGGAAAGCGCTTGGATGGAGAGATACTTTCGCTCGATGTATGCGTCGAGAACCAAGCACGCTACGGAAGAGGTGCTACCCAGATCCCGGAAACCTTCTCTAGTGACGAGGATCGTAAATTATGGATTGTATCTGCTGGCTGGAAACTATATCCGGGTAAAGTCCCACCTCCTGAACAGGAGGTTTGCTCGGGAGGGGAAGACGGACAGGCTCTTCAAACTTCGCATGGGTTCGGATCATTGCATCTACGAGTCCGTCAATTATCTCGAATTGAGGAAGAAGTATGAGGGTCTGGAGCTATCGAAGCAATGGAAAGAGATTCGGTAGGCTCTCTTCGAAGTTGAATAGAATCCAATCCACTTCAGCGAGCTTGGCAAATCGGGACGCCGGGACCGGTCTCCTGTATATTGTGACACAGGGGAGGGTTTCGCGAAGGAGGCACGTCGTGAAGACCAGGTTTGTGAGGTGGAACGAAAATTCGGTTTGCGTCTTGGTGGCCCCGGAGGGGAAAATGTCGCCGGATTGGATCGAAAATCTGTTTGCAAATGTGGGTGGCGATTCATCCTTTCTTGCATCAGCATCAACATCTTCATCTTCATCTTCTTCTACCCCTCCTCCTCCTTTCGGTCTTTATGGTCGAATCACGAGAGCCTCGATAATTCTTGACGAAGGAGAAGCCAAGGCGGTCACGGACAGATTCTTTGAAAAGTATGGTGCTGACTTTGCACGCAGACACGACTCGAGGTATTACAAGAATGCTCGCCCGGTGGTGCTTGAATTTGAGCCTCTGCGAGATGACTTGCGACTCGAGAGTCTCGTCGCGGAGCTGGAGTTTGATATTCAGGCGAAAAACTATGATTTGCTGATCTTGGGCAACCCCATTTCAAGGTGGCAAAGACAAGTAACCGTCAGACATCTGTTTTCATTGTTCAAACCCGGAAGCACCGTGTTGGAGATCGGTTGTGGAACAGGTATCGAAACGATCCCTCTAGCCAAGAACGGCGTCAAGGTCATCGCGCTTGATATTTCAGAAAGGATGTTGCAGGTGCTGGATAGGAAAGCTCGACTGGCCGGCGTGGAAAGCCAGATCAAGTCGAGAAGGAATTCTAGTTCTAACCTGATTGACCTTCTGAAGGATGCTATCGTCCCGCCATCAGGTTTCGACGGCGCGTTTTCGCACTTTGGCGCGGTCAACCTTGAGAATGACCTTGGAAGATTCTCAAGGGATCTGTCCTGCCTTTTGAGGCAGGGGGCCCTCGTGTCCTTTGCTGTCTGGAATCGCATTTGCCTAATCGAGCTTCTGGCGGATTCACTTCGCGGGAAACTAGGCCGTCTAAGGGCCCGCACGTCAGGCTTGGTCAGGACAGGTGAGGAATCAAGATATTCGCTCGATACGGCAACTTATACGCCAAGGGAGTTTTCTTCGTACTTCAAGAATGAGTTTGAAGTCTTGTCACACTTTGCTCTTCCCGCATTCATCCCGCCATCAGAATACGCGGCGAGATTTTCTTGGTCCCTAAAGTTCAAGCGGGGAGACGCCGCGATCGGAAAGCTCCCCTTGATCCGAGATCTCGGGGACAACTTTGTGATGACAATGAGAAAGCTGTAGCGAAAATTTAGTTTAGCGCGTTAGCTGCTTTTCACAACAATGGTTCCGTGCATCCAGCCGGGGTGAAGTGTACAGATGTACTTGTATGTCCCCGGAACCGTGAATGCGTACACCGTCTTGCCCCCGGGGAGTATGGTGCCTGAATTGAAGAGCGGGACGCCAGAGGGGGCACTAACGAACGTCACGGTGTGAACAGCGTTGTCGTTATTCACCCACTGTACCGTGCTGTTGTGATTAAGAATCACAGTTACGTTCTGCGGAGAAAAGGTGATCAAGGTTCCGGGGTTGGCTGAACCCGGAAGAATTGTGAGGAAAGCGGTGGGCGTTGGGCCGGACGATTGCGCGCTGGGCGCCACCAGAATTGTAGTGAATCCTATTCCGACACAGACTACCAGCAACACGCCTATGACGACCTTGGCAGTATGACCCGGTGCGGGGAGACCGTCCTTGAACAGACCCGCTGGAAGAATGATGAGCCCGAGTATCAATGCATACCCAGTTATGTTTTCAATTTCCTGGAATGACGCTTGCGTGGGCCCGCCGCCGGTTCCACCGTGCAGCGCGAAAAAGTAGTATGTAAGCTGCCCCGCCGCTCCGATGAATATCAGGAAGAGACTGATGTAGTATAGATCCTTGTCCAACTTTTGATAATCAACTCATTTCTGATTTTCTGAGCTACCTCGCCCTACGCTTTGGGGGCCGGAACCCAAGAGGTCCCCAATGATTTTCCCATCCTGTTGTTGCTGCTGTTGCTGTGGCGACTTTGAACCGTTCACTTCTTCTGAGACTCTTGTGATGGGTGTGGGTTTGGGAGCCGCACTCGGTATAGTCGGTGCAGCAGGTGTAACTATTTCCTTTGTGATGGTGGGGCCACCGAGCGTCTTGATCAGATTCCATATGAATGGAATCTGAGCCGCCGCCGCAATGAACGCGAAGAAGAAAGCGAGCTCCAGCCAGAACTGATAGTCCAGAGATATGGTAAATGGAAGGCTGGAGATCACAGGTGAAAATAGCCTCCTCGGCACGCCGAGATATCCCATCGCCGCGAATACGAATCCCAGTCCAAAGCCGCCGATGCACGTGCCCCAGAAATGAATGTCTCCCAGGGTTTTGCTGTACCACTGCTTGCCCGAGATTTCAGGTAGGATCCAGTAAAAGACACCAAACGCAGCAAGAACGATTCCGTCGAGCGCGTTGAAGTGAAAGTGAGATATCACGATGTACGTGTTGTGCTCGTAGAGGTCAAGCGCCGTGTTGCCGTTTTCCACACCCATGACTCCACCAATTATCCAACCGAAGATGCTAGCGATCAGGAACTTTGCGGTGAGTGTCCAATCATACTTTGATCTCCAGATGAGAGCAAACAAGGTGAATACCGAGATTCCGGATGCGAAACCTATCGCCATCGACATGTTCTGCGACACGAACTGCAAGAGGTAGGGCTGGGACGTATCCATGAAGAGGTGGTGGCTGTACACTCCGACACCCGTGATCAATAGTATCGGCCAAGGCGCCCTAACCCATCTGGAGCTGGAGAAATCCCTGTGAGCAAAGATGGGAACAAGAGTGTAATACATCCCGATCAGCGGAAAGAAAGCAAAGTAAACTATCGGGTGGTAGTTTATCCAGAGAAAGTTCTTCGCGATCAGGTTGTTGAGGAAACCTGGCTGATTCATGGTGGTCCAGGCGCCGTCCAATAGCAGGGTGAAGAACGGAGGGGCTGATACGACCATGTCCAGCGTCGTCACCATCGCAGCGATGGCCGCGGCCGGGTACGCGATCGTTCGGGCTCTGACGACTGCGGGCATGTAGGCGTCAAACCCGATCGAGGCCGCAAACTTGGCGGACATTGAGTGATTCATTCCAGGCTTGTCATTGTATTCGTCTCTGTACCTGTTCGAAAATGCGGTACCAAAGACGTTGTAAGCAAAAACGAATAGTGAGATGTTGGTGATTATCATCCCGAGAAAGAACAGCCCCGCCTGGAGCATTCCCCAAGGCGCTTGTCCTGGAGGTCCGCCGTGAAACGGCAACGGCCACAGGAAGTACCAGCCGGCCCCAAATCCGTCTAGCGTTGAGAGCCACACGATGTAAAACCCAATCGCGAACAAATAAAAGATGACGGGCAGCAATCGCTCGTTGTAGATCTTCCTTTTCATGTACTTTGGAAAGACGTACATGCACAGACCGTATGCAAAGGGGAATTGCCAGCCGACGAACATCCCAAGCCCGTGCGCGGTGAGCAGTTGCCCGAACACCTGTGCTGTCCCCACCGGTCCGATGTTCGCCGCGCCGCCTCCCTGGTCGGTTCGCATGAACAAAGCGATTGTACCAGCAATTATGAAATTGAGGAAGGACATGTACAGCAGTCTTCTGACCCATTTTCTCGTGTACGGGGTAAGCGGATCTTCCGCAGTGATCGGAGTCACGGGCTCGTGCGGAATGATGTTTGACTGCGTATCGCTCAAATGGAATTCTCCCCCTCGCTTTCTTTGCTAGATCCTAGGAGGTTATGTTCAGCTCGCTGATCATGCCGTAATGCCCGAACCCACAGAACTCGAGGCACCTCACGTAGTAAATCCCCGGAGTGTTGAATTGGTAAAGAATGCTGTTGTTGTAATTGGGCATCACCTGAACTTGAAAAACGATAGCCCCCTGAGGGTCGTAGACGCCGAATCCATGAGTCACGTCGATCGACCTCACTTGAAAGAGGACGGTGCTCCCGACGGGGATCGGGTATGCGGTCTGGCAGTTCTGCCCAAAGCTCGGTGGAGAGCTTATGCACCACGCGAACTGTGAAGCCTGAACATCAACGGTCATATTTGGCTTAATGTTCGAATGCGCGTAGGGATAAGGGAGCATCCCCGTCGTGGAAAACAAGAAGCTGAGGAACACAATCAGGATCAGCACGACCCAGTATTTTTCATATTTTGCGAGAGAATGCTTGTCCACTTCGTCGGGATGTTTCGTGGACCAAAACAGTGCGACACCCGCCACTATAGTGATTAGAGTGGATATCAGGAGGATTACCGCCATGTAGGTGGTATTCATCCCGAAGTCAGCGGGGAAGAGCGCCATGGCAGTGATTCGTAGATTCTCGTTAATTTTTATACTATAAACGTTGTGATGCAGTTTAGGTAATTGGAGAACTCTTTTGTCACGCTCCATTGCCTGCTTTTGACTTTTCTTTTCTCGTTCCTTTTTGGCTCACACAAAAAAAGGGAATGACGATTACGTGTAGTCCAAATGCTTTCATCAAGAAAGAATGAATGAATGCATGAATGAAGGTGAACGTTACGGTGTTTTGGATTGGAACATGGACACAAAATCGCGATAGTTATTTATGCGAGAATCGGAAGATTGTGGAAATACCCGCGGTAGCTCAGCCTGGTAGAGCTTCCGTCTTCGAACTCGCGAAGTTGTAGCTTTCTCTCGCCGAGATTGCGAAAAAGGTAGCAGAGTCGAAGGGAGATGCTGTAGAGATCTCTGGCTCCGCAAATAAGAAATTCGCGGCGCTGATCCCACCCAGCCTTATCAGGCTCACAGTAACCGGAGTGTCGTCGGTTCAATATCCGCCCTCACATGCCTTGAGAGCGTTTGAAAATCCGACCCGCGGGACCTCTCTTTTTCCCCCATCTTGCACTTTCAAAACAAAACTAGTCATTCGGTTCCATGACGGGCGTGGCCGCATCTTGCTCCATCCTCCCTTGCTGCTCCTTGAAGTTTTCAAGGTAGAATTCCAGCCTTCTATCTTCGAACAAATTGTTGAGCGAGGTAACGTTCTTGTTTCTTGACTTGGAGAGGTCGAGGTTTGCTGCCGTCGCGACGACTTCATTTGCCCTTGCGGAAGCGAGTTTTTCCATCGTCGGCGAGATTATTTGACTGCGGCCGGTGAACTTGAAATTGTCCTTGACTCCTCTTTTCTCTCGCCCGATTCGATTCGCCGTGATGACGAAGATCCTGTTCTCGAACGCGCGTATCCGCGTGCCGAGCTGAGCCTTCCCCGGAATCACGAGATTTGAAGGGTGGCAGACGATGTCTGCGCCTCGGAGGGCGAGCTCCCTCCAGGCCTCGGGAAAGATCCAGTCAAAGCATATCAGTACGCCAACCTTGCATCCTGTTGATTTTATTTCAAACACTTTGAACCCGCTATTGGAAGGCGAGAACCAAAGTTTCTCCCTATAGAAGAGGTGCATCTTCCGATAAGTTCCCAAAACGTTCCCCTTCTCGATTATCACAGAGGAGTTGAAAGCACCGTCGCCCTCGCGCTCAGCGAACCCTGCCACCACTGTCGACTTGGATCTCTCGGAGAACGCTCGAAATATCTCGACCGACCTACCGCTGACGGGCTCGGAAAGGGAAAGGCATTCCTCCTTTGACCTGAACGCATAACCGGTGTTGCAAAGCTCGGGAAATACGTAGATGTCAGATTTTACTCTGGATGCGACCCTGATGGCCTCTTCGCAGTTGTTTTCGTTTTCGCCAAAGACGGGTCGCGTCTGAACGAAGGCGCCCCTGACCTTCGGCGATCTCGCGGCTGCTGCTTCTTCCACTTTTCTCATGGAGGTATGAGAGAGGATTCGCAACGTGTCTTCTAAAAAAGGATGCGGAGGAGCATCTAGAGAGGTGCGCAAGTTTTCCTTTGCCCACTCTCAATGTATATATGGAGTAAAAGGAGTGTTTTTTTGTGGAAAGCAGGAAGAAGGAGAAAAAAACCTAGCTTGCCTAGCTCAATCAGCTGACCTATCGATCAACCAAAAAAGAGAACGTGCCCTTACATCCCAAAGAAAAATCCTTCAACTTTGAGAGAATAAGCAAGAGGTTCCACGACACAAGCCATTGTCCAAATTTGACAGTTACAATTCGTTCCTGAGGAAAAGATACAAACTAATAATTCTGGTTTGGTTCGTCGCGCTCCTCGGGTCGCTCGTTTTTGTTCCGAGTTTCTTCTCGAGCGTGTCGTATGATGTAGCCAACGCTAATCTCGGAGGCCCGTCTAATACAGAATCGCAGACGGCTCAGAACATAATCAACTCTCAGTTCCCTCCGTCAGCTTCGGCGGGGAGCGGGAACTATAGCATCCTGATTGTGTTGCAAAACTCATACGTCTACTCCGATCCGGTCAAGTCAGCCATCCAATCAATCGGAGATGTGCTTTCTTCAGATCGAAATGTTGTAAATTACACCGGAATGACCAGCATATACTCCACGGAGGCAGACCTACTAAATTCAACAGGGTCCGCACTTCTTTCATCCACGAACGAGCTCGCTCAAAACGTTAGTTCAATCAACCAAGCCGAGTACTCGCTTCAATCTAACCTGACCGCTTTGCATTCTCAAATATTTCAGGTTGAATCCGGAGTGAATGAAACTGCAAGGCTCGTGTTCGGGGTTCCGAATACTTTCGTAACAATCTGGCAAGGCGTTCGATCGGGCGGCGTCACGGATCCCTATCAAGCAAACAGAATTGCAAATTCGACGCTCGTCAATCAGACCGGAGGACTAGGCGGGAATACACAGTCTCAGAGCTACTATTCATTGTTTTTCAAAGCTTGGAATTCGACATTTTCTAGCCTTGCGAATTCAACCAGCACGGCGGTGCGCGAGCAGTATTCAATTAATCAAAGCCTCGGTGCATTTGCGAGCAACGCGAACTTGGGCGCGCAGACCAAAGCGATATTCTCCGCTGTTGGAAGAAGCCTCAACACGACCACGTGGAACAGCACAGTAGCTATCTCGGATCTTTCAAAATACATGATTGCTTCAAGTATTCCGAGCAATTTTTCCGCATCGCTTGGAATCTCTCCTAGTTCACTGGTCGATCAACTCTACAACCTCGGTCCGTCTCCACAAAACACTACTTCTTCATTTTCTAATCTTGTTATCAATCTCACGATCAACGGCTTCGGGAAGAGTAACTCATCATCCTCCGCCTCTTTTTCTTCTTCCTCCTCCTTTGACATCGGGGATCTTGTTCGTGATTCGTACTTTCTTGGAGCAAAACCAAGCTCCAGTGACGTTTTTGCACTCGCTTCGAAGCTTTCCGCAAACCTCACGGCGAACTCTTTTGCTGGTTCTCCTGTTTTCTCAGTAAACTCTACCGCGCTGTCCAACTTTCTTCGCCAGCTCGGCGAGGACCCCAACGCGCAATCGATCAGGAATCAATCCAACGATTTTGTGAGAACGAATAGCTACGGCAATCTCCCGTTTCTCCCATCGCGGGCGCTCAGCAAGAATTTCGTGAGCCAGAACAACGGCACGATGTTGGTGATCCTCAACTTTGCTTCAAACCCGGATCCAAAGACGATTCAGAGCGTCCAGTCCGATGTCAAAGATTCAAACCTCTCAAGTGTCGTCAACTCGTTTTACATCACGGGCTCGCCCGTGATAACGGAGGATGTTTCCAACGCCTTCACCCCCGCTCTGAAGATTACTGTGGCGCCGGGAGTGGGGATGTCGATTCTTATTGTCGGACTGCTCTTCCTCGCTCCGCTGGCCGCTCTCATCCCGATCCTGATTGGTGGTATCTCGGTCGCGATAGCCTACGCCGCGATTTACATCGGGATCGTCGAGATAGGAAAGGGGACTCCTTCATTTCTGACTCCCACGCTGACCACCCTCCTGATGCTCGGGCTTGCTGTGGATTACTCAGTACTGCAGCTTCGGCGCACGAGGGAGGAGAGGCTAAACGGCAATTCAAAGGAGGAAAGCGTTGCGATTTCCGTGCGCTGGGCGGGTCAGGCGGTGCTCACCGCTGGAATCACCGTGGTTGTTGCATACATAGTCATGGCGGTTGCCAACGTCCCCCTTTTCAGCGACGTGGGCACAGCGATCGCGCTGGGCGTATCGATCCTCCTTGCTGCATCATTGACTCTTCTTCCCGCCTTGGAGCTCGCTCTAGGTGACAAGTTGTTCTGGCCATTCGGTCTTCGTGCCAGAGCAAAGCAAAGGGAAAGCATGCTCGAAAGGATCGCCAACCACACCGTCAGGAGGAAGATTATCGTCGCTGGCGCGATTACAGCGTTCGCCTTGGGCGCCTTCGTAATCGCGTACGGGACTCCGACGGGAGTCGATTTCCTGAGACTGCTCCCGAACTTTCCGAGCAATCAAGGCTTGAACGTGCTCGAAGCGAACATGGGGAGCGGAACAATCTCTCCATCCGAGATAGTGGTCAGCACATCAACCCCGATCGTGTCTGGACACAACCAGTTCAACCAGACGTTGTTGAATGAGATCGAGAGGATAAGTTTGGCTGCTTCCAACACCAGCGGTGTTGCAAGCGTCTCCGGTCCGACCCGACCGTTCGGTAGTCAGTTCAACTATTCCGGAATTTCGTACATGAAGGAGCCGATCTACTCCCAGTACCTCAATGGAATGATGGCCGATATAGGGAAGAACAATCAAACCGCTATAATCTTCTTGGGACTCTCTGACCCATCCCAGTCCGCTCAAGCCGTGAGCGCCCTGCTAAAGGTAGAATCCTCGATATCAAACCTTGACCTTCCCAGCGGGATAGCCGTTCACTACGGAGGCGAGACTCAGGGGACGTACGACAGCGAGTCATTCATCAACGGGATCCTCCCTCAGGTGGTGATCATACTCTCGGTTGCGGTGTACTTTATCCTCTTCCTGCAGTTGAGATCCGCCTTCACCCCGCTGAGGTTGGTGTTCACGATACTCTGCAGCGTTGCATTTTCCCTCGCCCTTCTCTCCGTTGTATTTTATTTTGCACTAAATCTTCCCATACTTGACTTTGCGCCGCTATTCGTGGTCGTGACGATGCTCGGCGTGGGAATCGATTACGACATATTCTTTGTTACGAGGATCAGGGAAGAGGTCTTGAAGGGGAACACGGACAACTCCGCCATCAAGATCGCAATTTCCAAAGTATGGGTCACGATATTTGGCTTGGGGCTGGTCCTCGCAACCGTGTTTGCATCTCTATTGGTGACAGGCATCGCGATGCTCCAAGAAATCAGCCTCGCGGTTGCGTCAGCGGTCATCATAGACGTGGGAATTGTGATACTTTTCTTCGTACCCGCGTTGATGTCGCTCGCGCAGCGCTTCAACTGGTGGCCTTCAAGGCAGGTAAAGAAGCGAGAAAGCGTGGGAATCGAATCCTAGCCCCCTCGCTCTTGCTCAAGCGGAACCCGAACTGGGGCTAACAAGCGTGATGTTCCCGTACATCCCGTTCATCGCGTGAGTGGGGAACATGCACATGTACCACATGTGCGTGACACTCGCTGGTACGTTGAGGACGATCGTATACTGAAATTCGGAAGCCGTGTTCGTCGAGTTGTTCACCGGAGCAATCAATGGCGTCATCTGAACCATCTCGCCATCGACGGCCATGTTTTGCATAATGTACTCGGGAAACGGCGGGGGAAACGTGGTCAATACAAAGTTATGGTGGTCGGTAAAGTCCATGTTGATGAAAGTCACGTTGAGCGTTGCGCCCCGCGGAATCACAAGGGTCGGCTGATACAAACCGTAGATCGCAAAAGCGTTTGACAGAGAAGATACGTTGTCGTACTCCGGAATCGTGGTGTTCGTTACGGTCGAGACCCAGGTGTTGGAATTTGAAAACACCACGAGAGATATGTTCATTGAGTGAAACGTGATCGTATCGGCCTGCTTGTTGATCTGAGCGTAGCTCGGGATTGTGCCATTCATCGCTGTTTGGTTGGCCGTCTTGACGCTGATCTGAGAGGTTCCGTTGTACACGGGCGCGGGGACATAGCTGTTCGCATCAAAACAGGTGCAACCGTCGGTCTGGCCCGCCGCCATCACTCCCATTTCAAGGTATACCCCGATCGGAACAAAGATTACAATCACGGCGATGATCAGGATCGCCATCGCTCGCCTGTCCCGCACGGAGTTGACGAATGAGCTCATCGAAAAACAACTCGCCTACCGATAATCTTTCTTTTCATTCATTCATCCACCGAAGCTTGTACTATCGGTCTATCCGCCGGTCGGGTTAGTCGCTCCTTTGCTCGCGTCGCTGTCAAGGGCCCGGAGATCCTCGTTGCCTGGTCCTGGCCGAGCTCCGGGAGAACTACCTTCTTCCGGGAAGACTATTGGCGCTCTGGGCTCGCTTCCTATCATCTCCGGGGTGGGCATCGGGGTTTCATCCGGCCGCCCCACCGATGGTCTGCGGAGCGTCTTGATGATATTGATGATGAACGGAATCTGAGCGAATGCTGCGATGAACGCGAATATGGCGGCTATCAATAGGTATGGGCTGTACATATCGGTGAAGGGCAGCACCGGAACGACGGGTGCGAATTCCCTCCTCGGCACGCCGAGATATCCCATCGCCGCGAACGTTCCCACCATTCCAAACCCACCGATGATCGTCACCCAGAAGTGCAACTCCGAAAGCTTCTGACTGTACCATTTCTTGTTCGTTATTTCCGGAATCACCCAGTAGAGAACTCCAAAGCCAGCCGGTACGATTCCGTCGAGCGCGTTGAAGTGAAAGTGAGCGAGCACCATGTACGTGTTGTGTCCGTACACGTTGTAGGCGGGAGCGCCCAGTTCGACTCCAATGACCCCACCCAATATCCAGCCGACTATCGCTGCCAGGATCCAGCGGGCCGTCAGGTTCCAATCGTATCTTGACCTCCAGATCAATCCAAAGAGCGTAAACACGGAGATCCCAGAGCCCAACGCTATTATCATCGTCATGTACTGAGACATGATCTGTAGGAAGAAGGGCTGCGCCGTGTCCATGAATATGTGGTGACTGTAGACACCCACTCCAGGGATGAGAAGCAGCGGCCAAGGAGCTCTCACCCACCTTGAACTTTCAAAAGCTCTCGTCGCAAATATCGGGATGAGGGTATAGTACATGCCCACGAGTGGAAAGAATGCAAAGTATACGATCGGGTGATAATTCAACCATAGAAAGTTCTTTGCAACGAGGTTGGGTAGGAAGGATGGATTGTTCAGCGAGGTCCACGCGCCATCGGTCAGGAGCACGAGGAAAGGAGGTAGCGACACGATCATATCAAATGCGGTGACCACCGCTCCTATGACCGCGATGGGGTATCCGACTATTCTCTGCCTGATCGACTTTGGCATGTATGCGTCAAAGCCCATCGCGGCTGCAATCTTTGCGGAAATCGAGTGGTTCATCCCCGGCGAGGTGTTGTAGACGTCCTTGTATTCCTTGGAAAATACTGTCCCGAACACCGAGATGACGAACGTGATCAGAGAGATGTTCGTGATTATCATCCCAATGAAGAAGACGAGCGATGAGCCAAGTGCCCAAGGCACGCTCGCTCCGGGACCGCCGAAGATGGGAAGCGGAAAGAGGAAGTACCAGCCGGCTCCGAACCCGTAGAGCGTCGCGAGCCAGACCATGTAGAATCCGATGAAGAAAAGGTAGAAGGTGACGGCAAGAAGTTTCTCCTTGTATATCCGTCTCTTGAGATACTTTGGAAGGATGTACGCGCAGAGACCGTAGGTGAACGGGAACTGCCACCCCACGAACATCCCGAGCCCGTGAGCGGTTTCGAGCTGACCAAAAACTCCGGGGCTGCCGATGGGTCCGAGGAGTGAGGATCCGCTCGATTGGTCAGTTCGCATGAAGAGCGCGATCGTTCCGGCGATGATGAAGTCAAGGAAGGACATCAGCAGAAAACGGCGCACCCACGCTTTCGTGTACGGTGTGAGCGCCTCTGAAGCTTCGCGCACAATCTGCGGCTTTTCCTCCTCGCGCATCTCGGTCATCTTCTTTTCCTCGCCACCTCGCTGATCTCTCTCCCTCTCTGTGTGTGCGTTTGTTTGTTTACCTCATCATCCGGTCACGTTGATCTGACTTACCATTCCAAAGTGACCGTATCCACAGAATTCAAGACATCTCACGTAGTATGTTCCCGGAGTCGTGAACTGATAGATTATGTTGTTATAATACCCGGGCATGACCTGCACCTGATCCAGCAGCTGCCCGCTCGAAGAGTAAAGACCGAACCCGTGGGTTACATCAATGCTGGACGTGTTGAACAAGACCGTCCCGAGCGGTATCTTGATGTCCGACTGACAGTTTGTTCCCCAGCTCGGATAATATGCAAGGCACCACTGGAATTGCTGCGCCCTAACATCGATGACGACGTTTGGAGTTACGCCCGGGTGAGCATAAGGATAAGGAAGCAGCCCAAGAGTCGAACTCGCGAACGCGAGCACCACCACGAGGAAAACGAGTGTGTAAACCCATTCCCTCTTTGCCATCGCGTACCGGTGGCTCTCGCTGGGATGTTTGTTAGACCAGAAGACAAGTGATAGACCGGCTATGACGATGAGTACGAAGATCAGGAACACTATGCCCAAGAATTCTGGGCCAAATCCCAGATCTCCGGGCAAGATGGAGGCCGCCCAGATCGGCATAATTTGGAAGGCTCTAATCCAAATATTCACTAATCTAGCTTGCCGAATTTCGTTCAAGAATTTCATATAGTAACCGTGATCATGTTAAATCCAAGTTAGTACCTGCGCTACGCTTTTTGAGATTTAGTACAAAAAAAGATACTGTAGTATAATTCATGACCGGCCGGGCGCCGAAATGGACTCGGCGGGGGCCTTCCGAACCTTACTCGTTTCTTGCTGTCTCCACAAGACAGTTCCCACGATTCCCATGATCAAGCCGAAGAGGAGGTGAAGAAGGAACAGTCCACCGACCACCGCCGGTACGGTTGATGAAAGCAAGACGAGACCCGCGAGCATCGGCATGAAGAAAATTGCGTAGATCAACGCGCCCGCGATTACACCAATCGCCGCTCCCCGGTAGGTTCTGTCGAGCCTCAAAGGACTGGCTGAGCTCGTAAACACTCCAAAGATCGCTCCAAGTATGACTCCCGCAACCAGATGCAAGATCCAACCGCTTATGGGAGCGGCAGGAACTCCAATTTTCTGCGTGAAAGTTATGAAGAAGGGTGCACCCGCAACTGGAATAGCGTAGGATACCAATCCCATTACTATTGAGCCGATCAGTCCACCAACAACCGATGCGGAGACAGCACGAGTGTTCGGCATTATCCCCCGTTGAGCGGCGATTCCTCTTTTATTGGCGAAATGGTGATTTTTTATGCGTAAAATACTCGCTACTCAAAAGCCATGATCTCCATAGCGTACCGTTGTTTGGAAGAAAGGACTGTAAATCAGAAATAACCATGGGACGCTTGACTAACCGGTTTGTCAAGGCACGGCTCGGAACCGGAAGGCGTGAGGTGCAGTGCGTGTGGCGCGAGATTCTCTCACTATGAAGATTTAGAGCGCCACAACAAGGAGGTGCACCACTCTTCTCATCCACAAGTCAAAGGCGAGTCCTGACCCGGCCTTGCGCACCTTCGGCGCGAGGCTAGTTGAAATTATCTCCGCCATTGACGAGCAGGGTCTGCCCCGTCACGAAATCGCTCGCATCTGAACACAGGTAAAGTATTGTACCAGTCAAATCACCGGGCACTTCGTCTCTCCGAATCGAACGCCTCCTTGCCCTATCCTTTGCATATTCAGGGTCAGGATCCATCTCGCGAGCCGCTTCGGTAATGGTATAACCGGGCGCGAGAGCGTTTACGCTGATGTTGAACTGTCCCAGCTCCCTTGCGAGAGCCCTCGTCAGACCTATGATGCCTCCCTTGGATGCCACGTAATGAGCAAAATATGGAACGCCACCAAAGAACGTGCCAGAGGAGATGTTGATTATCTTACCCTTCCCCTGAGCTTTCATTTGAGGAAAAACTGCCTTGCAGCAGAGAAAGGTCCCCTTCAAGTTCACCGCCATCAAGCGGTCCCACTCTCCCACCGTTATTTCGTTGAACGGCTTTTTCACAAGACCTTGAAATACCGCGGCGTTGTTTATGAGCGCGTCGATTCTGCCGTATTTTTCCACAGCGAATCGCGACATACTTCTGGTCTGTTCTTCATCGCTGACGTCTACCAAAATGCTCCCGCAATCGCCTCCATCTGACCTGATTTCTGAAGCGGAAGAGTGTACTTTGGGAGATATGTCTGCCAGAACGATTCTGGCTTCGCACTTTGCAAGGTAAGAGGCATACGCCTTTCCCAAGCCTTGGGCGGCCCCGGTGATCAGAACTACCTTA
>Ga0209061_1003218_pt1 | contig 18237 bp, 34 predicted proteins | sample Coa_R1_10_FD_187157 | JGI IMG/M metagenome (GOLD analysis project Ga0209061, IMG submission 187157) | Surface soil microbial communities from Centralia Pennsylvania, which are recovering from an underground coalmine fire - Coalmine... | ecosystem: Environmental > Terrestrial > Soil >...
TAACGCTTTTTTGTCTGACACGGTACGCTTTTTGCTTACATGCCTCTGAACAATATCTGCCAGGGCGTCCTGTATCAGAAAGTTTTGCAGGATTGGGACAGTCAACTATTGCACATTTCATCCTCTTTGGACTCCTTCCCTAACAAGTGTTTCCCCTCAGAATTCCGGTTAGCCGTATCCTCCTTACGATACAGGCTGCGCTCGATAGAAAAGCCGTCCGGGTAGCGTTCGTGCATCTTACGGATATTGGCCGCCATAACATCATCGAGCGTCCAGCCAAAGGCGCTACACATCAGCGCCAGATACCAGAGCACGTCTCCCATCTCGTCCCGGAAACGCAGCGCATCAAAGCCGTGCCCCTGGTAGCGCCACTTTTTCACGATGTCCACCACTTCGCCGGCCTCGCCAGCCAGACCCAGGGCGCCGAGCGTCAGTTTATCCTCCCAGGTATCGCGCCCGGCGTAGGTGCGCAGCACCTCTTTGATATAGTCCGGTCTGTGAGCCGATGCGTCTTCCACTGAGCATGCAGGCTCTGCTTCCTTACCTTCGTCCCAACGCTCGCCAAGTTCACGCGCACACTCCCAACAGAGCCAGCGCCATTGCATGCCGCTCCCCAGCCCCGGTCCCGTGTAGACGTGAAATCGTCGGCATTCCCGCCAGTCCAGACAGCCCGAACATGGGCGTATATGGTCAAGCAGCATAGAGTACTCCTTATTCATCATCTTCTCCCTCGTCGTTATCCTCAAGAAAGGTTTCAACGGCCTCGATGACCAGATCGTGAAACGAACAGTGCTGCGTCCGCGCTCTCTGTGCCAGTTTCTCCGCCACAAAATCAGGAAGCAATGACCGAAGTTGCACGGAGGCTTCTTCCTCAGCCTGTCGGCGCAGTTTCTCTACCTTCTCGGGGAGTGCGAGATCTGATTGGAGGGCCGGGGCCTCTTGCGTCCAGTCAGTGAGAGGCGCGACTAAAGCTAGCCAGCGCTCCGCCTGCCAGCGCGTCTCGACAGCCCCGCCCAGTCCGAGGCCACTTATCAGGTGCACCAACTGGTAACGGTCATCCTCAGCGCTCACATACTGGTAGGCGAGTCCGGGCGAGCGAGTATCAGCTTGCATCTCGTTCTCCTTCCTGAGATACGCCTTGAGCCGGAGTAGAGGAGGCACAGCAGCAGGTATACTTTGCATAGACGGCCTCAGCAGCCTGTGCCAGAGCTTCTTCGACGGTGAGCGCGATTGCCCTACATATGGACTCGTGAGAGAGGCCGCAGGTCGGGCAGAAGTAGCCGGGCACTATGACCCATATGCATCGATGCCAGCGGATGATCTGGGGAGGGTTGCCTGTTACCTCTTCGATGAGGTCACGATACCAGGCACAGCGTTCGGGGTAGCAATCACTTTCCACAGCCATGTGCTCAAAGTGACCTCGTTGCGCCTCTGCGTTGAGCGCTGCCAGTTCCCGGCAGAAGGTAAGCGCCTCACCACGCAGCGCAAAGCTTGCCGTGTCATCCCCTTTCCTCCCACTATGGGGATACAGCGTCAGCATCCCGTCAGGATGTTGAGCGCTGTAGCAGCGCTCAACGCGCAGAGGATAGTAGCGCCCGTCGGGAAGGTGCGCTACAGCAAAGCCCTCTGGGGGCTTCTCATGTCTTGCCATGATTACGGTCCCTTCTTTCAGTCCTCGCATCGCTGCGCCCGCGTCGCTGTACCGATGCACAGGCCCTCGCGCCTGATCCGTAGCGCTGAAAGCGCAATTTCAAAGTTCCACGCATCTAACCGCATCAGTTGTACCGGATCGATATGGGCGGCCTGTTCATTGAAGAGATTCGCAGCCCACTTGAGAAGCACCCGATATCCCCCGGACCAGTCCAGGTTGCGTAACATCTTCCTGAACAAGATCCCGTCAGGCCCGACGTAGTTTTGCACCGCGTTCCAGGTGTCCAGGTGGGCCGTGAGCACGAAGAGAGCGGCCCCATATTCGGGGGCGATCTTGTTGCCCTCATCCACTTTCCCAAGATGCCGCACAGCCGCCAGGAAACGGCGTTGATGCTCGGCTCCCTGAAAAACAATCTCTGTCACGTTTTCACCTCTGCTTTCTCTGGCAATGCGCCAGGTTCACAACAACGCCATCGGTCAATGGCTTCTTTTCTCGGTGCTTCGAGAAATCCGGCTCCATGTGCAGATCAGACATGTCCCGAATATGCTCATTGCACACCGTTTCACCGTTCAACAGCCAATACGCCGGTTGTCTACATTGCCGCATCCAGGCGACAAACAAGCTGCATTGAGAAGGAATATTCAATCTCCTTAGACTCCCCATGTGTGTTTTACCTCCCTTAAGGACCCTTTTCTCGCACACAAAGCCCCTCTGTCTTTGAGATAGGGGGCGCCTTCCACCGTACCGGCATTCAGGCCCCGGTAGTCTGCTCGGCCTCTAGATCATCCCAGAGGTCGCCGGGGGCTGGAGCATAATTCATCAGTAAGACCTCTTGGGCCAATTGTCGCTGCCCACGCGTTTTCTCGACAGCTTTGGGCTGCGACCAGGTCAGCCGGCGCCAGTGCGCTGGCGGGTAGAGGTCAGCTAACCAGGGGTGGTCATAGTAGGAGAGTGCGACCAGGGCCGGCGTCGCGTTCAAAAGTGCGGCCAGGCGCCGGTGGTCATCCTCGCTAAAGCGCGGCATTCCTTCCGCTTCGTAGGAGTCTTCATGGTCGATATAGGGCGGATCACAGTAAAAGAGCGTGCGCGGCGTCTGGTAGACCTGAATGATCCTGGCAAAGTCCTGCTGCTCGATCTGTACCAAGCGAAAACGCTCAGCCACCAGTGAGAGCAACGCCGTCGCGGTGCGCAAGGCTTGCGCATTGTTCCGGCTACGTGCTACCTGATAGCCCCAGCCTTTCTTGAGGGAGGGATGACCGCCGAACGTGGAACGCAGGCAATAGAACCAGCGCGCCGCCCGTTCCAGATCGTCAAGCGGTGTTGTACCGCCGGCGAGGCTTGCCCGGTAGTCATAGTAGAGGCGGCGACTGTAGGGCAGGCTATCAATGCGTGCTTGAAGGGCGTGAGAGTGGTCACGGGCCATCAGCCAGAAGTTGACCAGATCCCCGTTGAGGTCATTGTAGACTTCCAGATGACGACCCGGCGCGCGCGCCATGAGCACATGTGCGGCCCCACCGAAAGGTTCGACATAGGTGTCGTAGGACGCAGCCGGTGGAAAGGCTGCCACAATGCGCCGGGCGGCATAGAACTTGCCACCCACCCACGAAAGCGGCGAAGTCAGTTCATCCGTAGCTGTCCTCATCGGTAGTGTTCCTTTCCAGGCTGTCTACGACGCCGGCAGCCGGGCGGTAGGTGTTACCTATGCTGTCACCAGTGGCAGCAGTCTTTACAGTAGGCATACTCCCCCGGCTCGTAGTAGCCGTTTGCCGGGGCAAATGGCTCTCCACACACTTCACATGCGGCTAAGCGTGCCTCGTCAGCATCGCGTGCGGTTAATGGCTTGCTGCAACTGAGACAGTAAAATGTCCCGTTGCCCGGCGCCACCACGATATGGGTATGCTCCTGCTCCTGATAGTGCTGGTTGTCCATGCTTGCCATCATGGCACTCCCTCCGACTTGCGCAGGAGTTCACGTACCCCGCTATCCACTGGATAGCGGTAGGCTATGTGCATTGCCCGGCGCCGCCACTCGTCTGCACTGATGCGTCCTTGCGCCAGATCAACATTGTTCTTCAGTACCGCCTCCAGGTAGTGCTCCGATACTCCCGCCTCCTGCGCCGTTCTCCTGAGCGCCCGCCGGTGAATGGTCCCCTTCCAAATCGTCTGGTAGATCCCAGCAGCGATCATCGTGGCCCCCAGGAGACTGCCAATCAGAGCTATAAGAGCCTCTATGGTACTCGTGCTCATTGCATCCCTCCCGGCACTAGAAAGGGGGGTCATCGGGATCCCCGAGGTCGTCTTCCTCGGAGGAGGTGTCAGGACTTGCACCGCTCTGTTTCTCCTTCGGGGTCAGCATCTCCATCCCGCTCGCAATCACCTCGACGGCGGTGCGCGGTATGCCGTCATCGTCGGTATACTTGCGCAACTGGAGGCGCCCTTCGACGAATATCTTGCTCCCCTTGTGCAGATAGGTGTTGCAGATTTCGGCAAGCTGGCGCCAGGCCACAATGTTCAACCATTGTGTTTCTTGCTGCCGCTCGCCGCTCGGCGATTTCGTCACCCGATTGACGGCCAGGGAGAAGCGCGTCACCGCCAGACCGCTGGGCGTATAGCTCATTTCGGGATCACGCCCCAGGTTGCCGATTAACAGAATCTTGTTCATGGTTCACATCCTTTCTACCGCTCTACAAGAGCGAAACTGCTACTACTCGTCAACAGTGACCCCCCTGACGTTGCAAAGCGCCTCAAAAAAGGTCCTCGCATCGCTCGGAAAATTGGGATTGAAACAGAATCGGAGGAAGTGGTCGCCGTGGTACTCGACAATTGCCTCTCCCTTTTCGGGATCAATAGTGCAACTGACCTCTACTCCGTCCGAAGTGTAGCCATCATAGACTTGCATGACTTTTTCTTCCTCATGTGTACAGGTTGTACTCAAAGCAAGCAGGAGAGCGGCTAGCCCCTCCAGGTATTCACCTCCGGGGGCATGTCATCATAGGTTCGCCCGTCCAGGAGCCGGCCTCCGCTGTTGTGATAGCGGCCCCCGACCTGCTTAAAGAAAAAGGGCACACGTGCTGCTGCGCACTGGTCGCGTAGCACGCGTGCCCAATCGAGATCAAAAGGGCGGGCCTCTTTTCCAGACTCCCCCCCGCAAATCACCCACTGCAAGCGAGGGAGCCAGGGGGAGAGGTCTAGCGGCTCCAAGAGCGGTTCCGCGCTCACAAAGCGCACGACTGCCGGGACCTCCATAAGCGCTGGCAGCCGCTGCACCGCACGTTTTTGCCGTTCAACCGATGTCCCTACCCACACCCAGTCGGGGAACAAACCGCGCCAGGGGACCATTGCCAGAATGTTCTCGGGGCGCTTGGTTAACAGTAACCAGTTGAGAGAGGGCGTGTGCTCGATAAGCGCCCAGAGCTTTGTGCGCTCATGAGCGACCACCGGATGATCTTCAAAGATGTCGGCCATGCTACTACAGAAGACCGAAACGCGGTGGCCCATCGCTTGCGCCCGGCGATTCCAGAGCAAGGGCCGCTGCCAGTAGTCCGGCCCAAAGGTGCGCCGCGTGGTCGTCGCCGCTGGCCCCCAGAGGGCAAAGCCGTAGCGGGACGCCAGCGTATCCGCGTAGCAGTATTTACACCCTTCAGAGACGCGCTGGCAGCCCCAGACAATATTAAAAGTAAAGCCGGGAAGCAGCTCCCCAGAGGGAAGACGGCGCCGCGTCCATTCAATCGTGCTAAGAGCCACAGACCACGCCCTTTCTGTAATGCCCCTGGAGGGCACGCCGGTGTTTCGCCCGCTCCAGGCGCACGCGCGCCTCGCGCTGCCGAAGTCGCCAGTCATATCTGGCATGGCACGTTGGGCATAAACAGCGCAGCCAGGGCAAGGGGTTGAGGGTATCATGCAGATAGACGTGAGCCGCATGCAGCCAGACCTGATAGGCAGCGCCAGTGCGTTTGCTGTAGCGGATGGCTCCGTGGCGCACCCGGCACGATTCACAGCGAAAGCGCGCCCGCTCCCGACATCGGTGGGCCAACGTCTTCCAGTTAGGCGGGTAGAGCGCTCGGCGCCTCTTACGCCGATAGGCGCGCCGCATCGCCAGCGCATGAGGGGAGCACAACGACGAGGAAAGCTGCGGGGGGAAGGGGGTTTGGTGGTCTTCAGACCAGCAGACCACACATGGCCTCGGTCCTTCATCGGACGCGACAGCCATCAGATGCAGGTAGGTGTTCCAGGTCTGCTCTGTCATGGCTCACCTCCTGCACGAGCAGCTACCGCCCACACCCGCCGGCGCGCGCGACTGATGGTCCCACCGATTCGCGTCAGCCTCCAGCCCAGTCGCTCGGCGATCTCCTGATAGGAGTAGCCCTGCGCAGCCAGCGCGAGCGCCGCCCGCTCTCGTGCGGTGCAAGCTGCAAGCGCCTGCTGTGCTAGCTCCATTGCCGCGACCTGCGCGGCAACCTCTTCGGTGGGATCTTCTGGTTCCTCATCGGCTTCAAGCGCGGAGAGCGGGACGATTTCGGTGCCACCGAGGCAGCGGCGGTGGCGCTGCCAATCGATCACCAGCCGCGCGAGAATGGTGGAAAGCCAGGCATGCGGATAAAACGGCGCCTCCAGGCGCGGATAGGCACGCATGACCCGCAGGAATGCCTCTTGCAACAGATCCTGGGCATCCTCCTGGCTGCCGCCGGTACGTGCGAGCAGTTGCCGGTACATCCAGGGGGCATGCATTCTGTAGAGATCTTCCACCGGGGGAATTTCCAGAGATGGGCGCGCCGCCTCGAAACCAGCGCTCATCATGGCGTCTCCACCCCCTTACGCCAGCGCGCGACATCAGCGAGCACCGCTTTCTGATAGGCGGCGTCGTCATTGTGATCCGTCGGTGGAGCATACCTGGGCAAGATTTTCTCAAGGGTGGTCAGGCCATGCTGCACATAGCCGCTGGAAATGGTCTGGAACCAGTCGAGGGCCCCGGCATGCCAACTGGGATACGCACGGAATGCGCCTGAGGCATCACAACGCGGCCAGCCCGGGGTACATTTGATATTGCCCCACGATTTGGTCAAGCGCGCTACCCCCAGTAGCCCGTACCGCGATTCGTGATGAAAAAAGGCCAGGGCGTAGGCATCATCCACATGATACTTCTGGCTCAACTGGTAGACGTAGGTTCCCATCCCCGGTTCTGCTTCCGCAGGGGAACCGGCAGCGGAGAGGATATGATCGATAGTGGCAGCGGAGAGCGAGGGACCGCCAACGACACTTCCCGGGGTGCTCGACGGTTGCACCGCCGCCAGGACCTGCGATACGCGAGGAAGCTGCGCCCCTCTGGTCAGCGTCGGCCATTCGAACGCGATGCCCACAGCCAACGCCAGCAAGAACAGCACCAGACCTGGTGAACAGCCAAAGGGGAACCGGCCATATCCAACGGGGCGGGAAAACCCTGCCTGACCCCGAGGGGGACGAAATAGCCAGTTACCCACACAGACAAGCGCCACGCCTCCCACAAGCATCACCACCAGCGGGAGCGTGACCGGAGTAAACAGAGACATCGACATCGGCGGGTTCCTTCCTTTGCACCACACTCCCCACATGTGCTATACTGGATAAGGACCATGTGGGGAGATCTCACAGATGCGGGCATGCTGCGCTGATCGGGAAATGAAGAGGCAGCACGCCCTCTTTTTATGCCTGAGCGGGTTACGCCAGGACACGTGCGAGCGTTTCTCGCTTCATGCGGTAGCCGGGGCACAGGCCGCGCGACGCCCACCTCAGGAGCGATAGGGACGCGGGGCCAGACCGCCCGGCTGCCTCCCACTTGCATTCGGAAGAGCGGCACGCTGCTCAACCTGCGCAAGCTGCCGATCTAAGCGCCTGGCACAGGCGGCACAGATGAGCAGCTGCTTCTGCTGTTGCGGCCCATAGCGGAACTCCGAGAGATACCGCCTCCCTTTGCAATAGCTACAGACCAGCGGCAGATACCAGAGCGTCTCCAGACCATGCGCGCGGATATCATGCGCAAGCAGTTCGATCTGATGCAGCAGCAACGCCCGGCGGATACCGAGCACGACGAACGTACAGACCAGCATCAGCACAGCGACACTGGCCCCAATCAGCAGCAGGGATGGATCCATAGACTTGACCTCCTTATCAGGTTGCTCATCCGCATCTAGTAGCGTGCAGGAAAACAGGGGGCAGGCTTCTCAGGCCAGCTAAAAGGGGCGTTCATCTTCCTCGCCGCAGGATTCAGCTGTCGCTTTCTTGCGCTCATCCTCCAGGTACCACAACAGCAGGGTTCGGAGTACAGCCGGCATCTCGTCACTGGAGAGATTGACACGCTTTGACCATTTCTCATCAAGCTCCACCTGCTCAATCTGAATGCCATCATAGCGCCGGTCAAGAAGATGATAGCGGCTGGTGCCGTAGGTCGCCGAGGAGGTATACACGCGGCTCCCGGTTTCTACCTCATGAACTTCTGTAGAGAGAAGCCGTTGCACGGCCTCAAGTAGCCATGGTTCCATCAGCATTTTCCTTTCAGACCATTCACAGAGCGCAAGCCGGTCAGAACGGGCAGAAGGGCCAGCGCAAAGAGAGCCAGGTAGTACCAGGGATCAGGCACCATGCGCGCCCCCTCTCTCAACCACCGAGGTAATTTCGATAGGGGGAGGCTTAATTTGCTGCTTAAAGCGCTTGATAGCCTGTTCAGCCGTGCCCGCCCAACTGGTGCCGCGATACTGCAACCGGCCCGAACGATAGGCCACCTCCCACTCTTTCATCGGTTTCGCTTTCCTTGCCATACGTTTTCTCCTTCCGGCCCTCTACCGCCAGGGCCGGTTTTTCCGGCCGGAACGAGCAGTGTGCCAAAGGCGACACAAGCCGAAGTAGCCAAAGAAAATGGTCCCGCTGCCAACAAGGCTGAGCAGGACCGTTACGTCATAGTGTCCCATTGTAGAGATTCCTCCTTTGACTCAATCCTACCAACTCCCGATGAGTTGGCACGAATGAGGCAAAGAAAGAGCGCTGGGGCAAACCAGCGCCTATTCTGTTGCCTGGAAACATCGCAGGGAGCGCTCCATATCACACCTCCTTTCGCATCGTGCGCACAGCCGAGAGCACGCCACGAAGGGGCAGGGGGACTACTGCCCGTGCATGAGAAACTTGATGTAGGCATACACAATGAGCGCAAGGATAGCGCCCATAACCAGCAAGCCAACGATGGCAACGATCATATCGTTCGTACTCATCTGCTCTGACCTCCTTTCTCAAAACTACTAACTGGCCCAGGGACGCCCTGTGCGCGGCAACAGATAGGCATTGCGCCGCGCCAGATACCATTGACGGGTACGCGCTGGCATCCCTGCCAGTTCCTGGTAGGCCGCATCCACCCCGACGATTAATTGAGAGACAAAGAGCTGTACCTCTTCCCGATTGCGGTGCTTGCGCTCCCCCGGCAGGCGCTCGATATGCTCTGGCGTGACAGCAGGCTGGTACATCATGCCCGAGTCCAGTTCGAGCACCCACACCGGCAGCACCGCATTATGGCGCTGACAAATCACCATCTCGACCTTTTGCCGGTGCAGATTAAGTCGATAGCGGTAGAAGTCGAAGGACTCGGCCAGGACCGTTGCCAGCACCTCCACTTCGCGCAGATGATCGTAGAGCTTGAAACGATAGCGGTAGTTGGGCAACCGCTCCAGGAGTTCAAGCATCGTAAAGCGGGGCAGTTGCAGGTCAAACTGGCGCATGACTGCGAGTCGCTTTTGCCGCTCGGTGAGATGTGCCGGCATCACTATCGCCTTCCTCCTGCTAACGCCCCCAGGAGCCGTAGCGCGAACGTCCCCCGCGATCATCAGTGTCCTGGTTCAGGAGCTTCTTTTTCATACTCTCGATCACCGCCTGATGCGTCAGCCGCTCGGCCTCGTTGAGTGTTGCCATGCGCTGCTGTTTGCCTTCCATCTCTGAGAGCGCCTGCACGCGCTCCAGCGCCGCCCTCATGTTGGCCTCGTCAAGTTCCAGGTTGACCGCATTCACATCCTTGACGGCCTGGATTTTCTGGCGCTGCTCCGCCAGGTACTTGTGCAGGCTGCGCACGTTGGCAACCGAGAGATAGATCGTGCAAATCAAGTCCAGCACCAACGGCCCGAATGAACGCCCCCAGACAGCAATCTCGCCGGTGAAGTTATCCCAGGACATACCCTGCTCCAACAGGAACAGGAGCACAAAGGCGTTGAGGACCGATACGAACAGGAAGAACAGCGCCAGCACAATAAAGCCAGGCACCGCCGCCCGGTCCCGCAGCGCCCGCTTAAAGACAAGCGTCGTCGCTATCCCTAAGAGCGGTACTCCCATTTCTAGCGCCGGGGAAAGCACATGAATACCAAATCGCATCCAGAACGAAGCCTGCCCGGCTGCGAAGGCATCACCGGCCCCCATACCGATGAAAAAGGCAACGATGAGCGGCACCAGGTAGCAAAAGAACGTACAGAACTTGCGAATCGCCCATTCAATCGGCTCTTGCTTATCCTCATCAAAGGTCTCAACCAGGCGCCGAAAACGTTCCGTCTGTCGTTGCGCCTCGCCATAAACGAGCGCCTGTGGAACAGGCACGCCTGCCGGGACAAAGCGTCCACGAACAATGGTAGCTTCTTCCTCCTGCTCGCCCTCCGACGCTGGCATCGTCACCGCATCAGGGACAACGGGCACCGGGACATCTGGGGAAGCGGATGAAGTATCAGGTCCAGGGGAAAGCGGCGCCGTAACCCGACCTCCGGCAGGCGCCTGTACTGACCCGGATGAAGAGGCAGTCGCCCCAGCCGGCGCATTCCCAGCACTCACCAGCCGGTCAAACTGCTTACTCACAAACGAGACAAGCGACATATCAGTGTGCATCCTTTCCAACACAAAACATTGATTTCGTTGTAACCAGAAAGCACAACGCCTCATAATCTGGAGCAATGCGCAACAAATCGCATCAATTCTGAGCGTGGACGCAAGAAAGCGGGAAAGGTAGGCAAACATCGGCAGTGTTGGGGACTTTTCGGCAAAACAATCTTGCGCCCGTTTCGCGCGTACACACGCTCGCCAATCTCCAAGAAGATGGCATCACCCCTCATCATGGAAGTCTTGCACCCGGCTATGGCCCTGATCTACCAGGCATACCGAGGCTTGACACGCGTAAGCCAGGCAAAGCAGAGCCACCACCGTTAGGCCAGCTTACTGCGCGTCGCCTTGCCCGCGCAGTTGCTCCCGCAATTGCTGATGGGCCTTGCGGTGCTGAGCCAGCGATTCACGCTCAAAGCGCCTGCGCAGGCGCTCGACCTCACTGGTGACGATAGCCAGTAGGCGCACATATTGCGCCATCATAAAGGCCCGGCCATCCTCATGTGCTTTTTCAACACGATTTCCGATTTCGCGTTGAAAGCCCTCCAGATCCTCCAGGTCCTCCTCATTCACAATCGAGGCTGCCCCCTCCAGGCGCGTGCGTGCACTGTCTGCCATAGGCTTGAGTCCTCCTTTCATCATTTGTATGGTGGAAGAAACGTTGTTCCCACCGAACCTCGCAGCCGTGCAAGGCTCATCACTGCCCGCTCTGCTTGCGCACAACGAGCAATGTCAACCTGCCAGCCTTCTAAACGGTCAACCTGTTGAGCATCCTACCACGGCTGCCAAACCACCGGCGGCCAGGGGCCAAGCACCTGCCAGACCCCAAACCCCACCATCGCGAGCAGACAGAGGCCGGCAATGCCCAAAAACACCACCTTCACCCGAGCGCGGCGGGCATCGTACACCACCAGCAGGGCCAGCATCAAGAGAGCAAAGGCCAGACCAAACAGCATCATCGGATACGTCACGAGAGGAAACACCTCCTTCCTTTGAGCAGTCGAACCGGGGAAAATGGGGCGCCTCAGCGCAGGCGGCGCAGGCAACAGGCACGCAGCAGGACCGTAAGCAACGCACAGGCCGCAAAGGCACCAAACAGAACCGCAACGGAGGGCCACCAGGAAAGCAGCCCCATCAGAGGATGTGCCGCATGCCATCGGAACACCTCTAGAGGAATCACCCCCACCAGCAGAGCAAGTGTCCCCTGACAGATGAGCGTGAAAAAGAAGCAGATACGATACAAAAGGAACGCCACAGGATGATCCACCTCCTGACCAGGAACTAGTTAGTCGCTTATCCAGCGGCCAAACGCGACGACCACCACAAGAGCAGCAAAGAACACCGCACACACAAGCGCCGACTGCACCCCGCCCGTCTGGTAGGCCAGTGCCAGCGACACCACGACCAGAGCTGCTACCGACCAGAGCAATACGCGCATCAATGACCTCCTTTCCAAAGGAAACAGAAACAGTGACAAACGGACTCACGGTCAATCTATTGGTCGTCCAGGGTAAGAGAGCGAACGCTCGAACGCCGCACGCTGATACGCCTGGTAGGCGGCCATGAGGCGCGCCATCTCCTCAGCAGACAGGTCCAGGCGCACCGTCTCCTCGCCCGAGACAAAGCGCAAAAGCGTGACCGCACCCGAGCGGTCAATCTGGACCAGCGTCACCTGTGGCCCTTGCCAGAGATTATCTGAGCAGGTATCCAGCGAGAGCACCAGGCCATCCGGCTCGCCGGAGGGAGCTGAAGTGAGAGAAACTGCCATGAAGAAGTCCTCCTTTCACGTCAAGGAACAGAGAAAACAGAACGAAGAGGTCAGACTCCCTTTGTGCCCGCCATTGAGCATCCCTGGCAGGAGACAGAGAGCAACAACCACATGAAACGTCCGGCTTAGCGCACCAGCCAGGAATATCCCAGAGCCAGCAGAGCGCCAACCGCAAGGAGCACACATCCCATGAGCAGGCCATACCTGGACAGTGTATTGTAGACCGTAACCGCAAGGATGAGAAAAGCGATTCCCAGAGCAACGCTCCGACGAACAGACATCAAAGAACCTCCTTTCATGGAGAGAACGGGGAAACAGGAACTGACCTATCGAAAGGCCGACCTACAGATGAAAGTAAATCCATGCAAGCGCCGCGACCAAGCAGACCACTGTGAAGAGTCCATTAAGAGCACCCCGGCGGGGAGCAACCCGGACCCACAACCCAAAAGTGATAAGGGCAAGACCAACGAGTACCGTGAGAGGGGAGAACCCATGCTGCATCAGAAAGACCACTTCCAGCACGAGAAATGCGCCTACGAAGACCAGGAACAACAGGGCCGAGAGCAAACGTGCAGCAAACGAGAGCATAAGAGAAACGACCTTCCTCCTTGAGACTGGCAAACAGCATAATCAAGCCTGAACCATTCATGGCTCATGCCTGCTCATCCCACTAGCAGAGCACAATGAGCAGTCATCAACCAGAAAGGCTGGAGAAACACAGAAGCGCAGAATACCGACCAGGGACGACTCGAACGCCCTTTGATCCCCGGCCATACGCCGGCAAAAACCGACGAGGACGACTCCCACGCCCTTGTATGCATACGATCAACCGGGTCTCCCTTGCTCCTGCTGACAGCAGCTTACCCCCATACGCTGAGCGGCCATCACCAGCCCCTATTCTTGTCATCGTCCCTACGCTGGTAGTCCTTTGGCTGCACCCGAACCGTTGCGCAGTCCAGGGCAAGGTTCCCTCCGCGTGCTACGGGCTTCCCCTCTTGAGTAAGCCGTGTCTTTTCTTTCGTTGTTCAATGTGCTGCGATGTGAGCGTAGATCGTGCATAGCGTGACCTCCTATGGAGTAATGTGCTACAATGAAAGCGTAGCCAAAGGCCACACACGGTCTACCATAGGCGTTGGCGCAGCCTGGAAAACTACTCAACGTCTATGCAGTTGGCTCGTTCCTGAAAGACATCTGCGGTTGCCGCCGCAGGTGTCTTTATGTTTATGATTATGACTGATTTTGCACGAAAGTGGAACAGCTTTTAGCCGCCTTTTATTCGACTATCATCCGCTTCCATTCGACTTTTAGCCGCCTCACCCAACCCCGTCCTACAAGAGAATATAGCATGATTTTTTGTCGCTGTCAAGTATTTTTGAGACAAATCATAATCTTAAGATACCTAAAAGTATTTTTGAGATAATTTTGACTCATGAGACGTTGCGTGATACTATTAAGACAGCTATCCAGCAGGGAGAGGAGGGATTGTACCCACCAATGGATGAGATATTAGAACCTAAGCAGGTCGCAGATATGCTAAAGGTCCATCATCGCACCATAATACGATGGGCCGAACAGGGAAAGATACCGGGCTTCAAGCTCGGTGACTTATGGCGATTCAGGCGTGAAGCCATCGAGGAATTTATCAGGAAGGAAGAACAACGGTACGCTGGCAAGAAAGAGGACTAGCCAAGAATTGGTTGCTGCCTTAGTAAAGATCATATAAAATCAAAGGGAGTGAATTATTGTAGCGTATGCTAAACATTCCTACCAAAAGGCGGTGTTAGGAATGGACTCCAGAACCAGTTTTAAGCCGGGTCATCTTCTCCGGCGCGAACGACAATTGCGCGGATGGTCACAAAAGAGAGTCGCCCACGAAGTGGGCACAGACGTTGACACAGTAAGTAAGTGGGAACGGGGAATAAACCTGCCCAATCCTTTCTTCCGAGAAAAGCTTATAGCTCTCTTTGGAAAGAATGCCGCCGAACTTGGATTGCTCGGTCAGCAATCTTACAATGGCAATCCTCCCAAAGATATCTTTGCGACAGATAACAAGTCCACCTCTGTAGTCAGCGAGAGCAACAGTGCACTGGATACCCCCCCAGACATACAGATACAGAGTGCGCCAGGAATCATCACAATCCACCAGCATCTAACCGGCTCCACCGCTACCCCTTTTCCTTCTACCACCATTCACATTTATACTCCAGGCTCAATAGGGTTTACCCAGCCCTACAACATGGAAGGAATCCCAGCCCGGGTTGACACACAGACAGCCAATACCGCATACTCTCACTATAGGGATAACGCACAGACTATTACAATATCAGAACCAGGAAATATCACAGTGAATCGTCGTGACTTCTTCCGCCAAACAGGACATGCAGCCATAACAGGGGCTGCAATTCTTGCAACTCATGACATACCCAGTGATGAACTGCTCAGCCGTTTCATAAGAGCCGTTAAAAAGCCCTCTACCATTGATACATCAACTTTAAGCTACCTTGAAAGGCACACTAAAACCTATTGGCAGGATCGACACGGAGCAATACTACCATCAATAGACCTGTTCAGCTACGCCACTGAGCATTTTCAACGCATAGTCTCTCTGCTCGAAGGTTCATACCTTCCATCAGTACGAACCCGTCTTTGCACTATTGCAAGCTGGTCAGCCCTTCTTGTAGGAGAACTTCTAATTGACATGGGTTACTACTCCAAGGCAAGAATGTACCATCAAGCTGCCTTAGTAGCAGCCCAAGAAGCCGACAACACAGCACTGCAAGCAGTCGCATGGGGTCGTACAAGTCTGGGATGGATATATAGCAAAAATATGTCTGAGGCCCTTGCCTGTATTCAGCAAGGCCGTCTCTTGGCGAAAGGAAATGCCAGTATAACTATTCGAGCCTGGTTAGCAGCAATAGAGGCAGAGATACAGGCTAACTTAGCCAACTCCGATGCATGCCTCAAAGCTTTGGACGATGCTGAAAAATTTGAAGATCGAGACAGCTCCCCAGAGGATAGTTATATGATACTTTTTGATCGTACACTTTTAAATGGATATCAAGGTGTCTGTTTCCGACGACTATACCGCCCTGGAGATGCTAAAACCTCTATCTTTTTAGAAAACGCGCAAGAGATTCTGAGAAGTGCCCTCGCATCCCTTGATCCCATAATGAAACAACGTCGCCCCACATTCCTTACTGATCTTGCCGATGCATACCTGCGTCAAGGTGAAATAGAAGAGGCTTGCAGACAAGCAAATCATGCTCTCATAGCAGCATCCGAGATCAAACTCCAGAAAGTAATTAAACGTCTTCACGACCTCAGGCAAGAGCTAGAGCCATGGAAGGATACCTCTCACGTTAAAGAATTTGATAAAAATTTGCTATCTCTGCGTCAAGGATAACATTCCAAGTGAGCCTGCCAGGAATACATACTAAAACAGCGCTCTTGTCAGACCTCCATCTACTTGAATAGTAGTGCCAGTGATGTACCCGGCTTGCTCAGATGCTAGAAACACAACCAGTGCAGCCAGTTCCTCTGGATTGCCTAGCCTCCCCAGGGGGATATCTTTTACAACCTCCTTGATTGCCTCTTCTATGCTTCTCCCCTCCGCAAGTTTCTTTTGTATACTGGAGCCTTGAAGGGTACGGTCAGTAAGCATACGTCCAGGGCATACGTTGTTAATGGTTATGTTATCTCGACCAAGTTCAACAGACAGAGTTTTTGCTAACCCTATAACCCCTGGTCGAATACTGTTGGAGAGAATCAGGTTCCCTATCGGCTCTTTGACAGACGTGCTAACTATATTGATGATGCGGCCACTGCCGGTTTTTCGCAAATGGGGCAGAGAAAGTCGAATAAGTCTCACAACACTTAGAAAATTCAGTTCAAACGCCCTCTCCCACTGATTATCGTCGAAATCTTCAAATGTCCCCGCCGGAGGCCCTCCAGCATTATTGATAAGAATGTCCAGGCGGCCGAACTCTTCCACAGTCCCAGCAACGATTTTCTCTAAATCTTCAGCCTTCAAAACATCCGCAGGAATAGCTAAAATACGGCTCCCCGTTTCTCGCCGCATCTTTTCGGCAGCCGCAGTCAAGGCCAGGTTATCCCGCGCCCCTATAGTTACATATACCCCCTCTTTTGCTAATGCAAGGGCACTGGCAAACCCAAGTCCTCTGCTAGCGCCTAGAACAAGCGCAACCTTCTTCTGGAGTCCTAAGTCCATGATATCCTCCAACTCATAATACAGGCTCTCTATTGTATCATTTCTTTTGCAAGTGCTGGCATGATACCGCTTAAACCCGATCACATCCGATCAAGTCTGCTTGAGCATACGCAGGCCAAAAATCTATCACCGCAAAATTGAACAAATATTCGTTGCTTTTTCCTGCCGCACCGTATACACTTCAGTAAGAGACGTTTCTACATTGCTTCTAGTTTAAAGCCCTGTAACGCTTCCCTTATGCTTACTGATGGAAGAGGCATGAGACATGGAGCAAATCCTATATATCTTCACCTACTTCCCATACCTGGCTATCTCCCTTATCCTCTTTGGTATCATTATCGGATTACTACTAGCAGCATTTTTACAAATCGGTCAACCTACCATCATTCACAACATTTTCCATCAACCAGCCCAGGAGTCAGCAGATTATAAAGGCTGCTTTATCAGAATCGCATCCCTCCTTGCTATTTGCATCATTACCATTAGCCTGCTATTATCCTACGCTCCTACCTTCGCATTATCTCCATTACCCACCGACCAGGCTAAAGCACTCCTTCAGACCTACTACAACGATCTCAACAAAAAGGACTATCAAGCAGCGTACAATCTCTTCAAGCACTGCCGCCAAAGCTATAACCAGTTCACGGCGGATTTCGCGCCTACAGAACACAGTGCTCCTTCATTTAATAGCATCAAACAACTGAGCGACGGAACTGTGGAGGCCATAGTTACTGTCCATGCAGAGGAAAAAACTCTCCCACCTGGGCACTATAATATCTATACTTTCCTGTACATCGCTGGTGAAGATCAAGGCACCCCCAAATTATTAAAAGGATATACTCTGTCTCCATATGCCCAATTCTGCTAGCCCCTCTAGTAATGCTGGCAGTAGACACATCCTCATGATATAATCAGGGGGAGCAATACCAGCAGGCCAAACGACAGAAGGCAGCATTACTCTGGGTAGATCAATGTAGCCAGTGAAAGGCAGGCTTCCATGCCAGCAGATGAGGAACGCATCCAGATCCTAGAATTCGACTTAAACCGCTTCAAAACCGAAACCGTCAAAGCCTACAGCGACATGGCGGTAGAATTCGCGATGGTCAAAGGGCTAACCGAAGACTCCGTAAAACGCATCTCCGCTGCACAAAGGACGCTTAACCAACACACAGAACAACTTGACCGTATGGAAAGACGGATCGATGAGCAGAGCAGAGATATTGCACAGGTGGAAGTCACGCTCAACAAGCACACAGAGACCTTAAACAAGCATACGGAGATCCTGAGCGAGCACACAACGCGACTAGAACGCATAGAAACTATGCTTGCACAGATCCTCGCACGCCTGCCCGAACAGAAGGAGAAATAGCAACTCCTGCTCTGATCCCCCAGCCGCACAAGCACCCATCGCCCGGCCGGGCCTTTCATCCTCCATCCTCACCTCCAGAGCACTCCTTGCTCATATACTCATAGACACAGCGTTGCTTCTCTTTGTCACCAGAAAGCCAGAGGAACCACAACCAGGCTGGGCGCCCTGCTGGGATAACCTCCACCCCATCGATCAGCAAGGCAGCCCATCCCTGGCGTTCTCCATACCGCTTGATGACCTCTAATCGCTGTATTTCCTCCATCAGCAAGGAAGAAGGCACGGCTCCCGCCGGTTCTCTACACCCCTCATCCCCCCCACCAGGGAGCATCTTGCTTGCCGAGGGGGCAT
>Ga0209061_1003219_pt1 | contig 18232 bp, 17 predicted proteins | sample Coa_R1_10_FD_187157 | JGI IMG/M metagenome (GOLD analysis project Ga0209061, IMG submission 187157) | Surface soil microbial communities from Centralia Pennsylvania, which are recovering from an underground coalmine fire - Coalmine... | ecosystem: Environmental > Terrestrial > Soil >...
CTGACCGGCCGGTTCGAGCCGTACTCCAGCATCTTGCGCACGGCAGGCGGGCTCTACCTGGCCCGGCGACGGCCGGCACCGCTGACCACGGCGGAGACGGCCTGCGCCGCGGCCACCGAACGCGCCGACCGCGCCTGGCTGCGTGCCGGGCTTGTGCCAGGCAGCACGGCGGCCCAGCGGTCCATGGCGGCCAGGGCCCTGCTCGACCTGAGGCTGGCGGTCCGGCCGGACGGCGCGGTGCTGGCCGGCTGGCACGCCGGCTGGGCGTACTCGTGGCCGCGGGACGCGAGCTGGGTCGCGGTCGCGCTCGCCGGCACCGGCCACCCGGCGATGGCCTACCGCGTCCTCCGCTTCCTCCAGCGCACGCAGGCCGGCGACGGGATCTGGGCAGCCCGCTACGTGCCCGGCGGCTCCGGGCCGGTCAGCGACGGCCGGCCCGCCGAACTCGACGCGGACGGCTGGGTTCCCTGGGCCGTCTGGTGCTGGGCGAACACGCAGCGCGCAGGGCCGCGCAGCGCGGCGCGGCGTGAGTTCGCAGCGCTGTGGCCGATGGTCACCCGGGCCGCCGACGCGGCCGTCCGCTCGCTGTCCGGCGACGGCCTGCCCGGCCCCGCGATGGACTACTGGGAGGATTCGCTCCAGGTCACGCTCGGCACCGCTGCCCCGCTGCTCGCCGGCCTGCGTGCCGCCGCCGACCTGGCCGCGGACATCAGCGGCGCGGCGGCCGCCCGCGACGGCCGCCGCTGGGCGGCCGCCGCGGACCGGCTTGCCAGCGCGATCACCGCGGCGTTCGGCCGGACCGGGTATCAGCGCACCCCTGCCGCCGGGTCAGGCGCGGATGCCGCTGTCACGTTCCTCGGGCCGCCGTTCGCGGTACCGGGCCCCCGGGTGCTGCGGGCTGCCGGCGCGGCGCAGCGGGCGCTCACCGTCCCCGGCGGCGGGCTGCGGCCAGGCACGGCCTGGCCAGGCACGCCGGACGTCGCCTGGACCGCGGAGACCGCCTTCTTCGCGCTGTTCGACGCCGCGACGGGGCAGCACGCCCGGGCGGCGGCACTGCTCGCATGGCTCGCCGCGCACCGGACGCGGCTCGGGTCGCTGCCCGAGCAGGTCAACTCCGCCGGACAGCCCGCCGCGGTCGCGCCGCTGTCCTGGGCCGACGCGGCGACCCTGCTCGCCCTGCTCGCGCAGGCAGGGCGCCTGCCGAGCCTCCCGGTGCCGGCTTTCTGACGGCCTTGCCGCCCTGTGCGCGCCGCCAGCGGGGCGGCGCCGGCACATCGCGCCGGGAATCGCCGTGACGCTGTTCCCTGCGCCTGGCTGCCCGGACGGCGGCCGGCGGTCAGTCCGTGGTGAGGTAGCTCACCACGAGATCGCCGAGCATCTGCCGGTAGCGGTCCCGGAGTGCGGGATCGACCAGGTCGACCCCGAAAATCGTCCCGAACGTGTACCGGTTCGACATCCGGAAATAGCAGAACGCGCTGATCATCATGTGCAGGTCGATGGCGGTCACCTGCCGGCGGAAGGCACCGGACGCGTAACCGCGCTCCAGGACCCTGGCGGTGATGGCGAGCGCCGGCGCGCCCAGCTCGTCGAGCGCCTCAGACCTGGCGAGGAACTCGGCCTGGTGGATGTTCTCGATGCTGACGAGCCGGATGAAGTCGGGGTGCGACTCGTGGTGGTCGAATGTCAGCTCGGCCAGCCGCCTGATGGCGGCCACGGGCCCCAGGTGATCGACGTCCACCTGCTGCTCGGCGCTCCGCGCGACCGAGTACGCACGCTCGAGGGCGGCGACGTAGAGCTGCTGTTTGCTGCCGAAGTAGTAGTAGATCATCCGCTTCGTGGTCCGGGTCTTCGCGGCGATCTCGTCGACCCGGGCCCCCGAATAGCCGCGCCGGGCGAACTCGCTGATAGCCACGGCGAGGATGTCCTCGCGCGTCCGCGCGGGGTCCCGCATGCGCGCGGGGCTCCGCATGCGCGCGGGACTCCGCATGTTCACAGGATCCCGGGTCCCGGCGCGATTGCGCCGCCGGGCAGTGCCGCCGCCGGACGGTGTGAGGGTGGTCATCTGGCTCCCTTCCGCTGACATCCGGCCGCCCGCACGGCCACCGCGGTCTCATGCCCCCGGCACTCCGGCGCCCAGCCGTTCACGCGCGCCCGGCCATCCCATCATCGGTCCCGGCGAGCCCGGTGACCACCAGCGGGTTTCCCGCCTTCCTGCCCAGCGGCCCCCGCGTCACCGCCAGCCCGCACGCGTACGGCAGCCCGGGAAGCGCGGCGGCAAGGCCCGCCGGGGTGCGGGGCGGCCCGGCACCCCGGCGGATGGGCCGCAGGCAGGCCACCGCCACGGCCAGCGCCGGGCGGCTGCACCCTGACGACCACGATGCCGGCGGCGCCCGGCGGTGACGGCCGCGCGCACCCCCGCCGCCGTCCGGCCGGCGCACGGTGCCGTTACCGGAATGAGATGTGCCCCGGTCTTTACAACCGGGTGGCGGCTCGCTAGGAATTATGTACTAACCAGTTAGTTCATTACAAGCGCGGGACGTGCCCGGACAACGGGCCAGCACGCGGAACACCTGACAGGCTGACGGCAAGGACGACCCGGCGATGACGACAGAGCAGCGCATGCTCGCGCTGGAGCACCTCACCCTGCTCGACGTTGCCCCGCCGGAGTTCGTGACGCTGGCAGCCGAGGCCGGGTTCGGTGCCGCCGGGCTGCGTATCGCGGCCGCGGCACCGGGCGAGCGGCCGTGGCCGATGACCCCCGGCTCGCACATGCTCGCCGACACCGTCCGCCGGTGCCGGGACACGGGCACCGTGGTCCTTGACGTCGAGGCGCTCCGCATCGGCCCGGAGGGTGCGCCGCCTGGCTACGAGGCAGTTCTCGAAACCGCCGCGGAGCTGGGCGCCCGCCATCTCAACGTGATCGGCGACGACCCCGACCTGTCCCGCCTCGCCGACCATGTCCGCCAGCTCACGCCTGCCGCCCTGTCCTACGGCGTCCGTCCTGTGATCGAGTTCATGGCCTACAAGCCGGTCCGGTCCCTGGCTGATGCGGTGGCGATCGCCGAGCGCTCCGCCGGCGGCGGGATCCTGCTCGACGCGCTGCACGTCCAGCGCTGCGGCATCGATCTCGCGCAGCTCGCCGGCGTGAATCCCGGGCTGCTCACCTACCTGCAGATCTGCGACGCACCACGCCGGGCGCCGCACGGCCTGCCGGTGCCGGACCGGCTGCCGCGCGGCCAGCCGCCGGACCGCGGCGACGGCCCGCTGGAAGCGCGGACCAGGCGGCTGCTGCCGGGCGAGGGCGAGCTCCCGCTCGCGGAGCTGCTCGCCGCCGTGCCGGGCGACATGCCCGTCGCCGTGGAAGCCCCGCACCTGGCGCTGGCCGGCGAACTAGGTCCCCGGGCGTTCGCGGCACGGGCGCGCCGCGCTCTCGGCGCGGTCCTGTCCGCCCCCGCCGTTCCCCAGAAGGGAGGGCCGCCATGCCGGCTCGGCTAGCCGTGCGCGATCTCAGCAAGCACTACGGCGGCGTGCAAGCCCTGCGGGGCGTCAGCTTGCAGGTGGACGCCGGCGAGGTCCTCGGCCTCGTCGGTGACAACGGCGCCGGCAAATCCACACTGGTCAAGACGCTGTCCGGGGCGATCGCCCCATCGGGCGGCCAGATACTGCTCGACGGCGAGCCGGTCAGGTTCTCCAGCCCCGCGGCGGCGCGGGACGCCGGCGTGTCCATCGTCTACCAGGATCTGTCCCTCGCCGACCAGCGCGATGTGGCCGCCAACTTCTTCCTCGGCCGGGAGATCCTCGCCCGTCACTGGCTCGCCCGGCGTCTCGGGTGGCTGGACACCAGGGCCATGGCCGCCCACACCCGGCGTGAGCTGGCCCGGCTGCACACCCCGATCCCCGACGTGCACACCGCCGCGCGGGATCTGTCCGGCGGCCAGCGCCAGGCGCTGGCCATCGCACGGGCAGCGGCGTGGACGAGCAAGGTGCTGCTGCTCGACGAGCCGACGAGCGCGCTCGGAGTCGAGCAGCAGCAGCAGGTCCTCGAGCTGGTCCGCAGGGTCCGCGACGAGGGGATAGCGGTCATCTTCATCAGCCACCAGATGCCCGACGTCCTCGCTGTCTGCGACCGCGCGGTCGTGCTGCGGCTCGGCAGCGTGGCTGCGACGCTCGGCCGGGACCAGATGACCGGCGAGAACCTCGTCGGCTACATCACAGGCGCGAAGACCGGTGGCACCGGTAACGGCACGCCCGCCACAAGCGCCTCCCCGGTCGGCGGCAGTCCGCCTGGCACCGCCGGCCAGACCACGGGCACCTCGCACGACGACGAGCGGGAGACGCGATGAGCATGACAACCCGCGGGGCAGCCGTCACCACCGAGCCGGCGGCACCGCCCGGGCAGCCGCCCCCGTGGTGGCGCCGCAGCCAGGCCGCGGTCCGCGACCTGTGGATCGCCGGGGTGCTCGCGGCGATCGTGGCAGGCTTCAGCATCGCCTCGCCGTACTTCCTCACCCGCGCCAACTGGCTGAACACCTCGGACACGGCGACCGAGGTGCTGCTGCTCGCGGTCGGCGAGACGTTCGTCATCTGCACGGGCGGCATCGACCTGTCGGTCGGCGCGACCCTCGGCCTGTCCGGCACGGCGGGAGCCTGGGTGATGGCGCACGGCTTTCCCGCGGCCAGCGGGGCAGCACCGCTGGCCGTCACCGCCGGCATCGTCTGTGCGCTGCTGATCGGCTGCGCCATCGGCGCGCTCAACGGGCTGCTCGTCGCGCGGGCCGACATCCCGCCCTTCGTCGTCACGCTCGGCACCCTGGGCATCGGCACCGGGCTCGCCTACCTGCTCAACAACGGCCAGGAGATCTCCAGCATCCCCGCGTCCGTCGCGGTGATCGGCAACACCAACCTGGGCGGCTGGCTGCCGATCCCCGTCGCGGTCACCGCGGTCATTACGATCTGGTGCGGGATCCTGCTGGCCAGGACACGGTTCGGGGCCTACACGCTGAGCATCGGCGACAGCCGCGAGGCAGCGGTCCGGGCCGGCATCGACGACCGGCGCCACCTGCTCAAGGTCTACCTGCTCGCCGGGCTGCTCGCGGGGGTCGCCGGCGTCCTCGTGATGGCCCGGCTGAGTGCCGGGTCCCCCGCCTCCGGTGCCAACGACGAGCTCAACGCCATCGCAGCCGTGGTGATCGGCGGGGCGAGCCTGTTCGGCGGCAAGGGCACGATCCTCGGCTCCGTCATCGGCACCGGCATCATCGCCGTCCTCGTCACCGGCCTTGTCATCATCAACGTCCCGCCGTTCTGGCAGGAAGTCGTCGTGGGCGCCGTGCTGATCATCGCCGTCTACTTCGACCAGCTCCGTACCAGGCGAAGAAACCGTTCCTAGCACGGGAGGGATCCGTGTTCGCTCTCAGCTCGCCGCGCCAGTGGGCGTGGCTTCCCGCGATCGCCGCGCTGACCATCGCGGCCGCCGCCTGCAGCAGCCCCGCGAGCAGCGCCTCAGGAAGCTCCTCCGGGAAATCCTCCGGCTCCGGCTCCGGCAGCAAGCATTACACGATCGCCTACGTACCCGGCGCCACCGGGGTCGCCTTCTACGACACGCTCGTCAAGGGCATGCGCGCCGAAGCCGCCAAGCTCGGCATGAGCGTCATCTACCAGGGCTCGCCGGATTTCTCGCCCGACGCGCAGACACCTGTCGTCGAGGGGGTCTGCTCCCGCCACCCGAGCGTCCTCGTCATCTCCCCGACCGACCCGACAGCCATGCAGCCGGCCGTCAGCACCTGCCTCAACGCGGGCATCCCTGTCATCACCACGGATACCCAGCTCAGCAACGCGTCCGAGCTGACCAGCGCCATCACCACCGACAACAACCAGGGCGGGACGCTCGCCGCCGACTACATCGGCAAGCATCTGCACGGCAGCGGCCAGATCGCCGTACTGAGCCTCTCGCCAACTGCCACGACACAGGTGCAGCGGGTGCAGTCCTTCAAGAACCGGCTCAAGGCCGCCTACCCGGGGATCAAGATCGTCACCTTGCAGTACACGCAGCAGGCGGTCACCAGCAGCCAGACAATCGCACGGTCCATCCTGCTCGCTCACCCCCAGATCAGGGCCTTCTACGGCACGGCGGAGCCGAATGCCGAGGGCGTAGCTTCCGCCCTGGCGGCCAACGGCGACACCGGCAAGATTCTCGACGTGGGGTTCGACGCGGGGCCCAGCGAGGTCAGGCTGCTCAAGAAGGGCCAGATCAACGCCCTGGTAGCCCAGCAGGCGGCCAAGGAGGGAACACTGGCGGCCCAGTACGCCTACGACAAGCTCACCGGGCACGCGAGTTCCATCAAGAAGTCCGTGGAACTGCCCGACGTGCTGCTCACCACCGCGAACGCGGCCAGCAACGCGACGTACTTCTACTCCCCCTGAGGACGCGGCGTCCCGCGAGGGACCGTTCCGCTCCGCCAGGTGCTCTCTCATCCCGATAGGTGACCGCCGTGCATGCCGTCCTCCTCAGTCGCTCACCATGGTCACTCCGGGTGGCCGACGACTGGCCGGAACCCCGCGTTGGCCCGGGAGAGGTCACCGTCCGGGTGCGCGGCGTCGGCATCTGCGGGTCGGATCTCGCGCTGCTGGCCGGTCACCGTGCTCCCCCCTCGGTGCCGTGGGTTCCTGGCCATGAGACGCTTGGCGAGATCGTCGGAACCGGGGATGGCGTCGACCCCGGGCGGGTCGGGCAGCGCGTGGTCGTGGAGCCCAACATCCCCTGCCTCGCCTGCCCTGCCTGCCGGTCCGGCGCCACCTCGGCGTGCCCGGAAAGGATCAGCCTGGGATTCAGCGCGCCGGGCACGCTCGCTGAGAAAATCACGGTCCCCGCGGCCTTCGCCTGGACGGTCCCCGATCACCTCGGCGATGCTGACGCGGTGTGCGCCGAGCCGCTGAGCGTCGCCCTGTCGGCGATCCGCCGGGCCGGCGTCGGCCCGGGCCACCGGTGCCTGGTCGTCGGGATGGGCTCCCAGGGAGCGATGTTCTGCCTCGCCCTTGCCGCGCGGGGGATAACCCCGCACGTGCTGGAACCGCACCCCGGCCGGCGCTGTCTGGCCGCCGAGCTTGGCGCGCTTCCCATCGCTGGCGGCGCCGGCGGCCCGGCAGCCGGGCCGCCCGATGCCGGTGATTTCGACGTGGTCTTCGAGACCTCCGGAGCGCCGCCAGCGCTGGCGGACGCGGTCAGCAGGACGGCTACGGGCGGGACCGTCATCCTCATCGGGCAGAACGGCCGCCCGTCCCCGCTCGTCACCCGGCTCGTGGTGCAGCGGCAGCTCACACTTCAGGGTTCGCTGATCTACGACCATCCGCGCGACTTCGCCGACACTTTGCAGCTGATCAGCTCCGGTTTGTCACCTGGCCGGGTGCTCCGCGCCTGCTACCCGCTGGCCGACGCGGCGGCGGCATTCCGCGCCGCCCGCGACGTGCCCGGCAAGACGTGGATACGCATCGGTACCTTACGGATTCGCCGCGCGCTGCCCCGCATCAGCGAAACGAGGTGTTGAGCAGCCTGTGCCACCGGTCGTACCGTGACAGTACACGGCACTTCCGGGCTGAGGGTGAGCACGATGGACAATGCTGGCGGGCGGACCCTCATCACCTCCGTCCAGCGGGCACTGCACCTGCTCGACGCCGTCGGCAGCAGCACCAGGCCGGTTCCCGCGAAGGCACTGGCCCGCAGCGTGGGCCTGCCCCTCGCCACCACGTACCATCTCCTGCGCACCCTCGTGTACGAGGGCTACGTGCGCAAGCTCCCCGACGGCTACATTCTCGGCGACCGCATCCGGGCACTGGGGTCTGAGGATCCGGCAGGCGCGGCGGTCAGCCGGGCACGGCCGGTCCTTTACGCGCTGCGCGACGAGCTGCGGGGGGCGGCCTACCTGTCCCTGTTCTCCGGCGGTGAGATCGTCCTCGTCGATGTCGCCGACGGGCCGGCGACCCCGCGTGTAGATCTGTGGGTCGGCTTCGACGACGCCGCTCACGCGACGGCGCTGGGCAAGTGCGTGCTGTCCTGCCTGGAACCGCCCTGCCAGGAGGAGTACCTGGCCCGGCATCCGCTGGCAGAACTCACCCCGCGGACCGTGACGGACCGCCGGGCGCTGCTCCGGATGGTGCGGGCGGGACACGACGTGGCAATTGACCGCGAAGAGTACTCACTGGGCACGGCCTGCCTGGCGGCACCGGTACGCGCTCCCGGTGTGGTGGGCGCGCTCGCCGTCTCCGTGCCCAGCCGGCGGCTGAGCGCGCTCCTGCCCGGGCAGGCCAGCCTCCGCCGGGCGGCCAGCCGCGTCTCGCGTGCCCTGGCGATCGCCCGCTAGCCCGGCGTTGTCACCATCTGAAATCTGCGCCATTGCCGGCAACCTGACGCGGAGCCAGGATCGTGCTGGAAACCCCGGAGGATCTGATGGAGCAGAAAACCCGTGTAGACCTGTACCGCATGATGGTGCTCATCCGCACCTTCGAGGAGGCGATCCTCCGCGCCTATCACGCGGACAAGAAGCCAGCCTTCGATATCGGCGCCGGCCTGATCCCGGGAGAGATGCACCTGTCGGCGGGCCAGGAACCGGTCGCGGCGGGCGTGTGCGCGCACCTGTCGCCGCAGGACGCCGTCACCGCCACCCACCGGCCGCATCACTTCGCTATCGCGCACGGCGTGAACCTGCGCGCGATGGCGGCCGAGATCTTCGGCAGGGCCGACGGGCTCGGCAGGGGCCGCGGGGGCCACATGCACCTGTTCGATCCGGCCACCCACTTTTCCTGCTCCGGCATCATCGCCGAGGGTTACCCGCCCGCGCTCGGCCAGGCCTTCGCGTTCCAGCGCCAGGGCGCCGGCCGGATCGCGGTCGCGGTGACCGGCGAGGGGGCCGCCAACCAGGGCGCGTTCCACGAGTCGCTGAACCTCGCCTCACTGTGGAAGCTGCCCGTCGTCTTCGTGATCGAGGACAACGACTGGGGCATCTCGGTGCCCCGCTCCGCGTCCACGTGCGTGACATCGAACGCGGTCCGCGCGCAGGGATATGCCATGCCGGGCGAGCGGGTGGAGGAGAACTCGGCCGACGCGGTGTGGGAGGCCGCTGAGCGCGCCGTCCAGCGGGCCCGCGAGGGCGGCGGGCCGAGCCTCATCGAGGTGCACACGCTCCGCCTGTGGGGTCACTTCGAGGGGGACGCCCAGGCCTACCGCCCCGACCTGGAAGGCGTCCCGGGACGTGACCCGATCCCGGCCTACGAGCAGTCGCTGCGGGCAGCGGGGCTGCTGGACGAGGCGGCGGTGCGGGAAATCCGGGACGAGGCCACCGCCGCGGTCGATGACGCGATCGCCTTCGCCACCGGCAGCCCGGAGCCGGCTCCAGAAACCGCCCGCCAGTACGTATTCGCCTGATCCCGGGGAGCACGCGATGACGCTTACCGGCACCGCCCAGCGGCCGGTCACCAGCCGCAGGCTCAGCACCGCCAAGGCGATCGTCGAGGCCATCGCCTCGGAGATGCGCCGCGACCCGTCCGTCTTCGTGCTCGGCGAGGACGTCGGCGCCTACGGCGGGATCTTCAGCTCGACCACGGGGCTGCTCGACGAGTTCGGCCCGAGCCGGGTCCTCGACACACCGATCTCCGAGTCGGCGTTCATCGGCCTGGCGGTCGGAGCCGCCGTCGAGGGGATGCGCCCGATCGCCGAGCTGATGTTCGTCGACTTCTTCGGCGTCTGCATGGACCAGATCTACAACCACATGGCGAAGATCGGTTTCGAGTCCGGCGGCAACGTCACCGTGCCCATGGTGCTCACCACCGCCGTCGGCGGCGGGTACTCCGACGGCGCCCAGCACTCGCAGTGCCTGTGGGGCACGTTCGCGCACCTGCCCGGCATGAAGGTCGTGGTGCCCAGCACCCCGGCCGACGCCAAGGGGCTGATGATCTCGGCCATCCGGGACGACAACCCCGTGGTGTACATGTTCCACAAGGGCATCATGGGCCTGCCGTGGATGGCCAGGAACCCGCGTTCGGTCGGGCCGGTACCCGAGGAACCGTACGAGGTGCCGATCGGCAAGGCCGCGGTGGCCCGCCCCGGCAGGGACATCACGATCGTGACCGTCTCCCGGTCGGTGCACCACGCACTCGACGTGGCCGGCGAGCTCAGTGCCGACGGGATCGACTGCGAGGTCATCGACCTGCGCAGCCTCGTCCCGCTGGATACGGACGCGATCCTGGAATCGGTGGGGCGCACCGGCCGCCTGCTGGTCGTCGACGAAGACTACCTGTCGTTCGGCCTGTAGGGTGAGGTCATCGCGAGGGTGGCTGAGCACGACCCCGGGCTGCTGCGTGCCCCGGCGGCGCGGGTGTGCGTGCCCGACGTGCCGATCCCGTACGCCCGCTCGCTGGAATATGCCGTCCTGCCGACTCCATCGCGCATCGCCGATGCGGTCCGCAAGGCCGTGAAGGCGTGACCGACGTCCCCTTCCCCCTCATGTCCGGCAAGGGGCCGGACGCCGAAGGGGTCGTCGCCACCTGGTTCGTGGCTGATGGTGAGCAGGTCACCGGGGGCGATCTGCTCGCCGAGGTCGCGGTCGACAAGGTGAATGTGGAGGTCACCGCGCCGGCCTCGGGCACGGTCCGGCTGCTGGTCGAGGAGGGAGGGACCGCGAAGCAGGGAACCGTCATCGCCCGCATCGACTGATATCCTGCTCGTCCTGCTCCCTGGCCGGGTGATGCCGCCGCATGCGGCCCTGGCCGGGTGATGCCGCCGCATGCGGCCGCCGGCCGCCGCATGCGGCGGCCGGGCGCGACAGTGCGCGCGTGCCGGGGCGTACGCCAGAAGAGGCCGGCCAGGGCGTACGCGGGAAGGGCTTACGCGGGAACAGCGTGCGCGAGGTCATGGACGGCAGCGGCCAGGCTCTCGTCGTCGGCGGGCACGCCGGCCTCGGGACGGCCGAGGCCGTTGAGGACAACGAAGCGTACGCCTCCCCGGTATTTCTTGTCCCTGAGCCATGCCTCGCGCAGCCGGTCAAGGTCGAACCGCCCCTCCGTGGGCAGCCCCAGCCCGCTGAGCAGCTCACGGTGCAGGCCCACCAGGTCATCGCCGATCCGCCCCTGCCGTTTGGCCAGGTATGCCGCGGCCATCATCCCCACCGCAACCGGCTCGCCATCGTCGGCCGCATCCGGGCCGGCGGCCTGCTCGATCGCATGGCCGAACGTATGCCCGTAGTTGAGATGCAGGCGATCGCCCTGTTCCCGCTCATCGTTGCTGACAATGCCCGCCTTCACCCGGACGCTCCGCCCGACCGCCGCCGCCAGCACGCCCACATCACCGCGGCGGAGTTCTGGCGCGCGCGAACGCAGCAGCGGCACCAGGTCTCCCCCGCTGATCAGCGCGTGCTTGACGATCTCCGCAAGGCCCGCCCGGTATTCGCGTCCGCGTCTTTGCGCCGCCAGCTCCACGTCGGCGACCACCGCTACCGGCTGGTGCACGGTGCCGATCAGGTTGCGCCCCTGCGGCAGGTTGAGTGACGCCTTGCCGCCGACCGAGGCATCTGCCTGGGCCGCCAGGGTTGTCGGTATGAGGATCAGCGGCATGCCGCGGTTGTAGGTGGCAGCGAGGAATCCCGCGATGTCACAGACGACTTCGCCGCCAACGCCGACGATGACATCATCCTTGTGCACGGCAAGGTCAGCGAGGTCGCCCGCCACGCGCGCGACCGTGGCGAGATCCTTGGCCCGCTGCCGGTCAGGAACCTCGACCGAGCAGGCGCCAAGACCGCGGCGGCCCATCGCCCCGGCCACTGTGGCCACAGCCTCCTTGTCGTCCGCAGCGGCCACTATCACGGCCGTCCTGGCATACGCGAGGACGGGGAGAAGCTTGTCCACCTCAGGCAGCAGCCCCGTGCCGATGTGCACGTTATAGGTGCCGCCCGTGCAGGACACCAGGACCGCCTCTGTTCCCGGCGGAGCCGACGGTACCCTGACGAGGCGCTCGATGACGTCGAGGCAGACCGCCTCGGGCCTGCGGCCGTCCGTCGCCACGGTCAGCGTCGCCACGGACTCGTACGCCGACAGCCGCCGGCGGTAGAGGTCCTCCAGGCCGGGCGTGCGCAGCAGGGGGCGGTACTCGTCGCCCGCCACGCGCAGCATCGCCTCGCCGTAACCGACCTGCAGGTACACAACCTGTGCCGTGCGCAGCGCCTGCCGGGTTCCCGGGTGCTCGACCGCGCCGCCGCCGAGGGCCAGCACCACGTCAGGGCCGCGGAGCAGGTCCTTCACGGTCTCGTGTTCCAGGGCCCGGAAGGCGGGTTCCCCATCCTCGGCGAAAATCTGGCGCACAGGCCGGCCGGAGCGCTGCTCGATCACCAGGTCGCTGTCGGTGAACGGCAGCCCGAGTTTCTCCGCGAGCAGGTGGCCGACCGTCGTCTTGCCCGCCCCCATGAACCCGACAAGGACGATCACGGGGGTGCCTCCTGGGCACCACTGCCCGCTTTCTCCTGGCTTTCTCTTTTCCCCGTTGTACCCAAGCTGTCCTGATTGCCGGGCGGTGTGCTCCTTCCCGGGTCGCTGGCCGGGGAACCCGCATCGCGCACGGGCGCTTCCTGGCCGGGCACGTCCTGGCCGCTGGCAGGCACCTCGTCCCCGGCGTGACGCTGCTCCCGCGATTCGGCGTCCGCCACCAGCTCGGCGATGGCCTGGAGCGCAAGCTGGTAGGACATCAGGCCGAACCCCGCGACCGTCCCGTCTGCCACCTCGGCCACGACCGACGTGCGCCGGAACGACTCGCGGGCCGCCGGGTTGGAAAGATGCACCTCCACCAGGGGAGCGGTCCGCACGGCGATGGCGTCCCGCAGCGCGTAGGAGTAGTGGGTGAACGCCGCGGGGTTCAGCACGACCGGCATCCGGGCGTCGGCGGCCTCGTGCAGCCAGGCGATCAGCTCGCTCTCGTCATCGGTCTGCCGGACATCGGCGTGCAAGCCGAGGGTGCGCGCCGTCGCACGGCACAGATCGGCCAGGTCCGCGAAGGATGCCGTCCCGTACACGTCGGGCTCGCGGGAACCCAGGCGCCCCAGGTTCGGGCCGTTGAGCACAAGCACTTGCCGTATCACCCGCATACCTCCAGGTACGCCTTTTCCATCAGCTCCTCTGGCGGGTCGGCGAGGATCGACGGCCTGGCCAGGCCGTCGAGCACGATAAACCGCAGGGTGGCGCCGCGCGTCTTCTTGTCGACCGACATCGCCTCCCGCAGCCGGGGCCACGCGCCCGGCCGGTAGGCGACCGGCAGGCCGACGGCGGTGAGCACGCGGCGGTGCCTGGCGGCGATCTCCTCGCTGAGCCGCCCGGCCAGCCGGCCCAGCACGGCGGCGTAGACCATCCCGATCGCGACGGCCTCGCCGTGCCTGAACCGGTACTCTTCCGCCCGCTCGATCGCGTGGCCGAGCGTGTGCCCGTAGTTCAGCGTCTCCCGCACCCCCGCCTCGCGGAAATCCGACGACACCACGCCTGCCTTGAACCGTACCGCCCGCTCCACGAGCTCGCGCGCGTGGCGGCCGTGCGGGACCGTCGCGCCCTCCGGGTCGTCCTCCACCAGGTCCAGTATGACGGGGTCCGCGATGAACCCTGCCTTGATCACCTCGGCAAGGCCGCTGACGTATTCGTCCCGCGGCAGCGTGGCGAGCGTGGCCAGGTCGGCGAGCACGCCGGCGGGCGCGTGGAACGCGCCGACGAGGTTCTTGCCCTCCGGGATGTCGATCGCCGTCTTGCCGCCCACCGCCGCGTCCACGATGCCCAGCAGCGTCGTCGGGACGAGCACGAGGCGGACACCGCGCAGCCAGGTGGCCGCCACGAATCCGGCGAGATCCGTTGCCGCTCCCCCGCCGATCCCGACAATGCAATCCGAACGGCTGACACGCTGCGCCGCGAGCCGGGACCACAGCCTCGCCGCCACGGCGAGCTGCTTGGCTGCCTCGCCGTCGGGCACCTCCTCGGCGTGCACCCGGTACCCCGCGTCGGCAAGCACGTGACAGGCGGGACGGGCGATGGGGCCCACGGCCGCCGGATGGATCACGACCACGGTCCTGACGTCCTCGCCGACAAGGCCGGGCAGCTCGCCGAGCATCCCGGTGCCCACGACCACCTCGTAGGGCCGCTCACCGCTCACGGGAATCCTCGTGATGCTCACCGGGCACCTTTCCCGCCCGCGAGCCACCCGGCGATCTCGTCCGCGGCCTCCTCGGGGGCCAGCTCGTCGGCCGGCACCGTGAAGCAGGCCAGCCGCTCATAGATGGGCCGGCGCTCTTCGAGGAGGCCACGCAGCCGCCCCCGTGGGTTGCCGGGTACGACGACGCGCGGCCGGTCGAGGCCCAGCCGGCGTGTGATCGTGGCGAAACTGGCCTCAAGGTAGACGACGCGCCGCCCGGCGAGCAGTTCCCTGACGCCCGGGTCCAGGACAGCGCCGCTGCCCAGGGCGACCACGCTGCCATCGGCGGCGAGCGCCCTCGCCGCCGCGGCCCGCTCAAGCTCACGGAAAGCAGGCTCGCCGTCCTCGACGAAGATGTCGCCGACCGCCTTCCCCGCAGCCGCCTCGATGTCGGCGTCGGTGTCGGCGAAGGCCGCGCCGAGCCGCCCGGCAAGCAGCCGCCCCACGACGGACTTTCCTGCCCCCGGCGGCCCGGTCAGCACGACCAGGGGGCCACCGTGTTCCCCGGCAGTCCTGCGGTCCCCGGCAGTCCTGCCGCCTGCCGCGCCGGCCCCGCCCGTCACGTGACCACCGGCTTGCCCAGATAGGCGCAGGCGTTCCGGGCCAGTTCCTGCACCGAGTCGCCGCCGAACTTCTCGGCCGCCGCGTCGGCCAGCACGAGCGCGACCATGGCCTCCGCCACCACCCCGGCGGCGGGTACGGCCGTCACGTCGCTGCGCTGGTTGATCGCCTTGGCTGGCTCGCCCGTGCGCACGTCGACGGTGTCCAGCGCGTGCGGCACCGTGGAGATCGGCTTCATCGCGGCACGCAGCCGCAGAACCTCGCCGTTGCTCATGCCGCCCTCGATCCCGCCTGCCCTGTTGGTGCGGCGGCGCGGGCCGCCCGGTCCCGCCTCGATCTCGTCGTGGGCCTGCGACCCGCGCCGGCGGGCGGTGGTGAATCCGTCGCCTATCTCGACCCCCTTGATCGCCTGGATGCTCATCAGGGCCGCTGCCAGTTTCGCGTCGAGCCGCCTGTCCCAGTGCACGTGGCTGCCGAGGCCGGGCGGCAGGCCGTAGGCGGCGACCTCCACCACACCGCCGAGGGTGTCGCCGTCCTTGCGCGCCGCGTCGATCTCCGCGACCATCGCGGCGCTCGTGGCCGGGTCGGCGCACCGGACGGGATCGCCGTCCACCCGGGCGGTGTCCCCGGGGCCGGGCAGCACGCCGTCGGGCACGCTCACCGGGCCGATGGCGACCACGTGGCTGATGATCTCCACGCCGAGCGCCTGGCGGAGCAGCCGGCGGGCGATCTCGCCGAGGGCCACGCGGGACGCCGTTTCGCGCGCGCTCGCGCGCTCGAGGACGGGGCGGGCATCGTCATGGCCGTATTTCTGCATGCCCGCCAGGTCCGCATGGCCGGGGCGCGGCCTTGTCAGGGGCGCGTTCCTCGCCAGGCCGGCGATCTCGCCGGCGTCGACGGGGTCGGGAGACATCACCGTCTCCCACTTCGGCCACTCCGTGTTGGCGATCCGGATCGCCACCGGCCCGCCGAGCGTGACGCCGTGCCTGACACCGCCGGTGATCTCGACCTCGTCACGCTCGAACTTCATCCGCGCGCCCCGGCCGTACCCCGCCCGCCTGCGGGCCAGCGCGGCGGCGATGTCGTCGGTGGCAACCTGGATCCCCGCGGGCAGGCCTTCGCAGATCGCGACGAGCGCGCGCCCGTGCGATTCTCCCGCAGTCAGCCACCGGAGCACGAGTTGATCCTGCCACACAGTGTCATCCGTGGGGGACGACCCCCCGGAACCCGGGGTCCCGCTGCGGTTCCCGCCATATCACCGGGCGCAGGGCCCGGTCCGCGCCCGGCCCGGCTCTCGCGGTCCCGCTGCCCGTAAACCGTGGCGGTCCCCGCCGTGGCACCGGCCGCGCACCCCGGCCGCGGGCCCTGGGTGCGGGCCCTGGGTGCGCGGCCGGCCGGGCCTCCGGCCCGGTATCGCTGTACGGTGGTCCTCGATGTCACGCATCACAAGCCAGCATGCCCGGAACCCGCGGATGCTCCCGCGGCAGCCGTACGGGGGGCCCGGAGGCTCCGGCGGTGCGGGCTGGCCCGCACCGCCCGGGGCACGCGAGGAACGCCGGGTCCGGGGGGACCGGGTGCCAGGCGCCGCTGCGCGCACGGGGCGGGGGCGGGCCGCGGGTGAGGAACCACCACGGGCAGGCGCCGCGCCAGCAGCCGATGACAGCGCAAGGCGGTCCCCCATTCCCGGGGTGGCAAGCCTGGCCATACGCGGGCTGCTCCACGGGACGCCCCGCCGCGCCCGCGTCATCGCGGCCCTCCCGGCCGTGACCTACCTGGAGTTCGCCGAACCCGCCTTCGAGCCTCGCGTCATCGCGCTCGTGTCACCCGGCGCCATCCGGCTGCCGAACGCGATCGTGCTGAAGCTCCCCGCCGGTGACGTGGCGATCAGAGAGCCTGCGCCCGCGGGCAGCTCCGGGCCCGGCACCGCTGCCCCGCTGCCCGCTGCCGCCCTGCCCGCCGCCACGCTGCGCGGCGAGATCACCCCCGTGGGCTCCGCGGCGGCGCGGCGGGCGGGCACGGGAAGCGCTCGGCCCGGTCACGGGGGCGGTGACGCCTGGGCGGGCAATGGCCGGGTAACGGCCTGCGGGATGGAGGTTCAGGTCCGGCGCTGGTGGGATCCCTGCCCGGTGCTGCGCCCGCTGCGGCGGGCCCGGCTGGAGCATGGCATGTCCGCCCTGGCCAGGGTATGCGCGTCGGCTGCCCGCAGGCCCGGCCTTGACGGCCACGACGCCCCGGCCGCGCTCGCGGCCTACTGCGCCGCCGGCGATCTGGCCGGGGCGGTGGAGACGGCCGAGTCCCTCGTCGGGCTCGGCCCGGGGCTGATGCCGAGCGGCGACAGCATGATCAGCGGGCTGCTGCTCGCCCTGCGGCTGCTTGGCGGGGCCACCGCCGGCGGGACGAGGGCGGTCTGGCTCGCGGACTGGCTCAGCGCGGCGGTCACCTGCTACGCGCAGCAGCGGACCACCCCGCTGGCCGCCTCGCTGCTGCACTGCGCCGCACGCGGCCAGGCCGCGGAGGAGGTGTCTGCGGTACTGCGCAGCTTCGCCGGCCAGGAACCGGCCGAGCTCGCCGCCAGGCGGCTGCTCGCCGCCGGGGAGCAGGCAGGGGCGGATCTCGCCTGGGGCCTTGTGGCGGGATGCCGCGCGGCGCTGGCCCTGTCGGCTGCCTGAGCACGCGGCGGGCGATGCCTGAGATCATGGCAGGATGACGTCTCAATCACCGCCACCGCACCGGACCGGCCAGGCGGCCGCGGGCGATGCCGGCCAGCGCCCGGCCGTCCCGCTCACCGGTGAGCAGTACGAGCTTTCCGCCGGGGACTACCGCGCCGCCGTCACCGCGCTCGGCGCCGGGCTGCGCGAGCTCACCTACCGGGGACGCCCGCTCGTCGCCTCCTACCAGCCGGACGAGATGCCTCCCGGGGCGTCCGGGCAACTGCTCGCGCCCTGGCCGAACCGCATCGACGGCGGCCGCTACACCTTCGGCGGCGCCTCGTACCAGCTCGACCTGAGCGAGCCGGACCGTGGGAACGCGATCCACGGGCTGACCCGCTGGGCCGCGTGGGCACCGCTGCGGCATGACGCCGGCAGCGTGCTGCTCAGGCACCCGCCGCACGGGCAGCCGGGGTACCCGTTCTGCGTGGAGATCGAGGCCGGCTACCAGCTGTCCCCGGGCGGGGGGCTGCGGGTCAGCATCACCGCCACGAACCGCGGCAGCAGGCCGGCGCCGTTCGGCACCGGATCGCATCCCTACCTGACCGCCGGGGCGGCGGTCATCGACGAGTGTGAGCTGGTCCTGCCCGCCTCGCAGTGGCTGCCCGCTGACGAGCGCGGCATCCCCTCCGGGCCGGCGCGGGACGTCGGCGGCACGCCGCAGGATTTCCGCCGCCCGCGCGTGATCGGCACCACCCGGCTCGACCACGCGCTCACCGGCCTGGCCCGTGACCCCGGCGGGCGGGCCCGGGCACACCTG
>Ga0209061_1003220_pt1 | contig 18222 bp, 20 predicted proteins | sample Coa_R1_10_FD_187157 | JGI IMG/M metagenome (GOLD analysis project Ga0209061, IMG submission 187157) | Surface soil microbial communities from Centralia Pennsylvania, which are recovering from an underground coalmine fire - Coalmine... | ecosystem: Environmental > Terrestrial > Soil >...
AGTAGTGCTCGGCGCGCTCGAAGACGCCGTCGTAGTCACCCCGCCGACGGGCGCTTTTCTCCGTCATGGTGAGCGGAGCGAGCAACGCGAGCGGAGTCGAACCACGGAGATCATCGCGATGGTTCGACTCCGGCGCACTGCGTGCGCCTCCGCTCACCATGACACGCGGTGTGCGTCTCCCTCACCATGACACGCGGTGTGCGTCTCCCTCACCATGACACGCGGTGTGCGTCTCCCTCACCATGACACGCGGTGTGCGTCTCCCCCACCATGACACGCGGTGTGCGTCTCCCCCACCATGACACGCGGTGTGCGTCTCCCCCACCATGATACGCGGTGTGCGTCTCCCCCACCATGACACGCGGTGTGCGTCTCCCCCACCATGACACGCGGCGTGCGCCTCCGCTCAACATGACAATGAGGCGTTCATTCGGCCGAAACAGCGATGACCTATCGTCGCGACATGGAACCGAATCAATTTGCGGCGGTGGCGGCCAAGACGGTGAATGCACGCGAGAAGCTCACGGCTCTGGCGCGGCTGCCGGAGCGCGACGAGGCGCGCATGGCGCAGATCGGCGAGACCGCGCTCTTCGAAGAAGCCCTGCTCGGTGCGTTGCACGCGCACCTCGCGGAAGTGAGAATCGTGACGCGATGAGCGAGTTCGATTTACTTGCCGCAGGTGCGCGAGGGATGGTGCGCGAGCGCATGATACTCGACGTTGCCGCGCGCAACGTCGCCGCCGCGCAAGCCTCGACGCCGGCGCACGAATATCATCGGCTCGTCGCCGATTTCGCCGGCGATGGGGAATCCGACGATGGCCTCGAGCCGCGCGTGCATGAAACGAACCAACCGGTCGACGCGCTGGCAGAGATGGTGTCGATGCTCGACGCCCAGCGGTCGTATGAGGCGGACGCTTCGATCTTTGACGTCGGCAAGCGCATCGCCGAGCGCGCGATCGACCTCGGTCGGTCGTGAAGGTCACCGACCTCGAACCCGACGGCCCGACGCAAGACGCGCCCGCGATCGCGCCGCTTGGGGATAAGCCCGCTTTCGAAGATCTCGTCGACAGCGCCGGTGCGGCGCTCGACCACGCCGACGCCGCCGAACGCGCGTTTGCGGCGCATCGCGGCGGGCTCGTCGAGATGATGGTCGAGCGGGCCAGCGCGGATGTCATGCTGCAGCTCGCCGCTGCCGCCGCGCAGCGCACCACCCAAGCCGTCTCGGCGTTGTTCGGCATGCAGGTGTGACGCTCGAGGGGCTGCTCGAACGCTGGAACGCGCTGGAGCGGCGCGTGAAAATCGGTATCCTCACGGCCGCGATTGGGCTGGCTGCCGCCGCAGCGCTTACCGCGTTCTTCAGCCGCGATACGCGCGTTCCACTCTTCGCGACGGCGCTCAAAGCCGATCAGCTCGCCGAAGTCGACGCGCAGCTCTCGGCTTGGAACGTTGCCTTCGTGCCCGTGCACGACAACGTGCGCGTCGACGCGCGGATGCGCGGCAGGCTGTTGGCTCGTCTCGCGATGGCGGGCGTTCCGCATGCCCACGTGATGGGCACGAGCGAAGCGCTCGCGGCCGTCGGCACGCTGACGCCGCAAGCGATTCTCGACGCGCAAGCGCGTGCCGGCCTGGAAGGCGATCTCGAAAAAGGCTTGCGCGGCATCGGCGGCATCGAAGACGCGCGCGTGATCATCGCGCCGGCGCGCGGCGGAATCTTTGCAGATGAGTCGCCGACGCCCGCGACTGCCAGCGTGCGGCTCACCGCGGCGCCCGGGAACGTGCTGACCGCATCGACGCTCGGCGCCGTTCGTGCGTTTGTAGCCGCGGGCGTCCCGGGTCTGGATGCCGCGCACGTCACGGTGGTCGACGACCGCGGAGCGCTCGAGGACGACCGCGGCGATGACGGCAGGCGGCGTGAGAGCGCGCTGCAATCCGCATTGGACGCGGCGTTCGGGATCGGCACGACGATCGTGCGCGTGCACGTCGATCGTGATTCCGCTGCGCGCGAATCGCGCGACGTGCGGCGGCGTCCCGACGCGGCCGCAATCTCACACAACGATCTCGAAGAGCGTTTTAGCGGCGAGAAGAAGAGCTACACGCGCCGCCGGACGTCGCTCGACCGTGGCAGCGACGTCCACGAGGAGCGCAAGCAGATTGCCGCCGGCAGTGTCGCGCGGGTGTCGATCGCCGTCATCGTCGACGCGCGCCGGAGCTTTGATCTGGAAAAAATTCGTCAGGTCGCAGCCGCCGCAAGCGGATTGGATCCCCATCGCGGCGACACGCTCAGCGTCGAGGCGGTCGCGTTCGATCGCCCATCCGGCGCCGCGCCGCAGCCCTTCGCGTACGCGCTCGGTGTTTTCGGCGAGGCCATCCCCGCGATCGCGCTGGCGCTCGTGGCGATCGTCGCACTGCGCGTCTGCGCGCAGCCGATGACAGCGCTGGCCGGCGACCTGATGCGCAGGTACGCGCTGCGCCGCGCGGCGCCGCAGATGCAGGCGCTCGGCGCAGACGCCGTCTTTCGCGCGCTGCAAGACGAGCCGGCGCATGTCGCGGCCGCTATCGTCGCAACGCTCGGAACGCCGCTCGCGACCGCAGTGCTCGAGCTGTACCCGCCGGCGGAGCGGCGCGCCATCGTGGAGCGGTTGGGTCGAAAGCGTTCGCCGCTCGTCGCGGACCTCGGCGCCGAGAGCATCGTGCATGGCCGCTGAGTTCAAGAGCTTTGCAGAGCTGTTTCGCTCGCGCGCGTGCGCGCCGGAACCGCCGCCCGCTGCGCAAGCGCCGCCGATCTCGGCGCTGATCCCACACGCGCCACCGCCGGAGCGCCTGGCGCTCGCACGCTGGGAAGAGCGGCTCGCCTGCGCGCTCGAACGTCTGCTCGCAGAGATCGCAGCCGAAGTCGTGGGCCGCGAGCTGCTGCTCGCGCCGGTGGAGGTTCATGCAATCGTCGAGCGGCTCGTGCGGCGCTTGCACTTCGATGGTGAGGTAGCGGTGGAAGAACGTGACGGAGACCTGGTCATTCGCGCCGCCGACGGCGAAACGTGGATCGACGCGTCGCTGGGGCGGCGCTTGCACGCCGCCATCGATCGCGCGCTCGCGTGATCGCGTTGCACGGGCGGGTCGTCGCATCCCGCCGGCAGTGCGTCGTCGCGCGTTTGCGGGGGGCGCGCATCGGCGATCGCGTCGCGATCGGAGCCGTGCCGGCGACGGTCGTTGCGGTCGGAGGAGAACGGGTGGATCTGCTGCCGCATGGCGACACGGATTGCGTCGCGCGCGGCGACGACGTCGTGCTGGAGGACGGCGGCGGACGCTGCATTCTCGGCATTCCGCTGCTCGGACGCGCGATCGACGGAGCCGGGCTTCCGCTCGATGGGCTGCCTCCGCCGCAAGGACGGCGCAGTGCGCGCGGGCGCGCGCCGTTGCCCTCGGAGCGCGCTCCGCTGCGCGCACCGCTGTGGACGGGGGTTCGCGCAATCGACGGTTTGCTCACGCTCGTGCGCGGGATGCGCCTCGGCATCTTCGGTCCTCCCGGCACGGGAAAATCGCGGCTGCTCGAAAGTATCGCGCGCGATATCGACGCGGATGCGGTCGTCATCGCGCTCGTCGGCGAGCGCGGCAGCGAAGCACAAGCGCGTATCGCGGCGTGCGACGGGCGCACGACCGTGATTTGCTCGCCGTCCGACCGCAGCGCCGGCGAACGGCTGGCTGCGGGCGAGCTCGCGCTCGCGCATGCAAGCGTCTTGAGAAGTTCCGGCTTGGACGTGGCCGTCGTGTTCGACAGCCTGGCGCGCTACGCGGAAGCGGCTCGAGAGCTGGCGCTCGCGGGCGGCGAGATGCCGGGACGAGGCGGCTATCCTCCCGGCGTGTGGCCGCAGCTGGCCGCGCTCTGCGAGCAGGCCGGTGCGACCGCGAACGGCTCCATCACCTTGATCGCGACCGTCCTTTCCGACGCCGCCGATGCCGCCGATCCGCTCGCCGAGGCGGCGCGCTCGTATCTCGACGGGCATATCGTGCTCGCGAGGCGCCGCGCCGAGCGCGGGGCCTTTCCCGCCATCGACGTGCCCGCGAGCCTTAGCCGCCCGATGGCCGCAGCCGTCGAGGCCCCGCATCGAGCCGCGGCCGCGCGCGTCCGGGCTGCCCTGGCGCGGCTCGAAGACTCGCGCGAGGCGCGGGAGCTGGGGCTGCCCAGCGGCGAACCGCAGTTGGCGCGGGCGGTGGCCGCCGAGAGCGATCTCGAGGCATTCCTCCGGCAAGGTCCGCAGAGCGTCCCGGCATGCGAGACGCTGGACGCGCTGGCGCGGATTGCCGATACCGTATGAGCATGGATTTCGACTCCGACATCTTGCGCGTCCAAGCACGCATCGACCAAATCCTCGGCGTACAGTCCCAAGACGATTGGATCGTACCGCCCGTCGACAACGCGCCGCAAAGCGGGCGATTTGCGTCGATGGTGCAGCAAGCGCTGGGAACTCAGCAAGGCACACCTGCGTTTGCGCCGTTGCCGCCGGCACAAATCGACAGCCTCGTGCAGTCAAATGCCGCAACGTGGGGCGTCGATCCCGATCTCATCCGCGCGGTGATGGCAAACGAATCGGGATTCAATCCGAATGCGACCTCGAAGGCCGGCGCGCAAGGGCTCATGCAGCTGATGCCGGAGACCGCGGCATCGCTGGGCGTGACGAACAGCTACGATCCCGAGCAGAACGTGTGGGGCGGTGCCCGCTATCTGCGCAGCATGCTCGATCGTTTCGGCGGCGATCTTACCAAAGCAATTGCGGCTTACAACGCCGGGCCGAACGCCGTCGAGCGCTATGGCGGCGTCCCGCCGTACGCCGAGACGCAAGCCTACGTCGAGAACGTCCTCGACTCGTACCAGCAGTACAAGAACGCGCAGCAAAGCGGCGCACCTCAGATCGATACACAGCGGTAACATCTCGCGGCTAGCATGGGGGCATGAACGCTCCTCGTGCAGAATTCGATCTCGTCGCCGCGCAGTCGCCTTGCGTCGATCGGCGCGCGCTGTCGCAAGCGTGGTATAGCGCGCTGCGTCTTGCCGGTCATTCGCCTCGGGCACGGCCCGCGCCGAAGCGTGACGCTCTTCCGTGCTCGGAACAGCGCGCCCGTCCGCTTTTCGCTCGCGCCGCTCCCGGCACGGCGAAAAGCCCCATACCCCTCGCGGGGCGTCCCAGAGGGCTCGCGCCCGCTCGAAATCTTCTCGGCACGGGGCGCGCTCGCTCCGAGCGACGCGCGGAGCCGTCGTCGCTTGCCCAGGCCATCACATCGAAGCTGACAAGCAGTCCGCGCGTGTCCCGATTCGTCGTCGAATCGGCACGGGGGCGCGTTACCGTCCATGTCTTGCGGCGCGATGACCGCGTGCATCTCGTCGCGCTATGCGGGACGGCGATGCGCGCCGATGTGGAGAAGGCCATGGCGCACGCGCGGTTTGCGCTCGCCGGCATCGGTGTGCACGTACGATGACGTCCTCGGGGGTTGCGCGCGCCGTCGAATCGGTCGAGCGGCGAGCAGAAGATCTGCGGCTCCTCTACACGAGCGGCGCGCAGCCGAACTATTCCGATGCCGTTCGAGAAGAACGCATCGAGCCGGCCCGCGATGCGTTGTCGATCGCTTTGCCTCCGGATTCGTATCTGCTCGCCGGCGATCCGAACAAGCCCACCTTTACGCGCGATGGATCGCTCGCCGTTCGCGACGGGGTGCTCGTCGACGGCTCGGGCGCGCCGGTGCTCGGCTTCGTGCAAGACGATCGCTCGGGTGTACCGCGCGAGCTGCGCATCGAAAAGAACGACGCGCTGCTCGAGCGCGCGCAAGACGTGCGCGTCGAACCGGACGGGGTATTCGGCTACGCGCGCACGATCGTCGATCCGAAAACGCTGCAGGCGCGAGTCGAACGCGCGGTCGTCGGGCGCGTTGCATTGGCACGATTTCCCGCGGGCACGCAGCTGCAGCGCGTCGACGGCACGCACGCGCGGCCGGCGGCGAACGTGGTGCCGTTCGTCGGCACGCCGAACGACGGGCACTTCTCGGCGATCTTCCCGCAGCGGCGGGCCATCGGACGGATCGATCCCGACAGCGCCATCGCACGTTTGCAGGACGCGTATCTCGCGCTTAGGGCGATGGGCGCGCTCGAACGAACGAAAAACGGATTGATTCGCGGCGCGCTCGATCTGGTGAAATGACGGTTCGCGATCTCACGTGGGCGCCCGACGTGGTCGATGCGCGCGTGCGAGTCCCGCGCTTCGTGCGCCGCTCGCTCGTGGCAATCGCCGAGATCGCGGCAGCAGCGAATGAAATCGGCCCGCGGCTCGAATCGATCGTTGCGGAGCGAATGATGCCGGCCGTCGTGCCGGCGGTCGAGCTTGCGCCCGGTGAGTGGGAGCGGTTGCGGGAAGGGCGCCGCTGCTTCGGCATGCGCGGTGAGAGGCGCGATGCGGTCTTGCTCCTTGACGAGGCAACGGTGCGCCGCATCGTTGCCGCCGCATTCGGCGAGACGGCGACGGACCGTGCGCTGTCGCGGCTCGAGGAACGCGTGCTGGATCGTTGCATCGTCCAGCTTGGGGATGGCTTGCGCTCGCTGTGCGGCAAAACCGTCGCATCACCCGAGGTCTCAAACGAGCAGCCGCGCACCTATTGCGAGCTGCGCTTTGGGCCTTCGCCGGGGGCAACGGTGGGGGTCGGGCTGGGTGCCCCGCCGGAGCCCGCGAATCGCTCGTTTCTGCACGCGAACCTGCTCGAAGCGTGCCCGGTCGAGTGCCGAGTGCGGCTCGGCACCGGAAATGTCGATATCTTTACCCTCGCGGGCCTCAGGATCGGGGATATAGTTCCTCTGGAAGCCAAGGTAGGCGCCTTCGCCACGCTGAACGTGGGCGCCGAAACGATCGCAGCCGGTGAAGGCGGTATATTCGGCGATCGAACCGCCTTTAAGGTGCACGAACTGATATGAAGACGTCCGAGAACGGCAGAAACCTCGATTTACTCCTGAACGTTTCGCTTCAGGTCACTGCCGAGTTGGGCAAGTGCAAAATGAACGTGCGCGACATCCTCAAGCTCGGAACCGGTTCCGTCGTAGAGCTGGATCGTCTCGCCGGCGGTCCGGTCGATCTGCTGGTGAACAATAAGCTCGTTGCGCGCGGGGAAGTCGTCGCAATCGACGACAACTTCGGCGTGCGGATAACGGAGCTCATCGAGCGCCCCGAAACCCCCTAGCCCCATCGCGGCAACGGGGCGCTAACGCATCGCGCCCAGGATGGCGCGATGGACGATCTTTTGCCGTTGTGGTCGCACGCCCGCGCATCGCTGCCGCTCGATGCGTTGGCGGGCCTGACGCTGCTTTCCGTCTTGCCATTCGTCGCGGTGATGACGACGTCGTTCGTCCGGATCGTCGTCGTTCTGTCCCTGGTACGGTCGGCGATCGGCTCACCGACGATTCCACCCAACGCCGTGCTCACCGGGCTGGCGCTGATGCTCACGCTCTTGGTCATGACTCCGACGCTGCAAACGATTGGCCGCGATGCGGTAACGCCGTACGCACGCGGGCGGCTCTCGCAGAGCGCCTTCCTCAAGCGCGCCATCGCACCGCTGCGCGCGTTCATGCTGCGTCAGGCGCACGCACACGATCTGGCGGTCTTCGCACGGATCGCGCACCGGCCGCCGGGCGGAAGCGTGACGGACGTGCCGCTGAGCGTGCTCGTTCCGGCGTTCGTCGTGGGCGAGCTGCGCAGCGCGTTTTCGATCGGCGTCGCGCTGTATCTGCCGTTTCTGGCTATCGATCTTGCGGTCGCCGCGATATTGATGAGCCTCGGCATGATGATGCTCAGTCCGCCCATCATCTCGCTGCCGCTCAAGCTGCTGCTGTTCGTCAGCGTCGACGGCTGGGCATTGGTCTGCGCGGGGGTTACCGGCAGCTTTCGATAGAAAGGAGTTCCGCTTGGCGCCCGCCGGGTCGCCGAGCCCATCGTCAGAACGATAGCGTCACCGTCCCCGAGGGGCTCGTAACGACATTCGTATTTCAGAGGCTTTAGAGAAGCGTAAGCCGTTCTTCTCCTTCGAGTTCTTCCCGCCGAAGAACGACGAAGGCGTTCGTTCGCTCTTCGAGACGATCGCGAAGCTTCGCGTCATCGAGCCGGCGTTCGTGTCGATCACCTATGGCGCGGGCGGCTCGACACGCGCCCGCACCGTCGAGCTGGCGAAGCGCATTCGGAACGAGCTTGGCCTCGACGTTTTGGCGCACGTCACGTGCGTCGGTGCCGGCCGCGACGATTTGCGGCGCCTCTTCGATGAGCTCGCTGCGGCGAACATCGAGAACATCATGGCGCTGCGAGGCGATCCGCCCAAAGGCCAAGACGCGTTCGTCGCGGCTCCCGACGGGTTTTCGCACGCCGGTGAATTGATCGCGATGCTGTCCCGGGACTACGATTTCTGCGTCGGCGCGGCGTGCTACCCGGAGACGCATCCCGAAGCGTTCAATGCCGAAACCGATCTTCGCTATCTCGTCGACAAGGTCAAATCGGGTGCGAGCTTTCTAACCACCCAGCTGTTTTTCGACAACGAGCGCTATTTTGCGTTCGTTGCACGTGCGCGTGCGGCCGGCATCGAGGTCCCGATCCTTCCCGGCATCATGCCGATCACCGATTTTCGGCAAATCTACCGCTTTACGGAGATGTGCGGCTCCGAGATTCCGGCTCGGCTGCGCGGCGAGCTGGAGCGGCGTGCCGACGAGCCGGAGGCCGTCGTCGATCTCGGCGTCGCGTATGCGACGCTGCAATGTGCGGATTTGCTCGCGCGCGGTGCTCCCGGCGTGCATTTCTATACGCTCAATCGTTCGCCGGCAACGCGCGCGGTGTGCTCTGCGCTCCGGGCAATCAGCCGCTGGCCTTCACTTACTGCAACCGCGTAGAAATACCGGCGTAACCGCGAGGCCGTAGCCTCACGCCGTGACTGCGTTCGACGGACTGGTGCGCGAAGCGTTCGTCGTGTGCGCGGCTCTGGCGCTGCCGGCGATTATCGTTGCGACGCTCGTGGGAACCGCCGTGGCGCTGATGCAAGCCGCAACGCAAGTCCACGAGCAGACTTTGACGCTGCTTCCGAAGCTCGTCGCCGTCGGGATCCTCGTCGCGCTCTTCTGGATGCCGGCGATGCGGCTGTGCGGAGCGCTGTTTGCCGCGGCGCTTGCCGCGATTCCCGCGCTCGTTCGCGGCGGATGACCGCGACGCTCTGGCTGGTGTTCGCACGCGCGGTCGGTTTCTTGGCACGCGCGCCCGGTTTCGCGCGCATCGGCGTACCACCGGCGTTGCGAGCGGGCTTCGCCTTTGCCCTCGCGCTTGCAATTGCGCCGTCGCTTCCGCCGGGGCCGCAGCGTGACGGCGCGACGTTCTTGCTTGCGCTTGCGAGCGAAGCGCTCGCGGGAGCCGCGTTCGGAATCGTCGCGACGCTGACGGCCGAGGCCGCCGGCGCCGCCGGCCGCGTTCTCGACGACATCGTCGGCCTGCGCGCGAGCGTCCCGGGTATCGCCGTCGCACCGGCGGGTCTGGGCGGGCTGTGGACGTTCGCGTTCACCGTAGCGTTTTTCACGCTGGGCGGCTGCGACGCGCTCGTCGCCGCGTTCGCGCACAGTTTTTCCGTCGTGCCGCTCGGCGCGGTCCTCTCGGGAGATCTGCTGCGCACCGCGGGCATCGGTTTCGGCCTGGCGTTCATGCGTTCGGCGCTCGAGCTCTCGGCGCCGGGTCTTTGCGTCGCGCTGTGCGTTCACGTGGGGCTGGCCGCGCTCGCTCGCGTCGTGCCGCGCTTCTCGCACCTTTCGGTCGCGTATCCCGCGGCGTATGCAGGCGTGCTGCTCGCGGCATTCGCGTCGCTTGCGACGCTCCGCTCGCTTGCAGGGGCGCAGTGAAGCCGTTCGAACCATCGCCGTCACGCTTGGAGCGCGCGCGGCGTGAGGGAGATCATCCGGTCTCCCGCGACGCCGTTGCGGTGGCATCGTTCGGAGGAGCGCTGCTCGCCTTGAGCGCGCTCGCGCCGCTCGCGCCGGCGCTGAGCGCCGGCTTGCGCAACGCGCTGGACGCGGGAGACGTTCGAGGCCTGGCCGTCGCGCTCGCGGCCGCGGGCGGCCTGACCGCAACCTGCGGGGGCGGTGCGGCGATCCTTGCGACGCTGCTGCAAACGCGCGGCCTCGCGGTGCGGATGCCGGCGATGCGCCTTGCGATCGGCCGGACGTTTTCGCGCGACGCCTGGACCGGCGCGGCACGATCCGCGGCGACCGTTGCCGCTGGTGGCGTTGCGATCGCGCTGACGGCCGCGCCGAAACCGCACGCGATCGAAGCGACGCTTGCCGCCGTCGGGGCGATTGGTGCCGGCGGTGCCGTTGCGGATCTCTTTGCGATGCGCGCGGCGTGGCGGCGCCGTTTGCGCATGACGCAGGACGAGCTGCGGCGCGATGCGCGCGAGCACGACGGCGATCCCCTGATGCGCGGCCGGAGGCGGCGTCTGCACCGGGCGCTGATGCGGGGCTCGCTGCGGGAAGTCCGTCGCGCGACCTTCGTGGTCGTAAATCCGACGCACGTGGCGGTCGCGCTGCGGTACGCCCCGCCGAGGACGCCGGTTCCGGAAATTCTCGTGCGCGCGGCGGATGCGAAAGCCGCCAGGATGCGCGCGCTGGCGGCGCAAGCTTCGATCCCGTTGATCGAGGATCCGCCGCTCGCGCGGCAGCTGTACGCGCACGATGCGCTCGGACCGATACCACCGGAAGCATACGTCGCCGTCGCGCAAATCGTCGCGTTTTTGCACCGAACGCCTTCGAGATGAGCCGGCAGCGCTCGACCTACGCGTTCGCTGCGGTCGTGCTCGCGATCGTCGTCGTGCTCGTCGTGCCGCTGCCGCCGGCGATGCTCGACTTATTGCTCGGCATCGACATCCTCGGCGCCGCATTGATCTTGCTCGTCGCAATCAGGATCGAAGAACCGCTCCAGTTCTCCGCTTTCGCTCCGGCCCTGCTCGTCGCAACGCTCTATCGCTTAGCCCTCGACGTATCGGCGACGCGCCTGATCCTCACCCACGGCGACGAGCCGGGGGCAGTCGGCGCCGTCATTCCGGCCTTCGGCGCCTTTGTGGTCGGCGGCAACGCGCTGATCGGGATCATCGTCTTCGGCATCTTGATCACGATTCAATTCGTCGTCGTCGCGAGCGGTGCGCAACGCGTCGCGGAAGTTGCGGCGCGTTTCACGCTCGATGCGATGCCGGGCAAACAAATGGCGATCGACGCGGAAGTGCACGCCGGCGTTCTCGAGCCGGATGCGGCGCGGGCCAAGCGCGCGCGCGTTCAGGCCGAAGCGGACTTCTACGGCGCGATGGACGGCGCCGGCAAGTTCGTCAAAGGCGATGCGATCGCGGCGCTCGTCATCGTGGGGCTGAACTTGGTGGGAGGAATCGCGGTCGGCATCGGGCGCGGCCTTTCCCCGGCCGACGCGTTCAATATCTTCGCGATTCTCTCGATCGGCAATGCGCTCGTGACGACGCTGCCGGCGTTTTTGATCTCGCTTGCCATGGGGCTGATGGTGACGCGCGTTGCGGTGGATCGTTCGCTGGGGGCCGATCTCGCGCACCAGCTTCTCGCACGCCCGGACGCGCTGCGCGGTGCGGCGGCGCTGATCGGCGTCCTGGCGCTCGTTCCCGGGCTCCCCGGGCCGCTCTTCGCAACGCTGGCAGTCGCCGCTGCGGCCGCGTCGCAGCTCGCACGCCGGCGCCAGCGCGACGAGTCGGAAGCCGCAAAGCGCAAAGCAGCGCATGCGCGGCGTTCCGCAATGCGCAGGCCGGAGAGCGCGCTGGGATTGGTCGGCGTCGATGCCCTCTCGATCGATCTCGGCGCCAATCTCCTCGTCTTGATCGCGCCGCCGAACGACGACGCATTGCTCGATCGCATCGGCGAGGTCCGGCGCGCGCTTGCCGTCGAGATCGGCATCGCGATTCCCGGCGTGCGATTGCGTGACGACTTGACGCGCGATGCGCAGACCTATGCGATTCGCGTGCGCGACGCCGTCGCGGCGGCCGGCAAGCTCTATCCGGGGAGGCTCATCGCTGTCGGCGAACGCAGCGTGCTCGCGACGCTCGGCGGCGAACCGGTTCGCGAGCCGGTCTACGGCCTCGATGCGCGCGTGATTGCGCCGGAAGGGCGTGCCGATGCCGAGCACGCCGGCGTCTTGGTTTTCGATGCGATCTCCATTCTCGGATCTCATCTTGCCGAAGTCGCGCGTTTGCATGCAGCGGAGCTCCTCGGCCGCCAAGAGTTTGCGACGCTGCTCGAACACCTGCGCGCGGCCGCGCCGGCGCTCGTGAAGGAGATCGGAGAGGGCGGTGTTCCGATGGCGGCAGCGCATCGCGCGTTCGTGCTGCTGCTGCGCGAGCGCATGTGGCCGCGCGATCCGCTCGTTGCGCTGGAAGCGCTCGCCGACGCCGGCGACGTGCGGGAGCCGCGAGACCTCGCCGAAGCGATGCGGCGGCGTTTGGTTCCGATCGAATTGCGCCGCCGGAACGAGACGCTATGCGCGCTCGTCGCGGCGCCGGAGCTCGAAGAGTCGCTCGCGCGCTACGACGACCCGCGAAGCGATGTCGCGCCGGATCCGGCGCTGGCGATACAGCTGCGCGAGCAGTTGAGCGCGCACGCACAGCGCTTTGCGCGGAACGCGGCGGTCGTGACGTCGGCGCGCATTCGGCCGCTGCTCGGCGAGCTGGTCGCGCGCTGGGGGCTCGGGGTAGAGGTGTTTGCCTATCCCGAACTGCCGCGCGAGATGCCGCTCGAACCGCTCGGCGTCATCGGAGCAAGCACGTCCGGCATCGCCCCGTGATGGTCAGCGCGCAATCGACCTCCGCGAAATCGTGGCCGGTCGCGATCGTTCGCGCGATATCCGCCAGTCCAGGCGCCTCCACGTTGACGAGGTGACCGCACTGCGTGCACAGCAGGTGATGATGCTTCTCGAGCACCGCTTCGAAGCGCGCCGCGTAGCCGGCGTGCGAGAAGACTTGCACGAGCCCGAGCTCGCGCAGGATGTCGAGCGTGCGGTAAATCGTGCCCAGGCTCACGCCGGGAAGCTCCGCTCGCACGCGCTCCAAAATCGTCTCCGCCGAAAGATGCGCGGAGCCGTCGAGCGCTCGCAGAATCGCGGCACGCTGCTTCGTCAGGCGATACTTCGTCTGGAGAAGGCCGGCGTCTACCCCCCGTGTGTCCATGCCAGCAAGCGACCTCCCGAGTTGGTTTGACCCGGAATGGCCAGCCTGCTACAATCTCCGGGTTCTCACCTTCCCGCTAGCGGAAAATGTGGCCTAAATACAAGAATCTGGTGAAGGCGGCTTTGCTCGTCGCCTTCGTTGCGCTGTGCGTTTGGGCGATCGTGCCCGTGCAGCAGAAGATTCACCTCGGACTAGACCTCCGGGGGGGCGTTCGCGTTTTGCTGCAGCTGCAGCCGACCAAAGACGTTCCGACGATCACGAGCCAAGTGCAGGGCCAGGTCATCCAGGTCATCGACAACCGCATCAACGGCTTGGGTGTGACCGAGCCGCAGATCTCGCGTTCCGGCAGCGACCGCATTCTCGTCGAGCTGCCCAACGTGAAGAACCCGGACGAGGCGGTTCAGGCGCTCAAAGACGTCGCCAACCTCGAGTTCAAGATCGTTCCGGAGCAGGTGGCACAGCGCGCATATGCCGCGCAGCAGTCCGGCAAAGACACGTCTTATATTGAAGGCACGGTGCAGCATCCGTGCGGTGCGTATCTCGCCAGCGGTCCGACGATCTACAGCGGCGCGCAGCTCAAGGGCGCGCAGCCGGCATACGACCAGGCCGGTCATCCCAAGATCGACTTTCAAACGAAAGATGCCGGTAAGTTCGACGCGCTGACCCGCAAGTATCTGCACCAGAATCTCGGGATCTTCTTGGACGGCAGCTTCGTGTCGGCGCCCGTCATCCAACAGCCGATCGGCGCGAGCGGTGAGATTACCGGCAACTTCACCGAAGACGAGGTCGTGCGCATCGCCGACGAGCTCAACGCAGGTGCGCTTCCGGTTCCGGTCGTCGTCATCTCCAACGACACGATCGGTCCCGTTCTCGGCCAGATCGACTTGACCGAATCCTTGTGGGCGGCGGCCTTCGGTCTCGCGCTCGTCCTCATCTTTATGATCGTCGTGTACCGCGTGCCCGGTTTGCTCGCCGACTTGGCGCTGATCGTCTATGTGGTTGCGCTGCTGGCGCTGCTCTCGGCCGCCAAGGCGACGCTCACGCTGCCGGGCATCGCAGGTTTCGTGCTGTCGATCGGTATGGCCGTCGATGCGAACGTTCTGATCTTCGAGCGGCTCAAAGAAGAATTGTGGGCCGGCAAGACGCTGCGTGCCGCCGTGCGCACGGGATTCGCGCGCGCGTTCGTCACGGTTTTCGATAGTCACGTGACGACGATCGTCGGCGCGGCCGTGCTGTTCTTGCTCGGTACCGGCACCGTCAAAGGGTTTGCGTACACGCTGTTCTGGGGAACCGTGTTCTCACTCGGGACGGCGGTCTACATCACGCGTTTCTTCATGGACGTGATGGTCGATACCGATATCGTGAAATCGCCCGCAGCCTACGGCGCCGGCGGCGCGCTGCCGCCCGTCAAGCCTTCGAGGGCATAGTGTTCTTTAGACGCCTCAACTGGAACATCGTCGGCTGGTTCAGGATCGTCTCGACGATTTCGTATGCCGTGATCGTCGCCGGCCTCGTTGCGATCGGCATTCACTTGCACAACACCGGCCAGCCGCTCAAGCTCGGGCTCTCGTTTACGGGCGGCACCGACGTCACGGCGAAGTTCACTCGCAGCGTCACGCAGCCGCAGATAACGGCGGCGCTGTCAAAGATCGGCGTCACCGACGAGCAGATCAATACGCTCGGCAAGGCCGGTGACATTCCGGACTCCCGCTGGTCGATCGCGACGCAAGCCGACTTCGGCAACAATCCGGCCAAGATCTGGGACGCGCTGGGAACCGTCGCGCCCGTCGACCGCTCTCAATCCGCCATTTCTACGGTCGGCCCGACGCTTTCGCGCGAGTACCTGGCGCATGCGGCGTGGGCGCTCGTTATCGCAATTACCATTCAGTTCGTCTACATCGCCTTCCGATTCGGTTGGAACTATATCTTCGGTGTCGTAGCCGTCGTCGCACTGGTGCGCGACTCGCTCATGATGATCGGCATCTACGCGATCGCGGGGCGTGAGGTCGACGACGCCTTCCTGGCTGCCGTTTTGACCGTCATCGGCTACTCCGTCATGGACACGATCGTCATCCTGGATCGAATTCGCGAGAACACCAAGATCATGGAAGGCGAAGCGTACGAGAAGATCGTCAACACGTCGATCCTGCAGACGATGACGCGCTCGGTGAACACGCTGGCGACCGTCGTGATAACGCTGGTCGCACTCTTGGCGCTCGGCGGCGCGTCGCTGAAGAACTTCGCGTTCGCGCTGCTCGTCGGCATTTGCTCGGGCGGCTACCATTCGATTTTCTACTCCGCGCCGCTGGTCGTTTCGCTGCGCAAGCGGCAGCTGGAGCGCATTCAGCGTCGCCGGGAGCTCGGGTTCGCGCCCGCCGCGCCTACCCGCGCCCGCACGGTCGCGGAAGCCAAGGCGCAAACGCGCTCGGCGGTCGAACGGGAAGCGATACTCGCGGCGCGCCGCGAGCGAAAGGAAAAGGAGAAGCAGGAAGCCCGCGGCACGCAGGCGCCGCAACGAGGCCGTTACCGCAAACGCCGTCCTGAGCCCGCGCGTGCTGCGACAATGGAGGCCGAGCCCGCAGCGAGTGAGCCTGAGATCGACCCGCTGGACGCGCAGCGCGCCGGATTGCACGACGAAGCTCTCGAGCTCGGGCACGAGGAGATCAAGCTGAATCTCGGCGACGAGCCCAGTGCCGGCTCCGAAGACCACCGCTAAACCGAAGCCGTTGCCACCGCCCACCCCGTCGGAGGCGGCGTTCGAGCGGCTCTTACAAAACTTCGATCGTGAGGAAAGTGCGTCGCGCGCGTTCGTCGACGAGCTTTTCGCCAAGGCGGACCGCTATCTCGCGCGCGAGCGTTACGCAAATCTCGGTGATGCCGTCGAGTTCAACACCAAGCTCGCCGGCGTAAGCTTCGAAGGCCGGCAGGATATTGCGGCCGGCTTGCGGGACGGCACGCGGCTCGAGCTGCGCCGCATGCCGGACAATCCGCATGACGCCAACGCCATCGCAGCGTTCTACGGCACGTTGCAGATCGGTTTTCTCAACCGCGCGATGGCAAAACAGCTCGCACCGCTGATCGACGCTGAAGGGCGGCGCTACGTGGCCGAGGTGACTGCGGTAACGGGCGGCACCAAGGGCCGCAGCTATGGGGTCAACGTGCGCGTGCGCCGCGACGAGCCGGTACGGCGCCGAGAGCGCGCGATCTCGGCCGGCGGCGCGCAGGGAAGTGACGGCGTTCGCCGAGCGCTCATCGGCACGAATCCGCTGCGCGAAGCGCAAGCGCTGGTGCTGGAGCGCGTCGAGAACGGGCGCAACACGCTCGCGGTCATGGGCACCGGGCGCGGCAAATCGTTTTGTTTTCAGCATCCGGCCGCAACGACCGCCCTGGAGCGCGGAGCAAAGACACTGGTCATCTATCCTTTGCGCGCGCTGGCGAACGATCAATACGAGGCGATGGACCGGCGGCTCGGCGAACTGGGCGTGCGCCTGTTTCGCGCCAACGGCGCAATCGACGGCGAAGAGCGCGCTGCGCTGATGTCGGCGCTGGAAGACGGTGCGTGGGACGTCATTTGCTCGACGCCCGAGTTCGTCGAGTACCACATCGAGCGCTTCGGCGCCGCGCAGAACCGGCCGGCGCTGCTCGTTATCGACGAGAGCCATCATCTGTACGAATCACGGCATCGCGCCGCATACGGCACGCTGCCCGAGGTGCTGGTGAAGCTGGGCTCACCGCAAGTGCTCGCGTTGACGGCGACCGCCGCCGACGCGACGTTCGCGCATCTCATCAGCGCGCTTGGGATCGAAGCGTGGGTCATCGACGCGACGGTGCGCGAGAATCTGCACGTCGTCGACGCGCGCGGCACCGAGAGGAAAGAAGACTACATCATTTCAAACGTGCGCGAGGACGGGAAGTCGATCGTCTACTGCAATTCGCGCCCGACCGCGACCAAGGTGGCGGAGCGGCTTCGGACGGCACTGGGCAGCGCCGTCGCGTTCTATCACGCCGGAATGACGGCCGCCGACCGGGCACGCGTCGAAGAATTTTTCCGGGACGGCAGTCTGCGCGTGGTCGTCGCGACGTCCGCCTTCGGTGAAGGGATCGACCTCCCCGACGTGCGCAACGTCTTCCTCTATCACCTGAGCTTCGACTTCACCCAGTTCAACCAGCAAGCCGGCCGCGCGGGTCGGGATGGAATGCCGGCGGCGATTCATTTGCTTTTCGGCGACGCGGACAAGGCGCTCAACGAATTCTTGCTGGAGGCCGATGCACCGAAGCTGGGAACGCTCCGCGACATTTATCGCACGCTCAAAGGCTTCGGTCACGACGGCATCGTTCGGGTCGACAACGACACGCTCGCTGCGGCGGTTGATTTGCGAACCGTGAAAGCGGAAACGATTGCGGCGGCCTTGCGGATCTTTGCGGATGCGGGCCTGGTGGAAGCCGGCATCGACGAGGAAGGCCGCTTTTTGCGGATGCTGGAGGTCCCAGGAAAGATCGACCTTACGCAAAATGCGCGTTTCGCCGAGGGCGAAGCATCCCGCGAGAGCTTCGAGCGCTTCTGCTCGCTTGTGTTGACGGAATCGCCGACAACGCTCGAGCGCATCATCAACCGCCCGATTTACCCCAGGGACGTCCCTCTCGTAAAGTGACTTTCCATTGTCACGGTGAGCGAAGCCGAACAATCGCCCGTCATGGTGAGCGAAGCCGAACAACCGCCTGTCATGGTGAGCGGAGCCGAACAATCGCCTGTCATGGTGAGCGGAGCCGAACAATCGCCTGTCATGGTGAGCGGAGGCGCACGCAGTGCGCCGGAGTCGAGCCACCGCCGCGACCTTGCCGACACGACGTTCTCGCTTCGCGGCATCACGTCGCTCAGATACTGTCTCCCAAGTCAAGCGATGAGGGCAGGCCGTGGGTGTTTGAGTAGGGTGAAAGCCAGGACGATGAGCTTTCGCATCACGGCGGCGATGATCACCTTAGGTGGTTTGCCGCGTTC
>Ga0209061_1003222_pt1 | contig 18209 bp, 18 predicted proteins | sample Coa_R1_10_FD_187157 | JGI IMG/M metagenome (GOLD analysis project Ga0209061, IMG submission 187157) | Surface soil microbial communities from Centralia Pennsylvania, which are recovering from an underground coalmine fire - Coalmine... | ecosystem: Environmental > Terrestrial > Soil >...
GCGCGGCATCCTGCCCCGCGGCGGCACCATCCTCGGCACCTCGCGGACGAACCCGTTCGCCGACACCGGGGGCGAGCGCTCCGGTGTGGAACGCATCAAGGACAACCTGGCCGGGCTGGGCGTGGACGCGCTGGTCACGATCGGCGGTGAGGACACGCTCGGCGTCGCGACCCGGCTGCACGCCGAGGGCATCAACGTGGTCGGCGTGCCCAAGACGATCGACAACGACCTGGGCGCCACCGACTACACGTTCGGCTTCGACACCGCGGTGAACATCGCGATGGAGGCCATCGACCGCCTGCACACGACGGCGGAGAGCCACCACAGGGCGCTGATCGTCGAGGTCATGGGCAGGCACGTCGGGTGGATCGCGCTGCACGCCGGCATGGCCGGCGGCGCCAACGTCATCCTCATCCCGGAGAAGCCCTTCGACATCGAGAAGGTCTGCGAGTACGTCGAGCACCGTTTCCAGACGAGGTACTCGCCGATCGTGGTGGTCGCCGAGGGCGCGCACCCGGTCGAGGAACAGCTAGCGGTCGCGGACAAGGAGGTCGACGCGTTCGGCCATGTCCGGCTGGGCGGGATCGGGCAGTTGCTGGCCAGCGAGATCGAGAAGCGGACCGGCAAGGAAGCGCGTGTCGCGGTGCTGGGGCACATCCAGCGCGGCGGCACCCCGACCGCCTTCGACCGGGTACTCGCCACGCGGTTCGGCGTGCAGGCGATCGAGGCCGTGCGCGACGGCGCGTTCGGCACGATGGTCGCACTCCGCGGCACCGACATCATCCGGGTCCCGCTGACCGACGCGACCCGTGAGCTGAAGGCGGTGCCGCCGGAGCGGTACGCCGAGGCAGAGGTCTTCTTCGGCTGACGCGGGCTACGGGCAGTTGCCGGACCGGAGGCCCAGGCCGGGCGCGACATGAGGGTGCCCGCGGCGATGGCCCACTGGGGCGCGATCCGGTCCGTGACCACGCCGCCGATGAGCGCGGAGGCGAGTGAGGGGGCGATCTGGGCGGCCAGCACGTAGGACGGGCTGGCCGGCGACCCTCCCGCATCCAGGACCGCGAACGACACACCGGCCGGCGAGAACGCGGGCGCACCCGGCGCGAGGAGCCGGTCGGCCAGCAGCAGGAAATCGCGGCTGACCAGCACCGGGAAGCGGCGGCCGAGTGCGCGCCGCACCATGAGACCCCTGGTATGCGTAACCCGCGGCAAGCCGCTGGAGCCTGACCAGGCGCATCTCCCGGGGACAAGCGATTTTCCTGAGAGCTGATCATGCTCCGCCGCGGCGAGTTCAGCCCCGAAGCGGCAACCGCCTGTTGTGCGCCCTCCGCCGAGGTGCGCACGTTCTCAGCGGACAGCGGGTCCCCGGGGCCGCGCGGGGGCCGGGGGCCTCAGTGGGCGTAGTGGCCGCGGTAGTACTCGAAGACGAAGCCGATCGTCGTGAAGACGGTAAGCAGCACGCCGATCAGGAAGAGCCACAGGCCGATCGCGAAGCCGACCGCCGCCACCGCGGCGGAGAAACCGAGGAACAGCGGCCACCAGCTGTGCGGGCTGAAGAAACCGACCTCCCCGGTGCCCTGCCAGATCTCGCCTTCCGGGTCATCCTCGGGGCGCTTCGGCAGCCGCCGTCCGGTGAACAGGACGTAGAACCCCACGAGGATCGCCAGGCACACCGCGAACGCGAGCGCGGCGGTACCGGTCGGGTCCCTGGAGAAGTACCAGTAGACGATGTCCGCACCGCCGAAGAACACGGCGCAGCCAAGGAACAACCAGCCTTCGACCTTCATGCGAGCCTCACCGTTTCAGCGTCGGGAGCGTCAGGAGTGTGGTGACATCTGCTTACCGGGCGATCCGTTGGACACGGCCTCCGGCATGACCTGCTCGACGGCCCTGGACGCGAGGCCCGACCTGATCTGCGGGTAGTGCAGCTCGAACGCTGGCCGCTCGGACCGTATCCGCGGGATCCGGTAGAAGTTGTGCCGGGGCGGCGGGCAGGATGTCGCCCACTCCAGGGAGCTGCAGAAGCCCCACGGGTCTTCCTCGCTGACCTTTTCGCCGAACCGCCAGGTCTTGTAGACGTTGTAGAAGAACATCAGGATCGACAGGGCGATGATCCACGAGCCGATCGTGGAGATCTCGTTCAGCGTCGTGACGTTGGCCGGCAGGTCCGGGTAGTTGGCGACGCGCCGCGGCATCCCCTCGACGCCGATCCAGTGCTGCACGAGGAACGTGGTGTTGAACCCGATGAACAGTACCCAGAAGTTCCACTTGCCCAGCCGGTCGTCGAGCTTCTTGCCGGTGAACTTCGGCCACCAGAAGTAGAAGCCCGCGAACATCGCGAACAGCACCGTGCCGGCCAGCACGTAGTGGAAGTGCGCCACCACGAAGTAGGACTCGGTGACCGCGAAGTCCATCGGCGGGGACGACAAGATGATGCCGGTGATGCCGCCGAACAGGAACGTGATGAGGAACCCGACGGCGAACAGCATCGGCGGCTCGAACGTGAGCTGCCCGCGCCACATCGTGCCGGTCCAGTTGAAGAACTTCACCCCGGTCGGGATCGCGATCAGCATGGTCATGAACGAGAAGAACGGGAGCAGCACGCCGCCGGTGGCGAACATGTGGTGCGCCCACACCGTCATCGACAGCCCGGCGATCGCGACCGTGGCGGCGACCAGGCCCTTGTAGCCGAACAGCGGCTTGCGGCTGAACACCGGGAAGATCTCGGTCACGATGCCGAAGAACGGCAGCGCGAGGATGTAAACCTCGGGGTGCCCGAAGAACCAGAACAGGTTCTGCCACAGCAGCGCCCCGCCGTTCTGCGCGGCGAACACCTGCGAGCCCAGCCGCCTGTCGATCTCCAGCACCGCGAGGGCGGCCGCGAGCACCGGGAAGGCCAGCAGCACGAGCATGGACGTGAGCAGGGTGTTCCAGGTGAAGATCGGCATGCGGAACATCGTCATGCCCGGCGCCCGCATGCAGAAGATCGTGGTGATGAAGTTGACCCCGCCCAGGATCGTGCCGACCCCGGACAGCAGCAGGCCCATGATCCACATGTCACCGCCGATGCCGGGCGAGTACACCTGGCTGGTCAGCGGGGAGTAGGCGTACCAGCCGAAGTCCGCCGCGCCGCCGGGCGCGAGGAAGCTGGCCAGCAGGATCAGCCCGCCGAACAGGAAGAAGTAGTAGCTCAGCAGGTTCATCCGCGGGAACGCCACGTCGGGCGCGCCGATCTGCAGCGGCATGATCTCGTTCGCGAACCCGACGAAGAGCGGCGTGGCGAACAGCAGCAGCATGATCGTGCCGTGCATGGTGAACAGCTCGTTGTACTGCTCGTCGGACACGATGTGGTTGTCCGGCCCCATGAGCTGGAGCCGAATGACGATGGCCATGATCCCGGCGGCCAGAAAGAAGGAGAACGCCGTGATCAGGTACATGTGCCCGATGACCTTGTGGTCGGTCGACGAGGCCCAGTAGGCGAGGATCGACCCCTTGCGCTCGGTCCGCCGCTCGGGGGTGATCGAGGTGCCGGTGAGCGGCTCATCGCGGAACGTGCTCGTACTCACTTGTGACTCCCGGATGGCGTCATCGTCGATACCGTGTGCGCCGACTGCTGCTGTTGCCGTGCGGCAATCCACGACCTGAACTGGGCAGGGGTCACGACCTTCATCGTAAACAGCATCCTGCTGTGGTAGATGCCGCACAGCTCGGCGCAGTGCCCGGTAAACGTGCCCGTCCTGGTGAACGTGACCTGGAAAACGTTCGGGTGGCCGGGGATGACCTGCCGCTTGAACAGCATCTCCGGAACCCAGAACGAGTGGATCACATCGGGCGAGGTCAAAGTGAACTTGACCGTCTCGTGCGCGGGGACCTCCAGCAGCGGGAGCGGCCCTGGCCACATCTGGCCGTTGTCGGTCACGTGGTATTGCGGGTAGCTGAACTGCCAGCTCCACTGGTACCCGACCACGTTGACGGTCACGTCCGGATTCTGGGACACCTTGTCGATGTAGTTCTCGTCCCGTGCCGTGAAGTAGAAGAGCACGGCGATGAGCACGAACGGCAGCGCCGTGTACAGGATCTCGATCGGGAGGTTATACCGCACCTGCGGGGGCAGCTTGTTGGAGCGCTTGCGGTGGAACACCACCGCCCACAAGATCAGTCCCCACACGACGAAGCACACGGCGAACCCGGCGATCCACGAGCCCTGCCACAGGGTGAGGGTGACGAACGCCTGCTTGGTGATGGGCGGGGGGAAGCCCAGCCGGGTGAACGTGTTGTCGCAGCCGGACAGGGCGGCGATCACGAGGGCCAGCGCGGCCGCGCGCGGCACCCAGCGCCGCGCGCCACCCGCGCGTCCGCGGCGCCGGGCGTGGCGGATCGGAGTCAACGGACATGCCTTCCCAGTGGGTATCTCCCGGCTCCAGGGGCCGGTCCTCAGGTCTTTCTACAGCGTGTCGTGCAAACAGTACCGCGCCTCGTCGCCGACGTGTCATGGACCCCCTGTGTTCCCGTCCGCGTAGACGGCGGGACTCTCGTACCGGCCCAGCGGCCGGGGCCGTGCGCCCGGGTGAGCGGCCGGTCTACGGCGGGCACCTGAGCGGGGTCCGGGGGCCCGGGGGCCCGGGGGTCCGTCCCCCCCGGGCCAGCACAGCATGGCACTATAGGGCGATGAGACGAGGTAGGGCCTCATGACCGGCCGCAGGCTGGGCCGCCGGCCGGAGGAGGCGGCCGGCGGCGGGGAACCAGCGGGGCCCGTCCCCGCGCTGACGATCGACGCGCTCGGCCGCAAGTGCCCGGTCCCGATCATCATGCTGGCCGAGCGCATCAGGGACGTGCCCATCGGGGCGGTCGTCGCCGTGCTCGCCGACGACCCGGCGGCACGAACCGACATCCCTTCCTGGTGCGGCATGAAGTCACATGAGTTCGTCGCAGCGGACACTCTGCCAGCCGGGTGGGCGATCCTCGTCCGCAGATGCTATTGAGGGTTCAGCGGACCCTGGCGAGCGCCGCACGAGCTACTGCGAGTGATCCCCCGGAAAGCTGGTCCATGGATACGGGGCCGTAACCGCCCCGGCTGGAGTGGTCGAGGCCGTCCAGCGTGACGGTGATCAGCACGTTGCGGTACCGGACGACCGTGGTGACAACGTCGGTGACGGCGCCGCCCACCCGGTACACCTGCGTGGCGGTGAACGCCGTGCTGCCGAGCCGCGGCACTGTGCTCACCTGGGCTGCCGGGGCGTGCGTCGCCCTGGGGGGATGCTCTTTCCCGCGCATCGCCGCCGCATAGGCGTCGGTCGCCGCGGACGTCGCGCTGCCGTTGCCGCTGGCGAGGCCGTTCGGCGCGTAGGCACGGATGTCGAGTTCGAGCAGCCGGTAGACGGGGCGTTTGTCGAGCGTCCAGTCGCACTGGCTGTCCAGTGAACCGTCGAGCCCCGGCGGGGACGCCACCGCGGGCTTTCCCGGCAGGTAGGTGCTCAGCGTCGCGGCGGGGACCGAGGAGCAGGCGGACGGCACCTTCTGGATCTCGCCGGGCTGAAATGTCGTGATGAGCGAGGGCGCCGCCGGGGACGGCCTGGCGCGGCCAAGGCTGGTCACGAGTACCACAGCCACGATGACGATCACGGCCGCCGTGCCCGCTCCCGCCCACAGGACGCGCCTCGGGCCGCGTGCCCTGCCGCCATGGCCGCCGCCCCGCCGGCGGCGATCACGCCGGCGCCGGGACGGCCCCGCTGGCCCCCCGGGCCCGGGGGCGCCGGGCGCTGGCGTCCGTCTCCGCCTGGGGGTATCAAGCACGAGCCCGGCCCACGGGGGGTCCTCGAGCTCTCGTTCCTTGCCGCCGGGACGGCGGGACGGAACGGGCCCACGGGGTCCCTGCTCGATCATGGCCCTAGATCTTAGGGGCACGGCGGACCGTCTCAGGTGCGAACCGGGCCATTGGCGGGCGGCAGGGCGGTACGTGCCCAGCGCGGGCCCACGCCGGCCAGCCGGACCGTCCGCGTCTGCGTCCCGCCGGAGATCCCGATCGAGATCTCCAGCCGGTCCTCGGACAGGCCCTCGGCCATGCCTTCCCCCCATTCGACCACCGTCACGGAGCTTCCCGCGTCGGTGTCCAGGTCCAGGTCATCCAGCTCGGCCACGCTGCCGAGCCGGTAGGCGTCCGCGTGCACGAGCGCCGGGCCGCCGCAGAGCGGCGGATGGACCCGCGCGATGACGAACGTGGGTGATGTGACGGGACCGCGCACACGCAGCCCCTCCCCGATGCCCTGGACCAGGGTCGTCTTCCCCGCGCCGAGCGGGCCGCTCAGCACGACCAGGTCGCCGGGGCGCAGCACGCTGGAGAGCCGCCGGCCGAGAGCACGCATGTCATCGGCCCCCGGTACCTGGACCACCTCACGCATCGTTGCTGGCATAGGCTTCCCTCACCACCCGTCCGGCATCTGTGTCCTGATCCTGCCCGCCCGCATAGACCCTCGGCACGCGGGCGCCGATGCCTGTGACGATCTCGTAGGAGATCGTGCCGAGAGCTTCCCCCCATTCCTGCGCCGTGGGCTCGCCCGCATCCCCGGGGCCGAAGAGCACGACCTCCTCCCCCGCCGCCACCGGCTCGTCGCCGAAATCGACGACGAACTGGTCCATGCACACCGTGCCGGCGATCGGCCACCGCCGGCCGCGCGCCCACACGAGCGGCAGGCCGCTGGCCGCACGCGGGACGCCGTCGGCGTAGCCGAGCGGGACAAGGCCGAGCGTGGCCGCCCGCTGCGTGACGTACCTGTGCCCGTATGACACGCCGGTGCCCGCGCCCACCCGCTTCACCTGGGCGAGCCGCGCCGAGAGCGTCATGGCGGGACGCAGCCAGGGCGGGGCGCCGCCGGGAAGGGTCGACAGGCCGTAGGTCCCGCCGCCGATCCGCACCAGGTCGAGCCGCGCGTCCGGGACGGTCAGCGCCGCCGCCGTGTTCGCGATGTGCCTGATCTCTCCCGTCACCCCCGCCCGGCGGGCGCGGGCGGCGGCCTCGCCGAACCTGGCGAGCTGCCGGCCGGTGGACGGGTCACCCGGCTCGTCGGCGCGGGCGAAGTGCGACCAGAGGCCGATGATCTCGGCGTGACCGCGGTCCCGCGCGGCCCGGGCGGCACGCAGCACCTCCGGCCATTCGCTTTCCGTGGCGCCGCCCCTGCTCAGCCCGGTGTCCGCCTTGAGGTGCAGCCTGGCGGGCCGCCCCGCCCGGCGGGCCGCTGCCGTGATCCGCGCCACCATGGGAACCGATCCCGCGGCAAGGTCGACGCCGGCCCTGATCGCGTCCTCGTGGGGGTCCTCCCCGAGGGCCATCAGGCACAGCACGGGCGCGGTGATCCCGGCCTGGCGGAGCCGCAGCGCCTCTGCCACACCCGCGACGCCGAGCCAGGCCGCACCGCCCGCCAGCGCCGCCGTGGCGGCGGGGACGATGCCGTGGCCGTAACCGTTGGCCTTGACCACCGCCATCAGCTTGCTGCCGCCCATCCGTTCACGGAGCGCGGCCACGTTGCCCGTGATGGCATCAAGGTCGACACGTGCCTGCGCGTGCGGCGGCCCCGGGATGTTCATGGAAGCCAATCCTGTCAGCCGGAGGTGGACAGGAAGGCGGCGGGAAGGGCCCGGATGATGTCCGTGGCCGAGATCGGTGCCTCCGCGGAAGGCACGCCGGGCACGGCACGGATCGCGGGACCACCCGCGGCCGCGTGCCTGGCCGCGATGCCGTGCAGGTAGGCGGCGGCCATGCCCGCGTCCGCGGGGCCGAGCCCCTGGGCGAGCAGCGCGCCCGCCAGGCCGGAGAGCACGTCCCCGCTGCCGGCCGTGGCCAGCCACGGCGTGCCGGTCGGGTTGACCAGGGCCGTGGTCCCGCCGGGCGGGGCGACGAGCGTCGTGGACCCCTTGAGCAGGACGGTGACGCCGAGTTCCCCGGCGGCCTGCCTGGCGCAGCGCAGGCGGTGCGCCTCCACGTCGTCGCTCCCGGTGCCGAGCAGGCGGGCCAGTTCACCGGCATGCGGGGTGATCAGCGTGGGCGCCGCACGCGGCAGCAGGTCCCGGCGGGCCGCGAGGATGGTCAGCCCGTCCGCGTCGACCAGGACCGGCAGGTCTGTCCCGAGCACCGCCTCCAGCAGCCGGGCGGCGTCGTCTCCCGTGCCCATGCCCGGCCCCGCCACCCACGCCTGGACGCGGCCGGCGGACCGCAGGATGTCCCCGGCCGGAGGAGCCCCCGCATCCTGCGGGATGACCGTGACCACCGCCTCCGGCCACCGCTGCCTGACGATCGCTGCCGCCTGCGGCGCGGACACGAACCGCACCATGCCCGCCCCGCCCCGCAGGGCACCGCCGACCACCAGGGCCGCCGCCCCGGTGAAACGCTCGCTGCCCGCCACGACGCCGAGGACGCCCCGGCGGTACTTGTCCGACTCGCGGGACGGGCGTGGCAGCATCACCGCGACGTCGTGCTGGTGCGGCGCGGCCACATCGGCCCGCTCCAGGTACGGTCCCAGGCCGATGTCGATCAGTTCCGTCACCCCGGCGCACGCGGCGCCGGGATCGATGAGCAGCCCCGGTTTCCACGTGCCGAACGTGACGGTCACGTCCGCCCGGACGGCGGGACCCTCCACCGCCCCGGTGTCGGCGTCGATCCCGCTGGGCAGGTCCGCTGCCACGACGACCCCCCGTGAGGCGGACGCCTGGACGGCCAGGGCGGCATAGGGGTCCCGCAGGCCGCCCTTGCCGCCGATGCCGAGCATGCCGTCGATGATCACGTCCGCGTCCGCGAGCACCCGGGGCACAAGGGGGTCCGCGTGGGTGATGATCCGGCCCGCCGCGCAGCGCAGCGCGCTCGCGCCGCCGGGGTGGATCCGCGACCCCGCGGCGACCGCCACGACCGCCGCGCCGCGCCTGGCCAGCAGCGCGCCGGCATGCAGCGCGTCACCGCCGTTGTCGCCGCTGCCCGCGAGGACGACGACACGCGATCCGTAGGTCCTGCCGGGCAGCGCCGCGCATACCGAGGCCAGGCCCGCCGCCGCGCGCTGCATCAGGGTGCCGTCGGGCAGCTTCGCCATCAGGGCCCGTTCGGCCGCCCGGACTTTCGCGACTTCATGAGCGTCCCGCATAACCGTCCCCTACCGTGCCGCCGCCACGGCAGCCGCACTACGCCTTACTTACCTTCTGCCACGACCATGGCAATGGCCGCGCCCGCATCATGGCTGAGCGTCAGGTGCCAGCGCCCGACGCCACGAGCGCGGGCTGCCTTCTCGACCGTGCCGCGCGTCCGCAGCAGGGGGCCGCCGCCGCTGTCCCGCAGGACCTCGGCGTCGGTCCAGCGCAACCCGGGCGGGCAGCCCAGCGCCTTCGCCACGGCTTCCTTCGCCGCGAAGCGGGCCGCCAGCGATGCCACGGGAAGCCCGCGTTCGCCGCGGGTGAACAGCCGCCCGGCCAGGGCGGGGGTCCGGTCAAGCGCCCCGGCCAGCCGTGAGATCTCCACGATGTCGACGCCGATGCCCACGATCACGACCACAGCCTGCCATGGGGGTTCAGGAGAGCGCGAGGCGCACCGTCTCCGCGATACGTCCTGCGACTCGCTCGGCCTGGCTTGCCTCCGCCGCCTCGACCATCACGCGGACGGCCTGTTCCGTGCCGCTCGGCCTGACCAGCACACGCCCTGACGCGCCGAGTTCGGCCTGCGCCAACGCGACAGCTTCGGCGATCTCCCCGGAGGAGGCGGCACGGGACTTGTCACCGGGCACGTTGATCAGCACCTGGGGGTACCTCGTCATGACGGCGGCCACCTCCGCCAGCGGCGCACCCCGGCGCGCCACGGCCCTGAGCAGGTGCAGTCCGGTGAGCACACCGTCTCCCGTCGTCGTGTGCTCGAGCAGGATGATGTGCCCGGACTGCTCGCCGCCCAGCACGTAGTGCCCCGCGAGCATGGCTTCGAGGACGTACCTGTCACCGACGGGCGTCTCGACCACGCCGATGCCGGCATCGGCCATCGCCTTGCGGAACCCGAGGTTCGACATGACCGTGGCGACGACAGCGTCACCGCGCAGCCGCCCTTCCCGTTTCAGCTCGGTCGCCAGCACCGCGAGGATCTGGTCGCCGTCAACCACCTGCCCGTCCGCGTCAACGGCGAGGCAGCGGTCCGCGTCGCCGTCATGGGCGATGCCGGCGTCAGCGCCGTGCTCGCGCACGGCGGCCGACAGCGTGTCCAGGCAGGTCGATCCGCAGCCCGCGTTGATGTTCAGGCCGTCGGGCTGCGCCCCGATGGCGATGACGTCGGCTCCCGCCCGGCGCAGCGCCTCCGGCGCGACGCTGTAGGCGGCGCCGTGCGCGCAGTCCACGACCACCCGCAGCCCCGCCAGCGGCAAGCGGCCCGCAGGCCCCGCGTGCCCGTCCCTGCCACCGTCACCTGGGCCATCCGGCGAGGACAGGCCGGGGTCGCCCAGCGTGGACAGCAGGTGGCGGAGATACCGTTCCTGCTCCGCATGGGCGTCGGTGACGCGGCCGAACCCACCGTCGGGAAGCGGCCGCCGCCCGGCGTCGAGAAGGCCCAGCGCCCGCTCGATCTCATCCTCGGCGGCGTCGGGCAGTTTCATCCCGCCACGCGCGAAGAACTTGATCCCGTTATCCCAGGCCGGATTGTGGCTGGCAGACAGCACCACGCCGAAGTCGGCGTGCAGTGCCCTGGTGAGGTACGCGACAGCCGGTGTCGGGACAATGCCGAGCCGCAGGACATCCACCCCCGAGCTTGCCAGGCCGGCGATGACGGCTCCCTCGAGGAACTCACCGGAGGCCCGGGGGTCGCGCCCGACCACCGCGCGGGGGCGCTGCGGCCCCGCCGGGCCCGCGGAGGCGGGAGGAGCTGCCGGGCCATCCGCGGCGGCTGCCAGGGCCATACCGGGTATGGTGCCACCGGGGGCGGCGCCGCGTGCGCACAGCACGTCCGCGGCGGCCGCGGCAAGGTCAAGGGCCAGCCGCGCGGTCAGGTCACGGCCTGCGACACCGCGGACCCCGTCTGTCCCGAAGAGACGGTCCATAGGGCAAGTGGCTCTCCCAGGCGGATGGGCAGGGCACGACATACGCCGGCACCCCGGGCTGCTAGGCACCCGGGCTGCTAGCGCTTGGAGTACTGAGGCGCCTTGCGGGCCTTCTTCAGGCCGTACTTCTTGCGCTCCTTGATCCGGGCGTCCCGCGTCAGGAACCCGGCCCTCTTCAGCGGGGAACGGTTCTCGGGGTCGATCAGCGTGAGCGCCCTGGCCACGCCGAGCCGCAGCGCGCCCGCCTGGCCCGTGACTCCGCCTCCCGCCACCCGGGCGATCACGTCGAACTGGCCCTGCACCCCGAGGGTGACCAGCGGCTCGCTGACGAGCTGCTGGTGGACCTTGTTGGGGAAGTAGGCGTCCAGCGAACGGCCGTTGATCTGCCACTGGCCGGAGCCGGGGATGACCCGGACCCGCGCGATCGCCTCCTTACGCCGTCCCGTGCCCGTGCCCTGGCCCGCCAGCACGGGTCTGTGCCCTGTTTCGGGAGCGATCTCGGGCGCCGGGGTCTGCGTGGTGTACTCGGCGGGTATCTCCTCGCCGTACTCCCCGTATTCCGTGTCCTGCACGCCAGCGTCATCGGCGGGCGGCATGGTATCCACACCTGTGGGGCCTGTGTGCTCGGCCACAGTCTCTTCCTCGTACTTCCTTGTGATTCTGGCCGGGCGCTTACTGCGGTACCCGGGTGATCTCGCAAGCGGCGGGCTGCTGCGCCTGGTGGGGGTGGTGCGGCCCTGCGTACACCTTGAGCTTGCGCAGGCTCTTCCTGCCCAGCGAGTTCTTCGGCAGCATCCCCCTGACCGCCTTCTCGACCACCCGCTCGGGATGGGAGGCCATCAGGTCGCCGTAGGCACGCGAACGCAGCCCACCCGGATAGCCGGAATGCCGGTACGCCCGCTTGCGCTCCAGCTTGTTGCCGCTGAGCACGACCTTCTCAGCGTTGACGACGATCACGAAGTCGCCTGTGTCCACGTGCGGGGCGAAGACCGGCTTGTGCTTGCCGCGCAGCAGCACAGCCACCTGGCTCGCCAGCCGGCCGAGCACGACACCGGACGCGTCCACAACGTGCCACTGCCGCTTGATATCACTGTCCTTCGGGCTGAACGTGCGCACAGTCGTAGCCTTTCGCATGTGTCGCTTGACCGGAGCCCGCGCCGGACTCGCTGCACTGTACTCGTCGCGCTGGGCCTGCCCCGCCGGCTGCGCCCGCGGCATGCCTGCCGCAACGGAACCGGAACGCGCGCAGCGCCCATGCACTAACACACGGGCGCGGATGCCCAGAATACTCGCTGCCGTGCTTGCTTGGCAAAGCGAACGGCCAGGGACGGCGGGAACGATACGCTCACCGGTATGAGGCACCGGGGCAGCGAGGGCTCCCGCAGACGCGCGGGCCACCGGCAGGACGCGGGCCACCGGCAGCAGGACGCGGCCCACTGGCAGGACGCGGCCTACCGGCAGCAGGACGCGGCCCACTGGCAGGACGCAGCCCACTGGCAGGACGCGGCCTACTGGCAGGACATAGACCCGGTGAGCGGCGGCTGGGCCGGCGACCAAACGGGCACATGGACCGCGGGCGCGCACGGCGGGGATCCTCCGTACCTGGCAGGGGCGGAGGGCCCAGAGGGCCCCGGGATGCTGACGGGCGGCACCGCGATCCGTGATCCCGCGCGCGGCTTCCCGCCCCCGCCGGATGGGGAGGATCCCGGCTACGGCCACGCCAGCCCCCCCTACGGCCAGGAGGGCCTCCCCTACGGCCAGGAGGACCCCCCCTACGGCCAGGAGGACCCCCCCTACGGCCACGACGGCTCCGCCTATCCGCCGGGCGATTTCAGCGGACCGCACGAGCTGGCGAGCGCGGCAGGTCCCGCAGGCGGCGCCCGGGGCCCGTGGGCGGCGCAGCGCAGCGCGAAGAAGCAGGGCAGCGCGAAAAAACGGGGCAGCGCGAAAAAACGGGTGCGCAAAGCCCCCATGCCGCCCGTGTCCCCGCCCTCCGGGTCCCGCAGACCCGCGACGGCCACGCGGCGGAAGCGCGCCGTCGTGCTGTCGTCGGCAGCCGCGCTTGCGGTTGCCGTGCTCGGCACGCTCGGCTACCTTTTCCTGGCCCGGCATTCCGGCGGAGCCGGCTCCCCGCTGGCATCCTCGTCCGCGCTGTCGGCGAAGCCGAAGCTCCCGAGCGCGCCGCCCACACCGTCGTATTCCGCACGCCACGGCAACTGGGGTCACATCTCCAGCCGCGCTGATGACAAGGCGCCGCTGACGCTCGGCGAACTCTACCCCGCGCAGTTCATCATCAACGGCAGTTCCTTCGTCAGAGTTGCCGAACGCTCCGACGGGGACTGCGCGAGGGCAATGTTCGGCTCGCAGCTCCAGTCCGCCGTGAAGGCGGCCAACTGCACCCAGGTGATGCGGGCCAGCTACACCTCCGCCGACGGCAAGCTCATGGGCACCATCGGCGTGGCGAACCTCGCCACCTCGAAGGAGGCAGCCACGGTGGGGCAGTCGGTGGACCAGTACAACTTCATCGGCCCGCTCGACGCCACGTCAGGTCCTGCCAGCCACCTGAGCCACGGAACGGGGATCGAGGAGGCGGAGGTGAAGGGGCACTACCTGATCCTGACCTGGGTGGAGTTCGCCAGCCTCGACGCGCCCTCGACCACGGCCGAGCGGAAGAAGCTGGAGAAGTTTTCCTCCGACCTCATCAGCGGAAGCGCCAACATCGCCCTCAGCACCCGGATGGTCACGGGAAAGCCCTAGGATCCCGGGACAGCCCTAGAAAGGGTAGCGGACGTCCTCAAGGCAGAGCCCGTGCGGCGGGGCGACGTGCACGCCAGGATCACGGATTCCGGCGGCGAGCACCTGCCCCGGCCATTCGGGTGGCCTGCGGCCGTCCCCGACGGCGAGCAGCGCGCCGACAAGGGCGCGCACCATGTTGTGGCAGAACGCGTTCGCCTCTACGACGGCCACCGCGACGCCGTCGCCGTCACGTGCCCAGTCCAGGCGCAGCAGCGTCCTGACCGTCGTCGCGCCCTCCCTGCGGCGGCAGAACGCCGCGAAGTCGTGGTTACCGAGGCATGCGCGCGCCGCGGCGTTCATCAGGGCGAGGTCGAGGCGGCGGGGATGCCACAGGGTCTCGTTCCTGCGCACCGGGTCGGCGGCGGCCGGCTCGTCGCACACCCGGTAGCTGTAGCACCGGCACAGCGCGGAGAAGCGCGCGTCGAAGCCCGCAGGCGCCGGCGTCATGGCGCGGATGCGGACATCGGGCGGCAGCGCCCTGGCCATCCGGTGGACCGCCGTGTCTGCGACAGGCGCCCAGGACTGCGCGGGAACGTCCGCATGGGCGACCTGCCCGCGCGCGTGCACCCCGGCATCGGTCCGCCCCGCCACGGTCAGCCTGGGCGGGGCGGGCACGCGCAGCACCCGCCCGAGCGCCTCCTCCACGACCGCCTGCACGGTCCGCCTGCCCGGCTGGGCTGCCCAGCCGGAAAACCCCGATCCGTCGTAGGCCAGGTCAAGACGCAGCCGAACGAGCGGTTGCCCGGCCATCCCGGCGGCGGAATCAGCGTGACGAATCATTCACCGATCACACCCGGGACGCGGTCTGCGGGAACCTCGCCGGTTACCACCCACACTGAGATCGTCGCAGGGACCGGGCCGTCAGGATTCCTTCTCGGCCGTCTCCTCGTCCTCGTCACCGGTAGCGGCGGCATCCGCCGCGGCGGGCTTGCCCGTCACGGCCTCCGCATCCGTCGCGGCCTCCGCGGCGGCTTCCGTGCCGCTGGCAGCGCCCTCCGCCCCGGCGGCTTCCCCGCCCGCGCTCTGTGCAGCCTCCGGGCTCCCCACGTCCGCTGCGCTCTCCGCGCTTCCCGCCGCGACGCTCCCTTCCTCTCCTGCGGCAGCGGTCCCGGCGGCATCCGCCGCCTCGGCGGTATCAGGAGCCTCAGCAGCTTCACCGGCCCCGGCGGCGGTCTCCGCCGCCGGGGCAGCCGCCGGGGCCTCAGCGCCCCGGCGGCGCAGCCGGCGGCGCGGCCGCTGGGATGTGACCTCGCCGGCCACCAGCTCGACGACGGCCATCGGGGCGTTGTCGCCCTTGCGCGGCCCGATCTTGGTGATCCGCGTGTATCCGCCGTCGCGCGCGGAAAAACCCGGCGCGATCTCGGTGAAGAGCGAATGCACGACCCCCTTGTCGGGGACCACGGCGAGCACCTGGCGCCTGGCGTGCAGATCACCGCGCTTCGCGAACGTGATCAGGCGCTCGGCCACCGGGCGGAGCCTGCGCGCCTTGGCCTCGGTCGTCGTGACCTTCCCGTGCTCGAACAGCGCGGTGGCGAGATTCGCCAGGATATGCCGCTGGTGGGCTGGGCTGCCGCCAAGCCGCGGGCCCTTGGTGGGCGTGGGCATGCGATCCCTCTTCTTCTCTGTGCTTTCGTCAATGCTCGTGTTGTCCAGATTTCCCGTGACGGCCCCCGCCGCGCGGGGTGCACCCGGTCACTGAGCAACGCTCCCGGGCCGGTGAGCCGGGCGGGGTGTCAGTACTGCTCGGTCTCGACGTAGCTTTCGTCCTCGTCGGCGGGGTAGGTGTCCACCGCGGTGCTCGGGTCGAACCCGGGCGGGGAGTCCTTGAGCGACAGGCCCATGTCGGTGAGCTTCTGCTTGACCTCGTCGATGGACTTCGCGCCGAAGTTCCTGATGTCGAGCAGGTCCTGCTCGCTGCGCGAGACCAGTTCACCGACCGTGTGGATGCCCTCGCGCTTGAGGCAGTTGTACGAGCGGACGGTGAGGTTCAGGTCCTCGATGGGCAGCGCCAGGTCCGCGGCAAGCGCCGCGTCGGTGGGCGACGGGCCGACGTCGATCCCCTCGGCGTCCAGGTTGAGCTCGCGGGCCAGCCCGAACAGCTCGACCAGCGTCTTGCCCGCGCTGGCCACCGAGTCCCTCGGCCGCATGGAGGGCTTGGTCTCCACGTCGAGGATCAGCCTGTCGAAGTCGGTGCGCTGCTCGACGCGGGTGGCCTCCACCTTGTAGCTCACCCGGAGCACCGGCGAGTAGATCGAGTCGATGGGGATCCGGCCGATCTCCTGGCCCGGCTGCTTGTTCTGGGCCGCGGACACGTAGCCCCTGCCGCGCTCGACGGTCATCTCCATCTCGAGCTTGCCCTTGCCGTTCAGGGTGGCGATGTGCAGCTCGGGATTGTGCACCTCGACGCCCGCGGGAGGCGTGATGTCGGCGGCGGTCACCTCGCCGGGCCCCTGCTTACGCAGGTACATGACCACCGGCTCGTCCTGCTCGGAGGAGACCACGAGGTCCTTGAGGTTGAGGATGATGTCGGTGACGTCTTCCTTGACCCCCGGCACCGTGGAGAACTCGTGCAGGACCCCCTCGATCCTGATGGAGGTGACGGCAGCTCCGGGGATGGACGACAGGAGGGTCCTGCGGAGCGAGTTGCCGATCGTGTACCCGAACCCCGGTTCCAGCGGCTCGATCACGAACCTGGACCGCGAGTCGCTGATCTGCTCCTCGGTGAGGGTGGGGCGCTGTGCGATGAGCATTGGTCTTTCCTTCCCGCGGCGCCCGCTATATGACGCCGCGATCCCGGCAGACGGCTGCGGAGGGCCTCCGTGCCGCCCGCCTGCCGGGTCAGGGAACCCGGAGGCCCTGGCCCGGCAGCCGTTACTTCGAGTAAAGCTCGACGATGAGCTGTTCGGATACCTGCGTGTCGATCTGGGCCCGGACGGGCAGCGTGTGGACGAGGATGCGCATCCGGTCGGGGATGACTTCCAGCCACGCGGGGACCTGCTGCTCGCCTGCTTCGGCGCGCGCGACGACGAACGGGGTGAGTTCCCGTGACTTCTCCCGCACCTCGACGATGTCGTTCTCCGCTACCCGGTAGGAGGGGATGTCCACCTTCTGCCCGTTGACGAGGAAGTGGCCGTGGCGCACGAGCTGCCTGGCCATGTCACGGCTCTTGGCGAAACCGGCCCGGTACACGACGTTGTCCAGGCGGCTCTCCAGGATCTGCAGCAGGTTCTCGCCCGTCCTGCCGTGCCTGCGGCTGGCTTCCTCGTAGTACTTGTGGAACTGCCGCTCGAGAACCCCGTAGATGCGGCGCGCCTTCAGCTTCTCCCGAAGCTGGAGCAGGTACTCGCTCTCCTTCGGCCTGTTCCTGCCATGCTCGCCCGGCGGGTAGGGCCGGATTTCGATGGGGCACTTCGGCGAGGCGCACTTGGCGCCCTTGAGGAACAGCTTCATCTTCTCGCGGCGGCAGCGCTTGCAGTCCGCGCCCGTGTCCCGAGCCATCGCTCGTGCACCTCCCTCAGACCCGGCGCCGCTTGGGCGGGCGGCAGCCGTTGTGCGGAACAGGGGTGACGTCCTGGATCGAGCCGACCTCCAGGCCGGTTGCCTGCAGCGACCGGATGGCGGTCTCCCGTCCCGAGCCTGGGCCCTTGACGAAGACGTCGACCTTGCGCATGCCGTGCTCCATCGCCCGGCGCGCCGCTGCCTCCGCCGCCATCTGGGCGGCGTACGGCGTCGACTTGCGCGAGCCCTTGAAGCCGACCTGGCCCGACGACGCCCACGAGATGACGTTGCCTATCGGGTCGGTGATCGAGACGATCGTGTTGTTGAACGTGCTCCTGATGTGGGCATGGCCGTGAGCGACGTTTTTCCGCTCCTTGCGGCGCACCTTCTTGGTGGCTGTGCTGCGGCTCCTCGGCGGCATCTGCTTCCTATCTCCTGGAGGTGATCGGTCCCCGTGCGGACTACTTCTTGCCGGCCTTCTTCTTGCCGGCCACGGTCTTCTTCTTGCCCTTGCGCGTCCGGGCGTTGGTCTGCGTCCGCTGGCCGTGCACCGGCAGCCCGCGGCGGTGCCTGATGCCCTGGTAGCAGCCGATCTCGATCTTCCGGCGGATGTCGGCCTGGACTTCGCGCCGCAGGTCGCCCTCGACCTTGTACGTGGCGTCGATCCAGTCACGGAGCCTGACGAGATCGTCGTCCCCGAGATCGTGTACCCGGCGGTCAGGACTGATGCCGGTGGCGTTCAGCGTCTCGAGCGCCCTGGTGCGGCCAATGCCGTAAATGTAGGTGAGCGCGACCTCCATCCGCTTGTCGCGGGGAAGGTCGACGCCGACAAGACGTGCCATCTGCGGGCAGTTCTCCTTCGTGTCG
>Ga0209061_1003224_pt1 | contig 18206 bp, 20 predicted proteins | sample Coa_R1_10_FD_187157 | JGI IMG/M metagenome (GOLD analysis project Ga0209061, IMG submission 187157) | Surface soil microbial communities from Centralia Pennsylvania, which are recovering from an underground coalmine fire - Coalmine... | ecosystem: Environmental > Terrestrial > Soil >...
GGAACATGCGTAACAATCGACTCAATTTCGAGGCATATAATTTGGCGGCTGGCTCGCGAAGTACTGAGGGCGTTATTTATGGTAGAAGGGGGCATGAGGGTAAGTTCAGCCTTAAACCATTTAAGGGCGCAACAATCCTGGAGCGTGTTAAAATTACCAAACTAGACGAACTACTGTTGAATAGGCTTGAAAGGGTTGACTTGCTTAAGATAGATGTCGAAGGCGCCGAGAAGGATGTCTTAGAGGGTGCCCAAGGCTTGTTAAAGATTAGTATGCATGTGATGCTGGAGCTTCGAGACCTTAAACTAGCGGACTGGTTGGGAAGGAATGGTTTCAGGGTTAATGATGTCGGCTCTAGCTTTGGGGGAGCGTATAACGTATTGTTTGACAAGGTTTAATGTTAATCCGCCTCCGAAAATGTGTTAACCTACTAAATTTTAAAGGTTATACAGGCCTCTCCAAGAAATCCCATACGAGTAGCCTTACTGAGTTTCATGGTATGGGTCTTGGTTTAATCTCATATCTAAGTTTGGGGGTGTGTTTAAGTGGGGTATATGTTTTTAAGGTATTATGCGGAAGGCTTTCAACGGGCTGTGTGAGCAGTTATTGGTGCCACTGATGGTCGAGTCATTAAACGCTCCGAGACCCGTTGTTTCGATAATTATCCTTAATCACAACGGTTTCTCCCAGAACCGCGAAGCCTTTTTGAAGGCGATAAATTCCGCCCTTGAGGCGGACATCCCCTCCAAGGTAAAAGAGGTAATACTTGTGGACAACGGTTCGAGTGACGGAGGCTTGGAGTATGTTAAGGCTCATTTTTCTGGGCGGCTAAAGATTGTTTCTTTAAATTCGAATCTGGGTCATGCGGCGGGTATGAACGCTGGTGTTCGTGCGTGTTCGGAGAACTCGGCTTACTTGGTTCTCGCGAATAATGATGTTGTGTACGGTGTGAACACCATTTCCAGCTTAGTGGATTACCTAGATAATAATCAGGATGTGGCGGTCTGCGGATGCTTAGAGGTGTTTCCTTGGAGGAGAGTGAATTTTTGTGGTTCTTATTTTGATTTGGAACTGTTCAATGTAGCTCCTAAGTGTGGATCTGAACCTTTTCCCATCACTACTGTTGAGAACTTGATTGTTGTACGTAGGGAGGTATTTGTGGAGCTACGCGGGTTCGATGAAGGGTTGTTGAACGTGTTTGATGAGCAAGAGTTTTGTTTGAGGGTGTGGATGTCTGGTCGCAGGGTGGTGTGCCACCCCGAGGTTAGCTTTGTTCATAACCACGTGCTACCGATTAAGGAAACGCCGGCGAGGTGGGCATTGGATCTTAAAAATAAATATATCACAATTCTGAAACTATACTCCATGAGGGGCGTTATGAGTCAATTGGGCCCACGTATCGTGAAGGATTTGTATAAGTCGCTTGCAGATAAAAAATGGAGGGAGAATGATATGTTTATTCGCATAGTTAGGGTTTTGATTGAGTTATTTCTTTCACCAAGTTATTTCAAGACCAGGACAGTATTCTCTATCGTCAGAAAGTACAATGAAATAGATTTGTGTAGGCTGGGTATTATAAAGCGCTAATACGTTTATCCTAGACGTGTCTGGGCTTATAATTGAGTATGAATATCAAACTTTTATAATCACTAGGAGGTAGACAACGGTAGCCTTGTAATTATCCAGTAGAATGGCAAGAAATATATTCTGTTTATATATTCTAACGTGTGCTTAGAAAGCTGATGATTATTTGGATTTATGGGGTCTTAGAAGATGTTCACCTTCATAAGGAGTTTGGAGGTCTAGCTGAAGCCTTTTATAAGAAGGGGTTTGAGACTATTCTCATAGTTGAAAAAAATCTTACGAATGCTCCTCCCTATATGAGGGTTGTAGAACTGAGCATAAGCAACTCTATAGAGGATTTTAGGAAGCTAGGCATCTTAAGACTCACTAGGATCATTTTGCGTGAGCACCCACAAATAGTTATATTTAGGCACCCCTACTATTACTCAGTTTTAACTATTCTGGTATGCAGGTTACTGGGTCTTTTTAGTGGTAGAAAGCCCGTGTTTATGTATAAGATGGATTCCGATGGCGTTATCCGTTTGAGGGGGCCTTTAGGCGCATCAGAAGGTTGACTTGGGTTGTCATGTCCTATGTATATGATTGGATGACCATTGAAACGAGTTGTAGGGCTAAGAGAGGGAAAGAAATAGGGTGCATTAGAGGGGATAGGGTTATGGTGGTTCCTAATAGCTATTCAAGTAAGACGTTCGGAATGCTAGGCTACGATGAGTTCTTAAGGAAACCTGTAATAATCGTTGCCGCTAGGATCACACGTGCTAAGGGGCTTGAGCACCTGTTGGAAGCTTTCAATAAAGTATCTACGAAACACCTCGACTGGGCTATTAGGATAGCTGGTAAAATAAGTGATCCCCAATACTACGATTACCTTAAATCATTAATTGATTCTATGAGTCTGCAGAATCGCGTGCTCTTTTTAGGTCATCTGTCCTCGGATGATTTGGCGAGAGAATACCGACGCGCTTCTATCTTCTGCTTGCCTTCGATTAGGGAGAGTTTTGGTATTGCTAGGATTGAGGCCATGGCTTGCGGCTTGCCGGTTGTGACTTCGGATGCAGGCTGTGGTGAGGATTTTGCCAAGATGGGATGCCTGGTTTTCCCCGTAAGGGACGTTGATTTGCTTGCCTCCTTGTTGGATAAGCTCATAGCCAACCCGAATTTAAGGAGAACGGTCTCACGTAGGCAACAGCAGAACCTGATTAGTTGGGATGTGATAGCAGGAAAGATACATGATTTGTATATGCAAAGCGCTTTTGGAGAGGCTCAGTGAATATTCTTAGTGCTCCGAGATGAGTAGACTCCTCCTTCTAGAGGTTACGTATAGGATTACTGTAGCCACAGCCACGGTAAACATGAATAGCGATATGAGTAGAAGCCTTATGTATGTGGTTCTATAGAGTGCTATCTCGTGTATAGGGCCGTTGACGTATATTGTTAGTTGTAAGCTTGTTGTGTTAATTGTGCCACTCCACTCCTTGAAGATGTCGAGTTTGAAGATGTTGCCAGCGTAGTATGGTGCGTGGAGGCTTATGGTTTGGCCCTTGTTGAAGAATTCGTGGATACTGATGTTGGGGGCGCTGATTGTTACGAGGTATTGTGGTACTAATACGAGTTGGATCATTACTGGCGTGTATATTTTACCCGTAAAGTAAGTTGTATTTATTATAGTTTTATTGATAATTGAATAATTATAGGCCAACCTAAATGTTGTACTAACATTCATCATGTACGGTATCATAATGAAGTAGCTTTGGCCCTGATTGTACCATCCACTTAAGTTGTAGAAATACGCCGAGTAGGGCCCTGTGTAGTTGACTTGATACTGCTGTGTATAGTTGAGAGTGATGTTTACTGGTGAAAGCAGCAGAATACTTAGTTGGGGTGTTTGGTACGTCTTGTTTCCGAGGGTGTAGCTTTCAAACGCTAGGCGCGCGTAGGGGCCGTCTCTGATATATTGGGGGAGGCTGAGGTTGATTTGGGTAAAGGCGTCGGTCCACGTGTCTAGTTGTGTATAGTAGTTTTGGTGTTGACCCTTGAAGGAGATTAGGAATTGCTCTTCGTATAGTCCCATTATTTTGAGTGGCGCATTGACGGTCACATTGATTCGCGTCGTGTTCAAGGTCTGACCGTTGAGCTCGGCAGATGAGTAAACGTATCTAGTGTAGTGCCCCACATATATTGCGGGTGGAAGTCTGATGGTTGTTGTTGTGTATGCGTTGACCCATTCCCCCTGAGTGCCTATGACGCTTGAGTTGTACTGGTCGATGTACACCTCTTCTGCAAGATATTGTGGTTTGTACGCGACGCTGATCGTTGTGGGCCTCGTTAGATTTAATTGTAGTGTGTATGACTTATACGTGTTATTCCAGCCTGTGAAAACCCCGCGTGAATCCTTTTGGGGTTGAATGTACTCGGGTGCGTTGAGTTTAACTGATACGTTCGTCGTGTTAGTGGGCGTCAACGTCACAATGTTCTCTATGTACTCGCCATGGGTGTATTGGGGTATTAGATATGTGCCCGCCTCCAGGTTAGTGTCTGTGTTATTTATTTTGAGTAGGACCTCTTTTTCAACGCTCAGAGCGATGGTCGTATAGTTTAGTGGCCAGAGCGCCTCGAAGTTGGTTAACGTGGATGAAAGGAGTGCGAGTGGTGCGGCATGACTATATATGGGGTACACGTCTACCCCATTTATCTCTGACTGCATGTAGGCCCCTTGGGAGACTGCCTCTGGGATGGGTTGCAGGCTACCAGACTTTTGGTAGAAGAGTTGTAGGTATCCGTCGATGCCCGATAGGGTTATTGGCTGATCAGTTGTGTTACTTAGCACAAGCTCGAGTAGGTTGGCGCCGACTTGGTTGGACCCACCAACGGTGATGGTGGGGTTTCCTTGGTTTGAACCGCTTATTGTTAGGAGGTCAAGTCTCCCTGTGTATAGTGTTGCCGCGGGTGTTGGTGTGCTCAGGTTTACGTAGAAGCCGATCTGAGTTATCGTTGCTGTATGTGTGACTTTTATCAAGGGGGTGTATTTGAAAGGTACGGTTATCGGGGTTTTAGCCTTTAAGGTGTATGAGTATATCTGGCCCTTGGGTGTGTTGTGGATTGCTCCTGAGCCTGATACGTGGTTGGCTGAAAGGCTTTGGCTGCTGCTTGATAGATTCACTAGTTCGTCGGTTAGCTCGTAGTTGTACTCGTTGCTAGTGGTCTGGTTTAGGGTGAGTGATTCCTCCAGCATATAGTAGTGGTTTGGGGGTGCTTCGAGAACGCCTACAAGGTTGACCGAGATGCTCTTTACTGCTGTGCTCGTCGAGAAATGTAGGTAGTAGATGAGTGCGTTTCCCGACGCCTCAGAGGTGTTAAAGGGTTGTGAGCCTCCGTTATCGGCTATACCGATGGGCTGGCCAGCCATCATACTCCTTCCATTTTCCGTTGGGCTCATGCTAGGGGCGTAAACACGTAGGGGATCGTTGTGCGCCACCCCAGCGGTGATGCTCATAGCTGATTGAATGGTGACAAGAACGACCATAACAATTATTAAAGCTGTGTACGTATACCTATATAATTCTCTATATTTATATTTAGTAGTTTTCTTATCTCGCAATTCTCTAAGTATAGGTGGCGCGCACTGATATATCTTGCCACGAATAACACTTGAAAATATGTATCTACAAGGAAGTGTGTATACGCAGTACGATGATTGATAATGATATCTATTAAATAGCGTGTTTAAGAGATTATATGTATCGGTTTATTCTTCAGTGTAAGCCGATCTACCTACAGTATTTCTCAATCCGATGCCCAAGATGTATTCAGTTTTAGGTCGCAGTGAGTTCTGGACCTAGACGGCTATTTTCGGATAAGGATATTTTCAGGTTCGAGCGGCTATAGAGTTTACCGATGTATTTCATACTTATAGTTGATTTGCGTTTATGTGTTCCTAGATAGTTTAGGCGTTGCGTTAGTTTGAGTTGCATCACACACTGTCGAGTTCAATAAAGTATACTTCTGAGTTACATAAAGTATATATCGCCATAACCTGTGTTTTTCCTCGTGGGGGTAGTACATTCTGGGGTGAGGTTGGTTAGGGGGGTGGAGAATTGGTATCGTGTGCCCCTCTATCATTTGGGAATAGGTAGGGCGCCTGTCGTTAGGCTTAGGAATGGTTTACGGCTCATCTATGTACCCGGCTTGTTTAGCCTTGAACAGTTCGTGGATCAACCTTACAGAAGGCTGGATGTATCAGGACGTGTGGTTCTGGATGTTGGTGCGTATGTCGGTGACTCCACCCTTTACTTTGTGTCTAGGGGGGCTAAATGGGTTTACGCGTTTGAGCCTTATCCGTCGCTGTATAGAATCGCCGGAGAGAATCTTAGGATAAATGGTGTTAGAAATGCTACACTTTTTAATGAGGCGATTGGTCTGGAGGATGGATACATCAGTATTGATACCAATTATTCCCCTAAGGCTAAGAGTTGGATCAGGGATTTCGGGTCGGGGGTGCGGGTACGTGTGAGGGGATTCGATTCTTTGGTGGAGAAGCTTGGGTTAAGGGATGCCGCTCTAAAGATGGATTGTGAGGGGTGTGAGTATAAGGCTCTGCTATCCGCCGAAAGCGCGACTCTTGAGTCGTTCTCCGAAATAATTCTAGAGTACCACTATCAGGGCTACAAACAAATAGTTGAAAAGTTGTCTAGGTGTGGGTTTAAGACTGAAGTTTTAAGTCAGGATGGCTCACTCACAAGTGAACCTCCGCGGAAACTGGGTTTAATCTTCGCAGAAAGATAGAGCAAATATATACCGGAAAAAATTATCCGTGAGCAGCCGTAAGCACTCGTCATTTAGCAAGTTGGTGATTCGTACTATCTTCGTAAATTAGCTATGTAGGTTTGAGTATTCGTAGGTAACGTTCTCGTATTTGGTGGGTAGCGGTACGGTTCCTCTTGGCTACTCTCCTATACTATTGGTTGTGTTGCGTTTTAGTGTTGTGGGTTTTTATGTTACTAGTGAGATTATTAGTTCGCCCTGTGTGCCGAGCAGTTCTCTTAGCTCCCTTTTGAGTCTTTTGAATTCGTCGCTTGTTAGTGTGTCGCCCTTTATTCCTGTGGGGAATATGTTGTTGAGGATGACCCTTGCGGCTGTTTTGCCGAGGAACTCGTTTAATGCGGCTGTGAGGTCGTCTCTGTGTAGTGCGCCGATTCTCCCTGTGTTGTCGGCGCTTGTTTGCTTGTCTTTTACGTCTTTTGTTAAATCGTGTGTTGCAGCCATTTTTGTATGTCTATATGATGTGTGGGTATTTTATATGTTTTTCGTTTTTTAGTGACTTATTATGGGCGGATCGATAATATCCGAAAACCGCTTTTGCTGTATAATGACTTTGGGGCGCTTGTTGGGTTTTGTTCTCTTGGTTAGGGTTTGATGACCCATCCCCATAGGAAGGAGCACCTTGCGCATTGGTGGAGTCCTTTGTGTCCGCTCTCGCGTCCGCATTCGTGCATTAGCATGCAGCCTGTGGCCACGAGTCTTGAGCCCTCCGTTGTCTCCTCGATGTCTATCCCAGCCTGTATTTTCGCGAAGCAGAGGGCTCTGCCACCTTCGGTTGGGCGCTGGCTTAGTGTGTCTATGATTTTCTCAAGCATCTTCTCGCTTCTGGTTATCCTGTTGTCGAGGTCGTTTCTGAGTGTCTTTATAAGGTTCATGACGGCGGTTACCTCTTCTTTGGTGGCGTACTCCGAGCTCAAAGGGTTCACCAATGGACTAATTATGTGCGTGTAGTAATCCTAATAAGGATTCCGTATAATTGAACCACGCTATCCATACTAGTATCTATCTTGGTTTGTTTTTGTAAATCTCTCGACGCATAGAAACTCTATAGTTATCTCGGAAAAACGGTATAGCCCGAGACCGCGTGTCGGCTCCCACAGCACCAAACGTTCTATGAGCTGAGCGGTTGGGTTTCTATCCCTGCGCGCTTCTATGTGTGTGTTTGGATGTATATTGGGTGTTTCGGTTCCTCTTTTATCACGTCGAGTATCATTGATGGGACCACTTCTTTCACCTCTGGTAGGCCGTTCACCTTCATCAGCATTTCGGATAATGCCTGCTTCGTTGGGGCGCTGCCCATCGCCACTATGTCGTAGAGTCCGAGTGTAGTGTACACGTAGCATATTCCGGGTATGGTTGCCACGGCGTCGCCTACGCGTTTGGCCTCAACGCCCTCGGCCGCCTTAATGTAGAGCGCCACGCAGTATACACCTCCGAGCTTCTCTGGGTTGACTATCGCCGTGAACCCCCTGATGAGTCCGCTCGCAGTCATTCTTCGAACCCTCTCACTTATCGTGGTCACACTCACCCCGAGCTTTCTTGCGAGCGCACGATAGGACACCCGAGCATTCTCCTGCAGGCTCCTTATGATCTCCACATCCAACTCGTCGACGCTCGTCAAGTTCGGCTTGACTCCAACCTCTCGTCCTCTCTCCAAAGATCCTCATATACTAATTGCTCCACCAGTATTTAGCTCTTTAGAGGCCGCCGAGAAAGTGTGCGAATAGCGAGTGCTTGAAGCGTGTGCGGGATTCGGTCACGAGTTTATAGTGCCCCCCAAGGCCTCGTTATACAAAGTGGTGCTCCGCATGCGGATGACAGTCCAGGATGGGTCAACTATCCATCTATGGTTCATTAATTCTACCTTATATGCGTCTATGATGTTCGGTTTAGCTTGTGCGTACGCGTAATATAGGGACTCGTCGCGTTCGTGAGGGGATGGTGGAGGTACCCGACGTCTCCTGGGTTCCCTCTATATGTATAGTATTTCTATGCCTAGGTGTTTTGCGAGCTCAACGGCATGGCTGTCGATTCTTACACCAGCCGCGATGGGTTTAACCTGTTTTCCGGCGTATTCTGGGTTGGCTGCGAAGCGGTCGGTTGATCGTTTGAGTTTGTTTATGTCTCTGCTTCTCAGCACCCCGCTTACCTCGAGTGTGTACACTGTGCCATCTATGATTATGACCGCGTCGAGTTCTCCGCCTTTAACCGACACGTTCTTTATGATTTTTATGGGTGAGGTGCCATGCCTCCTTTCGAGTTGCTCGACAACTTTGGTGGTGTAATAGCTTTCAACGAACGCTCCGAAGTTCTCATCGAGTGTGTCCACCTTATCCTTGTAGCGTAGGAACTCTGAGGCTAGGCTGTTGAATTGTTCTCTTAGTGTTTTGATTTCGGCTATGATTCCTTCGAATCTTTTGTTGTCTTCTTCTACTTTTCTGTTGAATTGTTCTCTTAGTGTTTTGATTTCGGCTATGATTCCTTCGAATCTTTTGTTGTCTTCTTCTACTTTTCTGTTGAAGTCTTCTCTCAGCTTTTCGAGGTGCTCCAGTATGGCTGCTATGTCCCCCTTGTCGGCCATTGACTCGGAGAGTATGATTGCCACTTCACGTCTTAGTTCGGGGTGGTCTCGGAGTAGTTTTGGCAGCAGCCTTATGATCTCCTCCTCCGACACTTTAGCTCACGTATAGATATTCATCTGAGTTTAAAAAGCTGATGTTTGTTCGGTGGATGTGTTCGGATTGGTCTACTTGCGGGCTTCCCCGTAAGCCAGCCTTTCCCTAGCACGCACGGCATATTCTTACGGTGTTTGGATTAGTGTGATTTCTGTGGTCAGCCTTGGTGGGTTTCCATTCAAGCATTATCCCGTCTTCGTGGGGGTGTTTTTTCCTTCGTTTTGCTTGGGTTATTGTGTAGGGTTTAAATACGTGTAATTTTTTTATTACGTAATGTGGATGAATGGACGAGTTGGAGAAGTTGGCTTTAAAGATGGATGCGCTGGGGCACCCTCTGAGGCTTCGCCTCGTTGTCCTCTTGTACAGGGGTGGGCCGCTTTATCTTTCGGAGCTCGCGAAGAGGGCTGGGGTGAGCAGGGCTCTTGCGAAGGTGCACCTGCTCAAGCTGCAGAGGGCGGGTATCGTGAAGAGCATCGTGACGCTTCTGCCGAACGAGGCGAAGGCTTTACGCTACTACGAGTTGGTCGACTTCGATATCACGGTGTCGCCTCGCATCATATCCTCCTACTACTCGGAGGGGGATGGTGGTGGTAGCGGTGAGTAGGCAGCCCCTCGACCTAAACCTCCTCATATCCACGATCGTGGTGTGGGTCGCCGTCGCCGTGGGCGTCGTCTCAATGGTTGTGTACACGGGTGTGACTGGTGTTGTGTTCGCCTTCGTGGTGCTCGTGGTGGGCGTCACTGTTTGGAGGCGCGTGCTGCGTGGCTCAGGTTACACGGCTCAGGGTGATATTCAGGCTGCCCTCGCGGATTTGAGGACACAGATTGCAATACTCAACGAGAAGCTGGACGCCATCAAGAAGACCTTGGAGGAGTGAGTCGTGAGGCCCGCCTTGGGCGCCGCCGTGGTGCTCGGAGTACTCGCCATCTCCCTCCTTCTAAGCTTCCTCCTAGCCTACACGGCGCTACCTTGGCTCCGCTTGCCTGGCGCCGTGAAGGTGTACACCTATAAGTATACGGACACCGCTGGCCTCACGGGTCTATATATTAATGACACCAACGGCCCCATAAAGGTGGGCGAATGGTCGGGTGACTATGTCTCCGTTAACGCGACGCTCACACGTTTCCTCTACCCCCTCAGCGTGAATACGTCAGTGAGTAGGGTTGGGGGCACCCTTGATATTCTCGTGCACCAGCCAAGCACCCTCACAGCATTCATAGGTCACTATACGCTTAGCTTCAACGTACTGATACCCGAATCGCTGCGCCCGTTGGGGGTTCACGTCTCCGATGTAAATGGAGGAATCAACATCACCCTCGAGAACTTCACAAGTGTGCAGGTCACCTCTGTTAACGGTGACATCCAGTTTACCCTAGGCTCAGGGGGCTCGGTGGCTGCTAATGACGTCAACGGTAACATAGTGCTCACATCTTCAACAATAGGTGCGCTTGACCTAACAACTGTGAACGGGGGGATATCAGTGGGCTTCACTCCAACCCCAGGGGGAGCGTATAGGGTGCTCACAACCAACGGCGATATTCGTGTGGCGGTTCCAAGCGGTTCATCGCTCAGCGTGACAATGGCCACCGTGAACGGTACGTTTAGTGTGAGCGGGCTCCAGTTAGCCAACGTCTCATCGACTAGGACGACGCTCACGGGCACACTCGGCGCGGGCTCAGCGACACTCACACTCACCACCACGAATGGTAACATCCAGCTCACATCATCCTAAACCCACCACCCCAACCAGGTACACCAGCCCTACATGGCCGCTAGGACTTTGATCCAGATGACTCATATGAATCATCCCAAGTGCAATCAGCTGAGTGGATGTGTAGTGCAGTCCTCACGTCGTCAAAGTATCGGCGTAGTGATGCACGACTCACATCTCGATGTTCCCCCTGAGTGAGCGTGGTGTATGGGTTCAACGTGTCGCGGTGGTTGTGGGCTGATTGAGCCCAATAGTGGTCGCTGCGCTCCCTTAGATGTGTGCCGATGCAGAGATCGTTAGTGGTCTACTCTCATCTTTTCCGCGTTTAACGCTAACTAGGTGATGTGGTTGCGTGTTTTGCGGGCTACTTCTCCTTTTACCTTGGGCGCTGCCCCGTGTTTTGGGTTCTCTGTGGATTTTAGGATTATCGATATTGTCTCCTCGTATGTGGGTTCCCCTAGTGTTTTGTGTGTGATGTTGAATCGTCTTAGGAGTTCTCTTACGACTGCTTGTTCGAGGTGGTGTGCACTTGGTCCGAAGGCTATTTGTAGGCTTTGCGTAAAGTGTGAAGGGTGGTTGACCAAGTCCTCAGGGTTTAGGCAGGCATAGTTTAGTATCGCCCTAGTGGCTGGCTCCCCGAACACATCGTAGAATACCTTGAGTACGGATTTGCTTATTAGTTCCGACTTGGTTAGCATTTTCCCATCTTATTATATATAGCATTAATCAAGATAATCCTTAGCTATTGTATGCTTGTTCAAAAGGTTTGAAACCACCCTAATAACACTCCAATCAGAGTGGTTAATACTACGCTTCCACACCAGTTTCCTAGCAGTTGGAGTATCAGGTCAGTAGATGGGTCTACCTTGCAGCTAAGTTGGTCTGGGGCTAATTTTAGAGTTGAACGGCTACAGTTGGGCTCTAGCGCTGGGTAGAGAGTCTTTGCCCGTGGGGAATCTTCTTAAGATTCGGTGGGGTTGATAGAGTGGGTTCGTGGCTTCTAGTTGTCATTGGTCGTTTAACATAGTGTTTTTCTGACATTGAATTCCACATAGTTGTGTGGCCCGTTTGATCATGCTTTTTTGCTTTTGCTACATTCCTATTTGGTTTGGAAAAGTGTTATATATTGGATTTGATTTATTTGGTTGACAATGACCGCTGTTAATATCAACAATATTTTGCCGCCCGTTTTTTTCGAGGTGTTTGTTGGTGTGTTGTTTGTGGCTATGGTTTTAGGGTTGCTGTACGATGCCTTGGGTGGTCGGAAGCTTGCGTATTTCAGGGCTGAGCGTAGGATGATGCTCTCAGCGTCGGGTGGTGGTCAGGGTAGAGAGGCTGGTGTTGTCGGTGTTGTTGGCCGTGCGCTTGTCACTAATCTGGCGACTTCTAGGGAGCTTGCGAAGTGTGGTGCCTCGCGGCGTGCCTCACACGAGCTTATGCTTTGGGGGTTTATCCTCTCGGTTGTCGTGGTGGTGGTTAAGGTGTTCGCCTACCCCAATGTGAGCCCCATATTACCTGGGAGTGTGCTCGGCGTTCTTCTTAACTTGGGTGGGTTGCTGGTGTTGGTTGGTGGCCTGTGGTATCTGTGGCTTAGGGTTAACGTTTCCCATGAAGGTAACAGTGTGTTCAGGGTTACCAGGGCTGACATGTTTATTTTGAGCCTGCTGGCCAACGCGGTGTTGGGCTTCGTGCTTGAGGGCGCAGACCTTAGCGGCTCGACTATTGCAACCGAGGTGGCTCTCGGCTTGTATCTTCCTGTCACAGCCTTCATGTTTTTCAGTGTGCCTTGGTCGAAGTTTAGCCACATCTTCTATAAGGGTGCGTACGCTATTCAGCGTGAAATAGATAGGGAGATGGGTGTTTCGCGTCTGCCTACACCCTCCGAGGACTCTTATATTAAGGAGTAGTGGTGAGCTGTGCCCACATTTGTGTATATGTCGATGTGTGATGGTTGTGGTAAGTGTGTTGAGATCTGCCCTAGTGATATTATGCATATTGACCCGGTGATGAGGCGTGCGTATAATATTGAGCCCGAGTATTGCTGGGAGTGTTACTCGTGTGTTAAGGCGTGCCCTCAGAACGCGATCGATATGAGGGGCTACGCTGACTTCGCCCCACTCGGCCACGCGCTCACGGTGCTCAGGGAGCCCGAGAAGGGTGTGGTCTCTTGGAAGGTTGTCTATAGGAATGGTGAGACGAAGACCTTCAGGTTCCCGATCCGCACCACAAAGTTTGGTAGCATTAAGCCCCCCACAGCGTACCCTGAGCCCAACTTGGATGAGCTCTCGGGTCCCCTCCTCGCCCACGAGCCGGAGTACCTCAAGGTTGAGAGGTTGCCCACGCTTCACCCGAAGAAGGAGGCTGAGTAAATTTGAGTGTTCGGTCCTCTAAGGGTGTTCACCGAGTGGACTCTGATATTCTTATCATAGGTGGGGGCATGGCTGGGTGTGGGGCCGCGTATGAGGCGAGGTACTGGGGGCGCAAGATGAAGATTGTGTTGGTCGAGAAGGCTAATATTGAGCGTAGCGGGGCTGTGGCCATGGGTCTTTCGGCTATCAACTGCTATATGGGTATGCGTTGGAATGAGAACCGCCCCGAGGACTTCGTGCGCTACGCTAGGGGGGACCTAATGGGACTTGTGCGCGAGGACCTACTCTTCGACATCGCGCGCCACGTGGATAGCACCGTTCACCTATTCGAGGAGTGGGGTCTACCGATAATATATGATAAGCAGACGGGTCACTACAAGCGTGAGGGGAGATGGCAGATACTCATACACGGCGAGTCGTACAAACCCATAGTGGCGGAGGCCGCGCAGAAGGCCGCGTCCGAAGTGTACAATAGGATAATGGTCACCCACCTACTCCTCGACCGGAATAAGCCTAACAGGGTTGCTGGTGCTGTTGGCTTCAGTGTGCGTGATGGCTCATTCTACGTGTTCAGGGCTAAGGCTGTCATCGTGGCTGCTGGTGGGGCCACACACATCTTCAGGCCGCGCTCGGTGGGTGAGGGTGCGGGTAGGACTTGGTATGCGCCTTGGAGCACGGGTTCAGCGTACGGTCTACTCATACAGGCTGGGGCTGAGATGACTCAGATGGAGAACCGCTTGGTTGTGACGCGCTTCAAGGATGGCTACGGCCCAGTGGGCGCCTGGTTCCTCGCGCTTAAAGCTGTCGCGAAGAACGCGTATGGGGAGGAGTATGAGAGGAAGTATGTTGAGGAGCAGCGTAAGCTCTACGGTGACTACGTGGACTCTAAACCCTTCCCCACGTGTCTTAGGAATGACGCTATGCTTAGGGAGATCAAGGCTGGGAGGCACCCCATCTACCTTCACACGGAGCAGGTGTTGGATACGCCTGAGAAGGAGGAGCTTGGCTGGGAGGATTTCCTGGATATGACAATGAGTCAGTCCATCGTGTGGGCTTCGCAGAACATTGACCCGAAGAAGAGGCCCTCGGAGCTCACGATGTCCGAGCCATACATTATGGGTTCCCACGCTACGTGCTCTGGTGCGTGGGCGAGTGGCCCCGAGGATGTTTCCCCGAAGCACTACTTCTGGGGTTATAACCGTATGACCACTGTTGAGGGGTTGTTTGGTGCCGGGGACACGATTGGGGGCTCAGCCCACAAGTTCAGCTCTGGCTCATTCACCGAGGGGAGGCTTGCGGCTAAGGCCGCGGTGAAGTATGTGTTGGACCACGCCGACTACACGCCAGAGGTTGACCCCACGGAGGTTGAGGCGCTTAGGGAGAGGGTTTACCAGCCTCTTGAAACGTATGAGACGGGTAAAAACATGATTGTGAAGGGCACGGTGTCACCCATCTACCTCTACCCGAATCAGGGCGTGATTAGGCTGGAGAAGATCATGGATGAGTACGCGGCTGGCTACGGCTCGATGTATATGACCAACGAGTTCCTGCTTAACAGGGGTCTGGAGCTACTCATCATGCTTAAGGAGGATTTGGAGAAGCTTGCCGCCGAGAACCTCCACCAGCTACAGAGGGCTTGGGAGCTGCACCACCGTGTCTGGACCGCGGAGGCCGTTATACGCCACACCCTCTACAGGAAGGAGACTAGGTGGCCGGGCTACTACTATCGTTCGGATTACCCCAAACTCGACGACCAGAACTGGCACGTGTTCGTGAACTCCAGGTATGACCCGAAGACGCGTGAGTGGTTCATGACCACGAGGCCCGTCCACCACATTGTGGGTTAGCGTGTGGGGTGTGGGTGGCTTGATACCAGAGCCCTACGGGGGTAGGCTTGTTAGGACACTTATGAGTGAGGCTGAAGCCGAGAAGCGGTTGGGCGAGCTACGCGAGCTTCCAAGCCTCAGGCCCGTCGTAGACCAAGTGTACGACGCCGATAAGATCGGGGTGGGGGCTTACAGCCCCCTTGAAGGATTCATGGGGGAGGACGAGTATCTAAGTGTGCTTGAGAAGAATACTCTAAGAAGCGGGCTGCCCTGGACTATACCCATAATCCTCACACCCAACTCGAAGACTGATTCCCACGTAGTCTCCGAGGTGAAGCCCAACGACACGATTGTGCTTCGGGGCCTGAACGATGAGCCCTTCGCTCTGCTAGAGTTGGAGGAGAAGTTCGGGTTCAACAAATCCCACTACGCGGAGAAGGTGTATGGAACCAAGGATGCCGCTCACCCGAATGTTGCTGATTTGGTGGAGTTCGGGGAGGTGGCGCTCGCTGGTAGGGTTAGGCTGATACACCGCTTGAACGTGCCCTCAATGAAGTATGAGTTCACACCTGAGGAGACGCGTGAGCGCTTTAAGCGTATGGGTTGGAGGAGGGTGGCTGGCTACCAGGCTAGGAATCCACCCCACACCGCGCACGAGTATATTCAGCGTGTGACGCTTGAGCGGGAGGATGTGGACGCCATATTCATTCAGCCGGTGGTCGGCAAACTCAAGCGTGGGGACTATAAACCCGAGGTGATCATGAAGGCATACGAAGTCTTCGTGGAGAACTATTACCCCGAGAACAGGGTGCTGCTAGGCTCACTATCCATAGCCATGCGCTACGCTGGGCCCAAGGCCTCACTCTTCCTCGCGATAGTGAGGAGGAACTATGGTTGCTCACACTTTATCGTGGGCCGAGACCAGGCGGGTGTGGGCAACTACTATGACCCCTACGCTTGCCACAGGATATTCGACGAGTACGACGTGGGCGTCATCCCACTAAGGTATCAAGAGACCTTCTACTGTAGAATTTGTGGCTGGATGGCCTCCTCAAAGGTGTGCCCCCACCCCGAAGAGTACCACGAGTCCACCAGTCAGACCAGGATAAGGAAGCTCCTAACCGAGGGTAAACCCCTCCCAACGGAGATATTGAGGCCGGAGGTAGCCGAGGTGCTCAGAAGCGGAGACGTGATCAACCAATAAACATGCATTTAAGGACGCGGGGTGTTGGGCGTTTGAGGATTGCGGCTGTGAGTGACATCCACGCACCACGCCACCTCGAGGAGTTCAAGGAAGCGTTCAAGAGGACAGCTCTAAAAGAAGTCGACCTATTCCTGCTTGCGGGCGACGTAGTGCACAACAACCAACACACGCTTATACCACAGGTGGTAGGCCTACTAAGAGCGCACTATGATGGACCCATCTACGCGTGTCCCGGTAATAACGAGTTCGACTCATCACTCGAAGAGATTAAAGCCTACCCAGATGTGGTTTGGTTAGACGACGAGTCTCAGACTATAACGCTTAAGGGTAGAAGACTAACCCTGGTGGGCACCAAGGGTGTGAGGGACCGCGTCACACCATGGCTGGTTTGGGGTGTGACCCCCAACCCCGATGTTGAGGCCACCAAGAAATTATACAAGGAACGTGTGGTGAGGGTTGAACGCCTACTCTCCGATAACTCAAACGCCCCAATACTCGTGGTGCTCTCACACTTCGCACCCACATACCAAACACTTTTAGGCGAGGAGCCATCACAGTATGCTGAACTCGGCACACTAAAATTCGAACGGCTCATAGAGAAGTATAGGCCCACACTCTGGGTTCACGGCCACGCTCACAAATCGAAGAACACGCACACCAAGATTGGTGCAACCCACGTGTACAACGTGGCTTTACCGGCAACACATAAAATCACCCTAATAGAGTTGGATTATAATGCGGGGTAACACCAACTCCTAATCCGGACAGTATCCAACAGGTTTCGTCTTCCTTATATATTCTAGCTTGGTATAGTTTTTTGTATGACACTCGAGGTGAAGGTTACTAGGAACTATCAGGTAACTATTCCAGCCGAGGTTAGGGGTAAGCTTGGCATCAGAGTAGGCGACAAAGTTGTAGTCAGTCTTGAGGGAGATAGTGTTGTGATGCGCAAGGTGTCAGGTGACTTCACAAGGGTAAGAGTGAGGCTTAAGCGCAAAATAGATGCGAATTACGTTGAAAGTGTCATAAGGGAAGTTGGGGAAGAGCTTGGAAGCGCTGTTGGACACTAATGTGTTTGTGGCCGTATTGGTTGAGGATGATGTTAACCATAGGGAGGCATTGGGGATTTGGTCTGACGCAGAGAAGGTACACGTTCCTTTCATTTCAGTAGTAGAGTTTGAATATTTCCTCGTTAAACACAAGCTTGGCTCAAAAGCTATACAGGAGTTGGTAAACGACCCGAAAGTTGAGATAGTGCCGAATACCTCCCAAGACATCAGGTTTGCCTTAACACGAAAGCCCAAGTTATATGGCAACTTCAATGACTACCTTATACTTTCAACTGCAAGAAGAACATCGCTACCTCTGTTGACTTTTGATGAGGAACTTAGACGTTTAGTCAAATCCTAGGCACTCCTTGGATTATGCAGACGTGGTCTGGCTATTCTCTTACCACTAGGCCGTAGGCCACGTCGCTTAGGTCGTTTTCTCCCTCGTTTATGAAGAGGTGTCTTGTTTGGGTGAGTTCGAGTACGCCCTCGAGTCCGAGCTCTCTACCTATCCCGCTCTTCTTGAAGCCTCCGCGCGGCGCCGCCGCTGATAGGAGGTGATACTCGTTTATCCACACCGTGCCGGCCTCGATGGAATCCGCAACCCTCCTCGCCCTGTCTATGTCCTGGGACCATACACCCGCCGCTAGGCCGTACTCTGTGTCGTTGGCTATCGCAACAGCCTCCTCCTCGTCCTCGAACTCTAACACGGTGAGCACGGGTCCGAATATCTCCTCCCTCGCCGCCTCCACGTGCGGGGGGACGTCGTCTAGGAGTGTTGGGGGGTAGTATAGTCCCCCCTCGGGCACGCTCCTCGTGATGTCCTTTGCGTAGACTAGCCTTGCTCCCTTGGCTACTGCTGAGTCAACCATTAGCTCTATCTTGTTTTTCTGCTCGGCTGTTGTTATGGCGCTCACATCGGTCTCCATGTCAAGCGGGTTGCCGGCCTTCATTCTACGCATGTATTCC
>Ga0209061_1003228_pt1 | contig 18189 bp, 12 predicted proteins | sample Coa_R1_10_FD_187157 | JGI IMG/M metagenome (GOLD analysis project Ga0209061, IMG submission 187157) | Surface soil microbial communities from Centralia Pennsylvania, which are recovering from an underground coalmine fire - Coalmine... | ecosystem: Environmental > Terrestrial > Soil >...
CAGACCTGGCACCTGTTCTTGCCAGAAACGATTGAACTCCAACATCAGCAACTCACGCAGATACTTGCTGACCATCGATGCCAGGGCGACACAGAAATGCTCGCCCTCGGCACGTGGCTGAAATGTCAGTCGCACGCTGTGTCCCAGACCATGAACGCGGTAGGCACTGCACGCCCTGCTTTCCTGTTCAATGGCGAGGATGCCATCAGGCAGAGCATGTTGAATCATGGCGGCATAGGTATTGCGACCGCCGTGTTTATCAATGTAAAATGTCAAATCTTCTTCTCCATGCAAGCTGGAAACGTGAGCGAGGGAATGCCAGCGCAACAAATACGCCAAGGCATGGGCCAGGACATGCCCTTTCGTGCCCCCCTCCTCGAGAAGAGCGTTGAAGCGTCGCGGACAGATGACCACACTCCGCACTTGCCAGCCTCCGATGTCAGCCGCAGCGCAGGCATCCTCGAAACGTGCTGCCTCCATTTGCCACTCCGCAGCGTCAGTAAGAGCAACCGGCAGCGGTTGAACGCCGCGATACCACACCTCGCACTGCAGCTCATCGCTGGCATCGGGACAGACCCGATCAATCAGTGCGGCCAGTTTATTCCAGTTTGCGGTTTTCCGTTTTCGGTTTTCGGATTTCCGCCTTGGGCTACCGAAAATCGAAAAGACACCACGCTCCAGGCCAGCCAATCCCTGGGTCGTGTAAACGCGTTTCGAGTCGTCGATGAGTAACTGCCCTGTGTCGGTCTCTTCACTGCGGCGAACCGCCGGATGCAGAAGACGCCAGAGGTTGGCTCCTCCCCCTCCTTCCCCTTCTGGGAGGAGACCCAAGGGGGCCGGCACACGGCAAGCCACAGAGGTCATGACAAAAGGACCGAGGTTCGGTCCGTAGCCCGCTTCGTCGATACCGATGATCCACGTCATTCGGTTTTCGGTTTTCGGTTTTCGGTTTTCAGAATAGGATACGGAGACGAGATGAATTTGTCCCTTTTCCGAAAATCGAAAACCGAGGAGGCTGCGATATGCTGAGCGACAACATTTTCTTGAAGATCCTTGAAAAGAAAATCCCTGCCCGTATCCTCTATGAGGACGAGCACTGCATCGCCTTCCACGACAATAATCCGCAGGCGCCCGTACACGTGCTCATCATCCCGCGCAAGGTCATTCCAACGCACGCCGACATCCAGGCCGAAGACCGCGAGTTGCTGGGCCATCTGCATTGGGTGGCCGCACAGCTGGCGGAAAAACTGGGCATTGGCGACGGCTATCGGCTAGTGCTCAATTGCAAGGAACGTGCTGGCCAAACTGTACCGCATTTGCACCTGCACCTGCTCGGCGGCCGCAACTTTGCCTGGCCGCCTGGATGATAGCCAAAAAAGCTAACCACAGAGTCTCAGAAAACACAGGAAAAAGATCCGAGAGAAATTATCCCTATTTAAATAGTTGACTTATGGGTCAATTTTCTTTTCCCTTTCTTTGCGTTTTCTTCTCTGTGTTCTTTGAGACTCTATAGTTAGGGCGAGCGGCCTTTTCTCTCCCTCCTTGTGGGGGAGGGTTGGGGTGGGGGGACACAACTTCTTGGCTCCATTGCCTTGACACCTCCTACCCCAGCCCTCCCCCCACGAGGAGAGAGGAGGTTTGGTCCGGTAGCTCTGAGCTTCTTTCGTGAGTCAGCGCGGTTCCGGTAAGATGTCCGGCTCGACCTGGTAGGCGTTGGCGAGGCTGTTCATCTGGTTGAACAATCCGACAACGGCCAGCACTTCGCCCAAGCCCTCATTGTCCAACCCTAGCCGCTGCACGGCGGCGGTGTGCGAGTTGATTCAGTAGTGACAATTGTTCGTCGCCGACACAGCCAAAGCGATGATCTCCTTGGTCAAGAGATCGATCTTGCCCGGCCGCATGATGGCTTTGAGGCGTGTCCAGCACAGTTCCAGATGTTCCGGGTGAGTGGCCAGGGCACGCCAGATATTCGGGATGCGATCGATCTTTTTTGTCGCTTTGATGTCGGCGAACACGCGCTGGACAATGGGATGAGCGCAATTTTCCTCGACAAGTTTGACGGTGGCCATAAGGTTTACTCCTGACGATTCTTTCCTCAAGGCGTCTCTCCCTTTTTCACGGATGGTACATCAGCATAACCGCATCCGCCTGGTGAGGCAACCGTGCATCAAAAAACAAGTCAATGCTTACTTCTCATTTCTCAATTTTTACGAATCTTTTCCGTCATTCAGAACGTCCTATATATGTTTGACGAGATGAATAACGTTGTCCGGTCTGGCCGAGCAATGCAGCTGACTACGAATCAATCCTTTTATCCTTTGTTTAAGGTTTGCTTCTATGTTCGTATCCCAATGGTTGCGACAGCTTCAGCGTAGTTTGTTCCCGGGCCCGTCCCTGCAATGCCGAGAAGCCTGGCGGTGTTCGCCAGTGCATCGCCGCGTTCGACTGTGTCTGGAAGTGCTGGAAGACCGGCTGGCACCTTCGGCCGATCTGGTCACTGTAGCCGGAGGGAGCCTCGCCACGTCTTTTAGCGTCAATCAGCAGGATCTAACTCTAACGGCCACGGTCACAGATGCCACCCAGTCCAGCATCTCAGTGAACGAAGGCACAGTGTCGTTCACCGTGAAAGACCAAAGTGGCAACGCGATCGGCAGCCCGGTGACTGGCTTGGTCCAAAACGGTTCGGCCAGCGCTTCCTTCACGCTGCCTGCCGCCGAAGCGGCCGGCAAATACACCATCGATGTCAGCTACAGCGATACCCCGGACGGCTTCACCGACAACGGCACCGATACCGCCGGCACGCTCACCGTCAATGCCGCCGCCACCACGATCACAGCCTCCAGCACAGCGGTCACTTTCGGCACCAGCAGTCAGAACGTAACACTGACTGCTGCCGTGACCAGCAGCGCCGGCACGGTCAACGAAGGCAAAGTCACCTTCACCCTCGTTGATAACAACGGAAATACTATTGGCACGGCGACGACATCCAACACCGTGACCGGCGGCAGCGTCCACGTCGCCTACACGCTGCCGGCTGGCTTAGCAGCCGGCACCTATACCATCAAAGCCGTCTACAGGGATAGCACAAACAACGGCGGCGCCGGCAACTTCGCCGACAGCTCCGATGCTACTCACAAGCTCACACTCGACCCCGCTTTCACCACGACCACGGCCACGAGCACCACGGCCACTTTCAGCACCGATGCTCAGAACGTGATGCTGACCGCTACCGTGACCAGCACCTCCGGAACGGTCAACGAGGGCACCGTGACGTTCACGCTCTTCGATAGCCACGGGAACATGATTGGCCAGGCGACTTCGGGCGTTGTGATCAACGGCAGTACCAGCGTCAACTACATTCTGCCGGGCGGCACACCTGTTGGCAGCTACACTATCGGGGCCAACTATAGCGACAGCGCGGGAAACTTCGATGCCAGCGCCGATAACAGCCAAACGCTCACCGTCAACACCGCGAATGCCACAAGTGTGAGTCTCACTTCCTTCAGCATCACTCCTGACCTGACAGGCGGCATGGCGCAAGTAACACTAACGGCTCAGGTAAGCAATCCGGACGGCACGGTCAACGAAGGCACGGTATCGTTCACGGTGGCAGGCGTGTCAGGGCAAAGCAATGTGACGGACGGTACGGCTACCGTGCAACTGACGGTGCCGCTCGCAAATGTGCTCTACGGCTTGAGCGTTGCCGTGTCCTATAGCGATAATGCTACCACTGCGAACTTCGCCGATAACAGCACTTCTTTATCGGTGTCCACGAGCGCCTGGAACGCTCTGCTGCCAGCCAACCTGACGTTTGACTCGGGCAAGGGCGAACAGATGCAATTCTCGCTGGGGAGTCTGCCGTTGTTCAGCGCCTTGTACTCGGCGTCAACGGGACTTTTGTCCCAGGTCAATCTCGGTTCCCTCACCGTGCCGGTGACGTATACCAACTTGGGCAACCTCACAGTAGCGACAGTCGGAGGAGTTGCCTGGGGACTTATCTTCTACGATTCAAACGGCTCTTTCCAGGGCATTGCCGATGTGGAGACCGCCTCCGATGGCTCACTTCAGTGGGTTATCTACGACGCTAACCATCATCCACTTGGGTCAGCACCTTATGAGCTGTAAACCTTCTCCCATGCAGAATGTCGAATGCCCCATGAAAGACAAGGAGGTTTCATTCCGCATTCGACATTCCGTATTCTGCATTGGGAGAGCGGCTGCCCTTGAATAGCCGTCGCTGGGCCGCCTGACTGTACGGGGTCCATGAAGAGGGGCCGCGGTCCTCGCGGATGTCGCGCGTGAAACTGTGAATTTTGGCATCGAAATTGTCGAGATAATGCAGAGCGATTGCTTCCGGCGTCATCGGCAAGGTGGGACTGCCGAACTCCAGTGCGCCATGATGACTGACGATCAGGTGCTTGAGTCGCAGTAACAGTTCATTGGGAAATGGCTCGCCGGTCAGGTCCGGCACGTGCCGCACTTGTTCGCCGAGCATTTCGACGCCGAGAACAAGATGGCCGATCAGCTGTCCTTCATCGGTATAGCTGAAGGCGCGGTCATAGCTCAGCTCGCGGACTTTGCCGATGTCGTGCAGAAAAATGCCCATCAATAACAAATCGCGGTTCAGCTCCGGATACAAAGGTGCAATGCGATCAGCAGCTTCCAGGAGCGTGACGACATGTTCGAGCAAACCGCCGAGATAGGCGTGATGATTACGCACGCCTGCCGGTGCTTTGCAGAAACCACGCATCAATTCGTGATCCATCAGGAAACATTCGGCCAGGGCGCGCAGGTGCGGATTGTCTAATTTGCGCAGCAGCGTGCAGAGTCGTTCGTAGAGCTTGTTGATGTCTTGTTCGGTATGCGGCAGAAAATCGGCCAATTCGATTTTCTCGGCCTCCACGCGATCGAGTTGATTGAGGATCATCTGCAAGGCACCCTGGAACAGCTGCACCTTGCCTTTGACGCGCAGAAAATCGCCAGACTCGAAGGAACGCACCAACGGCTCTGGTGCATTCCATAACCGCGCACTGATGGTGCCAGAGCGGTCGCGCAATTCCAATTGCAAATAAATATTGCCGTTACGGTTGGCCCGGACCTGCTTGTCCACAACCAGGTACACCTCTTCGATGGAATCGCCGTCGGCCATTTGTTGCACGAATTGCCTGGTCATGGTCTCCTCTGGCTTTGCGGATACGGATAGTGCGAGTTTGCCTCGTCAGAGAGACAAACCTTTTGCTCCCTTGTACTTTCTCGCAGTTATTGAATTGGATGGATGCGGTTGTAGCAAGGGCAACGCTGGGGTGTGCTCAGCTAACGCCGGCTGTTCGTCCAAGGAGATTGCCAATGGCTCGTCAACACGGCGGACACAGCTATCCTCGCGAAAAGAGATCTCACGGCGACTGTGGAGTTCGATGCCGTCGCCTTGTACAGCATCCAGGTCGTGCAGCCAGGTATAGAAGCCTTCTACATACCGGCGAAAACAGGATGAAGTATGGAGGAATGGCTGGGTTTTCTCCAGCGTCAATGGGATCATTGGCGTCTCATGCGCTCCAGGGAGTGGTTGTGAAGTACCGCTCTCGAGGAAACGGCTCAGTGCGCCAAGCTGCCGGCGGAAGCTGGTGGTTCGCGGTGGCCGTAGAAACTATACAGCACCGGCATCAGATAGCGTGTCAAAAACAGCGTCGTCACCATGCCGCCGACCACGACAATGGCCAACGGCCGCTGCGTCTGAGCACCGATGCGTGTTGATAGCGCCGCTGGCAGCAGACCGAATATAGCCGTCAACGCCGTCATCATCACCGGACGCACACGCTTCTCCGCCCCTTGCAGAATGGCTTCGCGCAGCGGCAGTCCCTGCACACGCAGGTGATTGAAGTAGGATACCAGCAATAGACCGTCCATGATCGCCACGCCGAAAATCGAAATGAAACCGACCGCCGCCGAGATGCTGAAGTTCGTACCTGTCAGCAACAGTGCCCAGACGCCGCCCAGACACAGGGCCACGACATTCGAGAACACCAAAAAGGCATCAACGAGATCGTGGAAAGCCAGATAAAGCAGAGAGAAAATAGCTGCCAAGGACAACGGAATGATGTACATCAAACGATGTTCAGCCTCCAGCATTTCCTGAAACTCGCCGCTCCACTCGGCGTGATACGCCCCGTGAAAGAGATGGGCCGTTTTTTCCTGGGCCTCCGCAACGGCACTGGCAAGGTCGCGGCCACGCACGCTGAACTTGACGGCGATGAAACGCTTGCCTTGTTCACGATAGATCGTCGAGGCGCCCGAACGCAGGAACTTGCCGTGTGGATCGGGCTGGCCTGCTTCGTTGACTGGCGTGACCAACTGAGCCAGGCGCAGACGCGGCACGCTGGCGACATTGGTGAGGGCGGCATTGAAGAGATTGCCCCATAGCGACGGCATGGGCAGGTTGGTGCCGAGGGGATTGACGCCGACACTCGGCCCTGTTACCGGCGTCTGCGGCGTGCTGGGAACATACCCCGGCGTCACCGTGTTATTGGTTGCTTCAATCGGAATATCGAGGATGGCTTGCTCGTTGCCGCGCAGATGCTCCGGCCAGCGCAGAGCGACATCGAAAGTTTTCTCACCCTCGACCATTTGCGTCAACGCCTGGCCGCCCACAGCGATAGCGATAGCGTTCTCCACATCGGCCACGCTCACATTCCAATATTTGCACTTGTTGCGATCGACGGTGAATTCCAGGTTGGGCTGCCCCTTGATGGAAAATACCGCCACGTTCTCCAGGCCCGGCACCGTATCGAGGATGGCCTTGGCTTGATCGGCCAGCTTTTCCAGCTCATCGAGGTCCGGCCCGATGATCTTGACGGAGTTGTCGCCCTTGACGCCGGACAGCGATTCCATGACGTTATCGCGGATGTACTGCGAGAAATTCCAATCGACACCAGGCAACTCGCGGTGCATCTGCTGGTTCATGGCCTCGATCAATTCCAATTTGGTTCGCGGTCGCGGCCCCAGCCAGCGGAGCCAGCGAGGGCGCTCAACAAGGGCGGGCCAATCCTTGGACGGATGCAGCGGGATGGAAAATTCGGCGTTATAGAAGCCGGTTGGATCGGTGCCATCGTCGGGCCGGCCGACTTGGGAGGCGACCAGGGCGACCTCCGGATAGGAGCGAAGGATCTGCCGGGCGCGGCGCGATTTGTCGGCGACTTCTTCCAGGGCGGCATTGATGGGAAAAGTACCGCGAATGTATAAATTACCTTCCTCCAACTGCGGCATGAACTCGCGGCCCAAAAACGGCAAGAGGGCAATGGTGGCCGCCGTCAGCGCAGCGAACAACAACAGCGTAAGCAGACGATGATTTAAGCAGCGCTCCAGCTGCCACAGGTAGTTGCGCTTGAGCCGGCGCACTAGCCAATTATCCTCACTCGGCTTCAAGTTTTTGAAGAACAGCAAACACATCACCGGCGCTACCGTCAGGGCCAGGAGCAGAGCGCCAGCCAGAGCAAAAGCGTAAGTGTCGGCCATCGGCCCGAAGATCTGGCCTTCCGGTCCCTGCATGGTGAACAGCGGGATGAAGGCGAATACCATGATAGCCGTCGAAAAGAACAGCGGCCGCTCCACTTCATAACAGGCGCGGATGATGCGTTCCTTCAGGGGTAATTCCGCATATTCTCCTGTGCTGATATGACGATAAATGTTCTCGACCATGATGACCGAGGAATCGACGATGATGCCGAAATCAACAGCCCCAATCGACAGCAGGTTCGCTGATTTGCCGCGCAGGAATAGCACCGAAAAGGCGAACAACAACGCCAGCGGGATGTTAAGGGCCACGATAAGGGCGCTGCGGACGTTGCTGAGGAACATGAACAGAACAACGATCACCAGCAACATGCCGAGGAACAGGTTTTCGCGCACCGTCTCGGTGGTGACGTGAATCAGGCCGGTCAGGTCGAAATGCGGCACAATGCGGACGCCGGACAAAAGCCCGCCGGCGTTCAGCTCGTCGATCTTCTCCTTAGCCTTGTCGAGGGCGGGCAACGTGTCCTCATTTTTGCGCTTGAGGACGATGCCTTGCACTTTATCTTCTTCATCGATCCATACGACATTGCCGTTATCATCGCGGAGGATGTTGCCCTGCTCGTCGTATTGGGGACGGCACACGCTGACTCGGCCGAGCCGGGGCTGATGACCAACTACCACGCCAAGGGGCGACGAGCCAGAAGCGTTAGCGATGGAGACAGGTCCGCCGCTGGTTAGATCTTCAACACGAACGGGCACGTTGTTGACGGTGGCAACGACAATGGCGCGAATTTCGCGCAGCCGTTGTTCTTCCTCATGGCGCAGGTAGCGTGCGGCCGCGTAGGGGCTATTCATAGCCATTGCCTGCACCATTGGATCTTGGCCGCGACCCAGAAGACCGATGCCGCGCACGTTCATAGCGATCGGACCTTGCCGTAGATGGCTGGCGCCGATGTTGGCGTTGCTGTTGCTGACGGCGTTCTGAAACTGCTGCAAGGTGATGCCGTAGCGTTTCAAGCGATCCGGGTCGGGATGAATTTCATAGCGTTTGACCATGCCGCCAAAGCTGGACACACCAGCGATGCGTGGGACGCGGCGCAAGGCGCGCTCCACCGTCCAGTCTTGCAGAGATTTTAGATCAATAAGCGAGTAAATGTCCCGGCCGTGCGGATCCTTGGGACCATCGAGTGTGTAGCGGATTAGCTCGCCGGTCGGGGTGAATGGCGAGATTTGCGGATAGACGTTGACGGGCAGGTTTTGCACGAATTGCAGGCGATTAATGACTTCCTGGCGAGCAGTGTTGTAATCGACGCCGTAGGCGAACTGATTACGCAAATGAGACAGCCCGGCCAGCGATTTGCTGCGCGTATAGGTCAGCCCCGGCATGCCGGCCAGCGTCACTTCCAGTGGGATGGTCACGCGCCGCTCGACCTCCTCGGCCGAGAAGCCCGGATACTGAGCGATGACTTCAATGATGGCCGGCGCCGGATCAGGATAGGCTTCTACATTCACATGGTTGAATGCGTAAATGCCAAACCCCGCCAAGCCCAGTGCCAGCAAGACTACAATCAGGGCGCTGTTAACCGCCCATTCGATGAGTTTGCGTACCATAGCTGCTATCCGAGCCATTTACGATCCGGAAGTGTAAGTGGCGACATATCCATCGCTTATGCTTCCGGATCGTGAAAGGCTTATTTTTGTGCTTTCGCCCGCGCTTGCAGATCCTCCAACGCCGCTTGCAATTCCAGGACGCCCTCGGTGACAAGGACTTCGCCGGGTTTGACTGCTTGCAACCCTTTTCTGAGCTCCGATCCGGTCAACTCACTGCGAACGTAGACCGCATCGCGCAACCGCATGGCCACGGATACGCGCCGCAAAACGTAGCGTGGCTGCGCGGGATCAGGTTGGACGAAGACGATACTGCGTTCGCCGTCTTCGACAAGGGCCGATGCCGGCAGAGAAACCACGTTGGTGGGGGCGGGCAACTCCACCGTCGCTGTCACGAACTGACCGACGCGCAGCTCGCCGGAGCTGTTGTCCACCACGCCCATGATCGGATCGGTGTGCTGCGTTGGATCGATGACCAGTCCGATCTTTTGCAGACCCTCGCTTTTCAGTACGCGATGGTTGAGGTCGGCGCCGGCCCGCACCTGCCAGGGATAGCCGGGCGGCAACGCTTGCAGCGTGCGCAAATCTTCCTCATAAGCATGGACCACCACGCCTAGTTTGCGCAGGTCGGCTATTTTGAACAAATCGGAGGTGGTATCGACCATATTGCCCACATGTGTGTTCTTTTCGACAATGGTGCCATCGAATGGTGCCCGCACCTCGACCTTGGCCCATTCCAGTTCCTTCTTGGCGTCGCGCTGTTTCTTGCCTTGGGCCACTCGCCGCGCCTCTTCCTTGACGAGGTCCATTTCCTCTTCGGTAACTTTCCAGGTCCGCAGAGTCCGTTCGATTCGCGCCACGTTGTTGCGATCGGTGGCCACTTCCGTGCGAGTCTGGTTAAGGGTGTCCTCTGGGAATGCACCGCGGTTGTACGCTTCCTGGCGGTCTCTCAGCCGCTCTTCGTCGAGCGCCAGTTTCACCAGGGCATCGACTAACTCGCTTTTCTTCTCGCCAAGCTCCTTGCTCCAGACGACGGCCATGATTTGCCCCCCGGTGACGTGATCGCCGTATTCGAGAGGCCGCTCGCGCATGGGACTTTTGCCATTCTGGTAGGAGGATGTGGTGCCGATGGCGATGACTTCCCCGGAGAAGCGCGACTGAATGCGCGCAAGACGGTTCGGCTCGAAAGACAGCGAGCCAGCCAGAGTCAACGGCCGTGGTGCGGCCGCTGCTTCGACCGCGACGCTCTTTACGCCCAAGCGTTCGATCACATCGGGCGGCAGTTCAATTTCATCGCTACGGCCGGGGACGAGCCGCGCTTGTGAAGTGCGGCTCAGGACTGCGGACTGCTCCTCCGCAGGTTGGAGCCAATGCGAAATATCGATCATACCGATGGTGGACAATCCTGCGATCAGGCCGCTAGCGAGGACAATACTGGCCAAGATCGCCCAACGAAAGAGATGCCGTTTCATGGTTCACCTGCTATTGGGTTGTCCCTGTTTTAGTTTGGCACCAGGCTACAGCGCAAGCAAGGGACGTTAGAAATTAAATTCGGCCCGGAAGAACAGGCCGTACAAATCTAATTGGCCACGGCTGCTGATGATGCCGCTGGTCAGATTATCGCGGCCAATCTGGAAGTATGTCTCCCATTGCACGCCCAGTAGAAAGCGGCTGTAGTTCCATTGTGGGACTGTGTAGCTAACGCCGGCCACTTCACGGAGGATGGGCACGCCGACCGAGAAATCGTAACGAGCGCTAAAAGTCAACGGTGCTCCACTCCCGCCTGCCACCGTCTCCGAAAAGCCTTGACGAACCTGCGCTTCCAGGTCGGTAGCTTCAAAGCGACCGAATAAGGCCAGACCCGCTATAGGCATCTTTCGTTCCAGGTCGATGAATCCCCACACACCGAAGCCTGATAAAGAATTGCTTTCGTTCTGTGCGAGGATGGCGCCCACGTTCGATCCGGGGTTGAGGAACTGAAGGCCGGAATTGAAATAGAGGAACAGTGCGCGCGCCCCGACCCCCCAGCGGAGGTCCCAGTAGGGGCCGAGAGCAAACTCGCGGCTGACGTAGGTTACATCGATCAGATTGTATTCGAGAATGCCCTTTTGCTGGGCGGACGCCTGGATGTCGTCTTCTGGCCCCGTCGTCATCACATCGGAGCCTTGGCTCGTCAGGAAACGATAACCCAACTGAACGCCGCCCCAGTTGCCGGGGAAGCGATAGCCTATCTCGAAGCGTGGTGAAATCGTCGGATCGATCGGATTGCCGGCGAATTTCACGAAGTCGCTCGTTCCTGTGAGGGAGTTGGGCACGGGAGCGCCTAACTGATTGCGTAAGTGAACGAAGAGAAAATTAGTCTCGACGTTCGTGTACCATCCCGGCGGAGCGGCGTAGGGGCGATCGAGCAGCGGATCGGGTTGGTTGAAGTTGTACGTCGGCCAGGAGGGCGGCGGCAGTACGTAGGCCGGCGGTTGTTGTTCCGAGAGCGCGGTCGGCGATGGCAGACCGTCGTTTACCCTTCCGGCTCGTGGCGCATCGTCTGCGTGGCCGAGCTGTCCCTGCAGCCCAGTCAGCGCTGCGGCCATAGCCAGGATAAGCCAACCACGAGCGCTACGGATCATGATCGGCCCTCCGAGGTGAAACACCACGTTCCTTTTCCGTGCCCTGTGACCCTGCCGGAGGCTGCAGCAATGCCACGGGGGCTTTGGCAGGAGCGGGCTGCGGAGGCATAGGCCGCGACGGCGGCGCCAGCGCCGGTTGCGATACCGCCGCCCCCTGCACAACTGTAGCCAGAGGCGAAGCTGTGGGAGTAACTGTACTCGCTGCTATCGGCGCCTGCGGATAATTTCGTAATGGGACTAACAAGTCTTCCAGAACCGGGTACGAAGGAACCACCTGACGTTGCCCGGACTGAAAGAAATCTTCGGTTTGCAGCAGATTGGCGACATCGACTGCAGCCTGCCACATGGCCCCGAGGGCGGTGATGTACGTGCTGACGTAGCCCTCCAACGTGATCTGAACCGGCCACAGGTCACTGAAACTTACCTTCTCGGGTTCTCGTTGGTTCCGCAGCCAGGCATTCTTATAGGCTCGCAGCAGATCGCGGAGCTGTTGTTGGGTGATTTCCACCTGTTGGCGAGACGTCACGTAACGGTAGTAGGCATCAGCAAGTGTGGTGATGAGGTCATTGCGGACCCGAATCGGCTCGGCGGCAGCTTGCGCCAATTGCCATTCAGCCTGGCGGATGCCGCCCCGATTTTGGTTCCACAAGGGCACCGTCATGTACATGATGGCGCTATGCGCCACCTGGTTGGGAGGCGTCGTATAGTCTTTTTGCACCAACATGCGGACGCCGACATCGGGCAGGGGGACAAGCTTTTGCAAGCGCAAGTTGTACCGGGATTTCTGTACCGAGACAAGGGCCGAGCGCACGTCTGTGTGATACTCCAGCCGCGCCAGCACGGCATCGTAGTCGAACACCGGGATGGGCATATAGACACTCCCGGCCAACTGCGCGGGCGGCATGTCTGGCAAGCCGATACTGGCGGCCAACTGGCGCCAGGCCGCCGCGTACTTGTTGCGGGCCTGAAGGATATCGAAACGCGCCTGAAGAACGAGAGGACGCAGCTGCATCGGCTCATAAGCGGCTGCCCGCTTGGAAACCCGTAGCTGGGTGATCTGGTACTCATAGAGGTACTCCGCGAACGTGAACAAGGCTTCGCTGTAACGGATGCTCTGCCAGGCGACCAGGACGGCGAAATAGTTGCTGCGCACTTGCGTCCACAGATCAGCCTTGGCCTTGCGCAGGGCCAGCTTGGCAGCGATTACGTCCATGGTCGCTGCTGCTTGCTGGACTGTGAGTTTGCCTCCGGTTTTGATGAGCTGCTCGATATAGCCGCCGGGATAGCCGGCCGGTCCCGTCTCCACGGTATCATGTTCCCAGGCGATTTCAGGATTGGGATACATGCCGGCCTGATAAGCTGCGGCCTTGGCGGCTTCAACAGCGGCCAGCGCCGTCTTGATGGCGGGACTGTAGGTCTCGCCCAGCCGTTGTAAATCCGCCAGAGTCAGCGGCCGGCCTTCGGGGCCAGGCGCGGGCGGAGGCATAGGCGGCACAGGCGGCACCAGAGGATAGAGTCGATCAAAGTAACGCTCGCGCTCTTGCGGATCGGTGGGGACTTCGATATCTGGGGCATCCGCGCCCGGCAGCTCCCTGGAAATGGGCAGGCGTTGCTGGATCGGCGGCAATTTGTCCTTCGGCTCGTATATTGCTTGGTGCACTTCACCCTCGGTCACTCCTGTCGGAGCCACGACCGTTAGGGAGCGATCCAGGGGCGCTGGCTGCCGCTCCCTTACGGTGGCGGCTTCATTAGGATCGCTGCTCGGGGTAGGATCGCTGCTCGGTGGCGGTGGCGGCAGCGAAGTCACCAGCCCACAGGGTGCAATGCTGTCGTCGTTTTTGGCAGACAGGTCGCGGATTTCTTTATCGATCTGCTGACGCAGAGTTAGCTCGCAGCCGCACAGCGCGAGGAGTCCGAGCGGCCAGAGCCAGCACCGCATCGCCATCATTTGTCCGACTTCCTTCTGCGAAGGTCCCAGTTAACCTCGCTTGTGGCCTCCTGCCCAAATTCTCCACCTCGTCCGGCGCGGAGCGCTGGCGCGGAGACGGGCAGAAATAATATCGGTTGTAACGAATGTGCGCTGGATGAATTGACTGCGGGATAAATTTTCTAGAATCAAATTCATTGTCCACTCCTCACTGTTTTCACAGAGGCGTTGATCGATTATGAATGGGAAGATGGTTGTCCTCTTGGCCTCGCTCGTGCTTCTGTCTGTTTTCGCTGCTGTTTCGGCGGAGCAGCCTTTCGGACTCAAGGTGCGTACGCCCTGGATAACCTCGCGCCTCACCGGCTCTCCCGAGCCGCCGCCTCCCTACCGGGTCGAACGTGTTTTCCCGGCGCTGACGTTCCACAATCCCGTTCTTATCACCAGCGCTCCGGGCAGCAACCGTCTCTTCGTAGGCGAACAGTACGGCAAGATATTTTCCTTTCCGAACGATCCGCAAATAAAAAAGGCGGACCTGTTCCTTGATCTCCACGCCGAGGTGCACAGTTGGGATCCAGCCGGCAAGGTCAAAGGGATCGAGGCCGTCTACGGACTGGCATTCCATCCGCAGTTCGCCCAAAAGCGTTATTGCTATATTTGCTATGTCTTAAATGGCAAAGAAGGTGAGCAACTCCCCGACGGCACGCGTGTATCGCGTTTCCGTGTCACAGACACCGATCCGCCGCGCGTGGACCCCAAGAGCGAGAAGGTCTTGCTAACCTGGCTGGGGGGCGGGCACAACGGCGGCTGCCTCAAGTTTGGACCCGACGGCTTTCTTTACATCTCTACCGGCGACGCCGCCAATCCCAATCCGCCAGATGTTCTCGATACGGGCCAGGATCTCAGCGATCTTCTCTCATGTATCCTCCGCATCGATGTGGACCGCGAGGAGGGCGGCAAACCTTACGCCGTGCCGCCCGATAATCCGTTCGTCAAGATGCCCAAGGCACGGCCGGAGATCTGGGCTTACGGTTTTCGCAATCCCTGGAAGATGAGTTTCGATCGCAAGAGCGGCGATTTGTGGGTGGGCGACGTGGGCTGGGAATTGTGGGAAATGGTTTATCGCGTGCGGAAGGGCGGCAACTACGGCTGGTCGGTGATGGAGGGCCGGCAGCCCGTGCGGCCGAACAGCCGGCGCGGTCCTACGCCCATCCTGCCGCCGACTATCGATTTCCCGCATACCGAGGCTGCCTCCATCACTGGCGGCTTCGTTTACCGCGGCAAGCGCCTCCCAGACCTGGAAGGCTGCTACATTTGCGGCGATTGGGTGACCGGCCGCCTCTGGGGCACACGACTGGAGGGCGAGCGTATCGTCTGGCACCGAGAATTAGCACGCAGCCCGCTGCACATTGTCGCCTTCGGCGAAGATGCCGCAGGCGAGCTGTACTTGCTGCATTACGATCCCAAGGGGACCATCCATCAGTTGACGCCCAATCCCGCTGCTCAGGCACGGCAGACGCCGTTCCCACGCAAGTTGAGCGAGACGGGCCTGTTCTCTTCGGTCAAAGAACATCGGCCGGCGCCGGGTGTGGTTCCTTTCTCCATCCAGGCGGAGCAATGGGCCGATCACGCCACGGCCGAGCGCTTCCTCGCCCTGCCGGGCACTTCCAGCGTGCGTATGTACGACCGTGCCATCCCCATTGCCGGCGGCTTCTTCAGCGGCCGGATCTTCTTTCCCAAGGACGGCGTGCTGGCCCGCACCCTTTCGTTAGAGATGGTGCGCGGCGAGCCGAAGAGCCGCCGGCGTCTGGAGACGCAGGTACTCCATTACGACGGCAGCGAATGGAACGGTTACAGCTACCGCTGGAATGAGGAACAGACGGACGCCGACCTCGTCCCCGCCTCCGGTGCAGACCAGACCTTAACCATCCAAGATGCTCAGGCGCCCGGCGGCCAGCGGAAGCAGACGTGGCACTTCGCCGCACGCGGCGAGTGCCTCCAGTGCCACAATCCCTGGGCCGGTTATGTGCTTGCCTTCACGCCATCCCAGCTGGACCGCAATTATGATTATGGCGGCACCGTGGATAACCAGTTGCGGAGCTTGCAGCACGTCAACCTGGTGGTTCGGGTCAAAACGCCGGGCAGCCCCGGCGACAAGCCGCCTCCGCCTGTTCGGCTCGTCAATCCCTCTAACGAGTCGGCCAGTCTTGACGATCGTGCTCGCTCCTATCTGCATGTCAATTGTTCGCACTGCCATCAGTTTGGAGCTGGCGGGACTGCTGACATCGATTTACGCCGGGAGATAGCGCTGGAACAGACCAAGACACTGGACGTTCGGCCCGTACAAGGCACTTTCGAGATCGCTGATGACCGTATCGTGGCGCCTGGCAATCCCTATCACTCGGTCCTCTACTACCGCATGGCCAAACTGGGCCGAGGCCGGATGCCGCATATCGGCTCCGAGATCGTGGATGAGCGCGGCCTACGTTTGATCCACGACTGGATAAAGAGCCTTCCCACGCGGAACGTGGAAGCGCGGAGCATGAAGGAAAATGGTGCCGTCTTAGATAAGCTCTGCTCCCCAGAAGAGTCGGTACGTAAGAAGGCTATTCGCCGCCTGCTGTCCGCGCCGAGCACGGCCCTTATGCTTGTCCATGCCTTTGAGGAAGGCCGCATACCGACATCTGTCCGCGCTGAGGTGCTGGCTGCAGCGATGGCTTCCGAACCGACGATATGCGATCTGTTCACACGCTTTGTTCCCGATGAGCAGCGCGTCAAAAGACTGGGCAATTTCATTCGACCGGAGCAAATTCTCTCATTGCGAGGTGATGCGGCGCGCGGTCGGGAGTTGTTCTTCAAGGCGAGTATGACCCAATGTGTGAACTGTCATCGGGTGAACGGCAACGGCAGCGACCTCGGCCCCGATCTGACACACATCGCCAAGAAATACACGCGGGCGCAGATCTTGGAAAGCATTCTGGAGCCATCGAAGACAATTGATTCGCAGTATGCTGCTTATGTGGTCGAGACGGACAACGGGCAACTCTATACCGGACTGCTCGTTGCCAAGACGGCCCACGAGGTAGTGCTCCGCGATGCTGCGGGCAAGGAGATCCGTATCCGATCGGAGCGCGTGGCCAGTATGACGCGGCAGAAAAATTCGCTAATGCCCGAACAGCTGTTGCGTGATCTGACTGCCGAACAGGCGGCTGATTTGATTGATTTTCTTTCTTCATTGAAATGAGCATGAGGGAGCTGCGCCTCGACTATCTGCTGTCCAAGCTGCGCGACAACGCTTCGGCCATCCTCGAAGCCATCGACCGCGATCCGCTGTTGCTCAAGCGTTCAAGCGGCCCGCTGGTACTGGCCAACGCCAGCCAAGCTCTGTACACGCCGCAACACGAACATCAGCTCTTCGCCAAAGGCATCGTCTATCGCCGTGATCCGTACCACGTTGTCTCGCTACCCCTGATCAAAATCTTCAACCTGGGCGAACGCGATGTCACGATCGCCGACCTGGCCGCGCTGAGGAACGAACCGAATGTGCGTCTGCACTTTCTGCGGAAAATCGACGGCTCGCTGATTCAAGTCTTTCGCTACGATGGCCGTACCTGGTTCACGACGCGCGGCATGATCGAGGGAGCCAATCCTCGCTTGGGCTGCGACAATGGTGAGGATGCTTCGGAATTCGATTACATCGGCACAGCTCGCCGCATAGCTACCGAGAGGTATCCGCAATTGCTCGACAATGCGGAATGGCTCGATGGCCGTACGTTGATTTTTGAATTGATCCATCCGTTGGCGAAAAAAGTGACGGACTACGGCGAACGCAGCGATTTGATTTTGCTGGGCTGTTGGCACGTCCGTCGCCTGAACTATGCCACCTACCCAGAAGCCGCCGCTATCGCCGCGGAACACGGCTTGACCATCGTGGATGCGTTATCTCCGCGTGGAGCGACGCTGGCCGAACAGATTGACGATTTGCTGGCCAGTTTGGCTGGCACGGATCAGGAAGGCTGTGTCCTGCAGTTCGAGAATGCGCAGGAAGTGATTTATCGTGCCAAAGTGAAATCGCCGGATTATCTTCGCCTCATGCGCGCCATGGCCGAATGTACTTATGAAAGCCTCGCCGCTCTCTTGGAAGAGAATCCACATCTGAAAAGTTGGCAAGACGTAGAAGCATTCCTGCACGCTCGCGGTCGGGAAGCGGTGCCAGAAGAGGTGTTGCTCTTTTATCGCCTGCACTTCGAGCGTTTCGCTGCTTATCTTGCCGATTGTGAGCGTCTGTGCCAGTGGGCGAGGCAGGTGTGCGACACAATCGATCGCCAACTCGGCGGCCGGCAAGGCCAAGATACGGCGGCTTATCGCAAGCGCTTCGCCGCTCTGGCCACGCGCTATCGTCATGCCCCACTTCTGTTCGCAGCGCTGGACGGTCGCCTGAATCGTCAACGTCTCCGCCGGCTCTTCCGCGACCCTCAACAGGTGCGGCAGGCCTTGAGTGATCTGGGCTTGACGTGAAGGCTCTGG
>Ga0209061_1003229_pt1 | contig 18171 bp, 14 predicted proteins | sample Coa_R1_10_FD_187157 | JGI IMG/M metagenome (GOLD analysis project Ga0209061, IMG submission 187157) | Surface soil microbial communities from Centralia Pennsylvania, which are recovering from an underground coalmine fire - Coalmine... | ecosystem: Environmental > Terrestrial > Soil >...
CCCGTCCATGAGGGCCTTGGCTGCCTTGTATCCCTGGAACGAGAGGTAGGAGTAGTTGTAGTCGTGGTCGAGGCAGAAGTCCCAGGTCTCGATCGATCCGCCGCCGGGGATGTAGATCGGGGGATGGGGCTTTTGGATGGGCTTGGGCCAGCAGTTGACCCAACGTAGCTGGTTGTACTTGCCGTCGAAGGCGAAGGGCTCCTCGGCCGTCCAGGCCCGCACGATGAGATCGTGGGCCTCGCGGTACTTGTCCCGCGTGAGGGCCGGGATCTGGCCGTAGCAGAAGTTGGTGTCCATGGCCGTGCCCACCGGGAACCCAGCGATCAGCCGGCCGCCGGAGATGACGTCGAGCATCGCGAACTCCTCAGCCACCCGGATCGGCGGGTTGTAGAGGGCGATCGAGTTCCCGATCACGCAGATGGCGGCCCGCGAGGTGCGGCGGGCCAGCCCGGCGGCGATCAGGTTCGGCGACGGCATCAGCCCGTACGCGTTCTGATGGTGCTCGTTGACCCCGATGCCGTCGAAGCCCACCGACTCCGCGTACTCGAGCTGGTCCATGTACTGGTGGTACAGGGCATGGCCCTTGACGGGGTCATAGAGCCGGTTTGGGATGTCCACCCAGACCGATCGGTACCGCTCGCGGAAATCGTCGGGCAGATAGGGCCATGGCATCAGGTTGAACCAGGTGAATTTCACGGCGCCCTCCCTCGGTGATCGTCTTGCAGGTCCCTCTTGCACTCTAGCGCCGCTCGGTCCGTTCGGGGAACGGGCACGGCTCGCCTCGTCACAAGAAGAGCTCGTCGAAGGCCTGGGCGTGCGCCGCCTCCCCCAGGCGGGGCAGGCCCAGCCAGTCCTCCACCGTGGCCAGCACGGAGTAGTGATCGTGGTAGCGATCGGTCACATGTCGAACCAGGTTGGGGGCGACCACGATGGCCGGAACCCTGTTGCTGTCGTTGTCCGCCGAGGACTCGTCCCAGGTGATGATGAGGAGGCCGCCCTGTTGCCAGGCCGGCGAGGCCAGGATCCGGGGGACGAGCCCGGCCAGGAAGTCGTCGGCCTCCCGGGAGCTGCAGTCGTGGCCGTCGTGGCAGAGGTTGGGCGTGATCCACACGAAGCGTGGGGTGGCGGACTCCAGGTCGGCGGGGAGCTGGCTCAGCGGCACCACGTTGGGCGGGCAGGTCCCGCCGTAGTAGGCGAACGGGTTGTGCTTGACGGCGTAGGGGTAGGGGCTGCTGAAGCAGCCGTCGGTCATGCTCTCCATATAGGCGCGCCAGGGGATGCCACGCTGGCTGAGCTGCCAGCCGATGCCGGTCTCCGGGAGGCGGTGGTAGCCGTCGTCGGTGATGCCGAAGGTGGTCCCGGCGGTCAAGGCCAGGTAGTTGGGCAGGCTCGGATGCGCCACCGCATGGTCGTTGGTGGCGACCGCGTATTGGCTGGCCAGGTGGGCGGTGAAGGGCTCGGCCATCGCCTGCTGGTAGGAGCGGTTCTCCATGACGATGACGAACACGTGGTGGGAGGAAGCCGGAGGCAGGGCGGGGGAGACGGCCGTCTGAGGGGGAGGGGTCGGCGCTCGACCGACGACCGGTGTCGGTCCCCCGCAGGCCGTGACCGTGGCCAGCAGGAGCAAGCATCCGATCCACCGTCTCCCGCCGCTGCTCACAGGTCCCATGGTAGGGCGCGGTTCAGACCGTCCTGGTCTGGCCCTGAGGCGTGGGCGGCTCCACCTGTGGCGCCACCCTCCCCACGGCCCGTGAGGCGACCAGCGCCGTCAGCACCGCGACCAGGATGGCGATGCCGCCCACGGCCACGCCGGCACGGGCGCCGAGCAGCTGGGCGACCCATCCCACGATGGGCGCGCCGATCGGGGTCGTCCCCAGGAAGACGACCGAGTAGATGGCCATCACCCGGCCGCGCAGGCCGGGGTCGGAGCGTAGCTGGAGCAGGGAGTTGGCCGTGGTCTGGAAGGCGATGGCGGCGACCCCGAGCGGGATCAGGATGGCGATCTCAGCCTGGAGGCCGGGGGCGACGGCGGCGCCGAGCATCAGGACCCCGAAGGCGGCCAGCGAGATCATCAACAGACGGTCGCTGGGGTGCCGACGAGCGGCAGTGAAGAGCGCGCCGGCCAGGGAGCCGAGGCCAAGCACCGAGAAGAGGACGCCGTAGGTGTTGGCGTCGCCGTGGAAGGTGCGCTGGGCCAGGAGGGGCAGGGTCACCGACCAGTTGAGCGCGAAGGTGCCGGTCATCGCCAGCAGGAAGAGGGGCAGGCGGAGGCCACGATGCGACCAGACGTAGCGCAGCCCCTCGACGAGCTGCCCGGGCTGGCGACCGAGTTCGGGCCTTCGCTGCAATCCTTTGGGATCCATGGCGATCAGGGCCACCAGCACCGCCGCGAACGAGATCGCGTTGAGCACGAAGCACCAGCCCGTGCCCACCAGGGTGATGACGAGGCCCGCCGCCGCCGGGCCGATGACGCGCGAGCTGGTGAACACCGCGCTGTTCAAGCTCACCGCGTTGCTGACGTGCGCGCGGTCCACCATCTCGGGGACGAAGGCCTGACGGGCGGGGGTGTCCACCGCCGTGACCACGCCCAGGCTCAGCGCCAGCAGGTCGACCATCCAGAGGCGGACCATCCCCAGCAGGGTGAGCGCCCCCAGCACCGCGGCCAGTGCCCCCATGGCGCTCTGGGTGAGCATGATCAGCCGGCGTTTGTCGGCGCGGTCGGCGATCACCCCTCCCCAGGCGCCGAGCAGCAGGAGGGGCAAGAACTGGAGGGCGTTGACCACCCCGAGGTCGATCCCGCTCCCGGTGAGGTGGAGCACCAGCCAGGACTGCCCCAGCCGTTGCATCCAGCTCCCGGCCATGGAGATGAGCATGCTGACGAAGTACAGCCGGTAGTTGCGGATGGCGAGGGAGCCGAAGGTCCCCCGCAGGAGGCGGTGCAGCGCCCTCACCGCTCCTCCTCGGCGAGCAGTTCCAGCACCTCGATGGCGCCCTCCAGGGCCCGGAGCCGATGGTCGTCGAGATGCCGGAGTCGGGCCACCAGATACTCGGTCTTGCGGCGTCGGCTGCGTTCAAGCCGAGCGCGACCCCTGGCGGTCGCCGCGACCCGGACCACGCGACGGTCGCGAGGGTCGGGCACCCTCACGATCAGGGACCTGGCTTCGAGGGCGGCGACGATGCCGGTGATGGTCGGCGGGCGGACGGCCTCGTGCGCCGCCAGCTCCCCCAGGGACAGGGGCCCATGGCGGGTGATGGTGGCCAGCGCGGACTGGGCGGAGGGGCTGAGGTCGAGGTCGTCCTGGCGTCGCAGGCGGCGGTTGAGGCGCGTCAAGGCCAGCCGCAACCGCGAGGCCAGCGAGGTCAGCTCGGGGCTGGAGGTGGAAACCTGCACATGGACGGATACTTAGTTCGCCTATCGAAATATTCCAACAAGCGGGCGCCAAGGCGGCGCCGGGGCTGGGGTCCGTCGGGGCTTGGGGCCGGTGCAGGTTCCGGGCCCGATTAAACTGGCCCCATGCCCTCCGAGCCTCACCTCCATGTCCGCCAGGTCCTCGGGCTCAGGTGCCGAGAGTGTGGCGCCGAGTACGAGGTGCAGGCTACCCATGTCTGCCCTCGCTGTTTCGGCCCGCTGGACGTGGCGTACGATTACGGCGCCATCCGCCGACGTGTCTCCCGGCAACGGATCCAATCCGGCCCGCCCAGCATGTGGCGGTACCGGGACCTCCTCCCGCTGGAGGAGGGGGCGGCCGTGGTCACCCTGGGTGAGGGGCTCACGCCGCTCGTCAAGGCCGAGCGGCTCGGAGCGGAGCTGGGCTTGCGCAATCTCTACCTCAAGAACGACAGCATGAACCCGACCAACTCGTTCAAGGATCGGGTGGTGTCGGTGGCCATCTCGTGGGCGCGGGCCCAGGGCTTCGAGACCATCGGGTGCGCCTCTACCGGCAACCTGGCCAACGCCGTGGCCGCGTATGCGGCCAGGGCCGGGCTGGAGTGCTATGTGTTCCTGCCCAAAGACACCGAGGCGGAAAAGCTGGTCGCGACCAGCGTCTTCGAGCCCACCATCGTCGCGGTGGAGGGGACATACGACGACGTCAACCGGCTCTGCAGCCAGGTCATGGAGGACCTGCCGTGGGCCTTTTGCAACATCAACATCCGTCCCTTCTACGCCGAGGGATCGAAGACCCTCACCTTCGAGACCGCCGAGCAGCTGGGGTGGCGCCTGCCCGACGAGATCATCATCCCGATCGCCTCCGGCTGCCAGTTCGTGCGTCACCGCCGGGCGGCCCAGGAGCTGCTGGACCTGGGGCTGGTGGACGGCCAGGATGTTCCCCGCCTCACCGGGGCCCAGGCGCTGGGATGCGCGCCCGTCTACCGAGCCTGGGCGGCGGGCACCGATCGAGTGTCGCCGGTGGTCCCGAACACGATCGCACGCTCGATCGCGATCGGGAACCCCTCGGACGGGCCCTACGTCGTGCGCATCGCCCGCGAGACCGGGGGGGTGGTCGAGGCCGTCACCGAGGAGGAGATCGTCGAGGCCATCCGCCTCCTCGCCCGCACCGAGGGGATCTTCACTGAGACCGCCGGTGGGGTGACCATCGGGGTGCTGGCCAAGCTCGCCCGTCAGGGACGATGGAGCGGCGACGAGGTGGTCGTCGCCTACGTGACCGGCCATGGGCTCAAGACCGCGGACGCCGTCGCCGAGGGCGGCCGACGGGTGGAAATAGAGCCGAGCCTGAAGGCGTTTCGCCAAAAGGTGGCCGTGTAAGCTGCTGAACGACGGTTCGCTTGTGGCAAGGAGTTCGACCAAGTGCCCGTATTCCGCATCCCCGGTCCGCTTCGCAGCCTGAGTGGAGGCGAGGCGACCGTCACCGTCGAGGCAACCGACCTGCGCACCGCGATCGATGCCCTGGAGGCCAAGTACCCGGGCTTCAAGGGACGGCTTCTCGACGAGGACGGCCAGCCGCGCCAGTTCGTGAACCTCTTTGTCAACGACGAGGACGTTCGTCTGGGCCAGGGCCTGAACTCCCCGCTCCGGGAGTCGGACGAGATCGCCATCGTCCCCGCCGTCGCCGGGGGCGCCGGGTAGCGCTCGAGCCCACCCCGCCCACCGGCCCCCGCTATCCGGACGCGAGATAGACTGGCAGCCGTGAAGGTGGCGGTGGCGCTCTCGGGCGGGGTGGACTCAAGCGTGGCGGCCGCGCTCCTGGTGCGTCAGGGCCATGATGTGGTGGGCGTGACCCTGCAGCAGTGGCCGCGTGGGGACGAGGCCGAGGCTGCCCGCCATGGTGGCTGCTGCTCGCTCACCGCGGTCGAGGATGCCCGTCGGGTGGCCTGCCAGCTCGGCATCCCGTACTACGTGTGGAACCTGGAGCGGGAGTTCGGGGCCCGGGTGATCGAGCCCTTCCACCAGGCCTATCGCGATGGCCGGACGCCCAACCCCTGCGTGCGCTGCAACGCCCTGATTCGCTTCGACCTGATGTTGGGCCGGCTGCTCGACCTGGGCTTCGATGCCTTGGCCACCGGCCACTATGCCCGCGTGATCGCCGGGCCTGACGGGCCCGAGCTCCACACCGGTCTGGACCCGGCCAAGGACCAGTCCTACGTCCTCTACCACCTCGATCGTCGGCGGCTGGAGCACCTCCTCTTCCCCTTGGGCGAGCTGCGGAAGACCGAGGTGCGGGAGCTGGCCCGCCGGTTCCGCCTCCCGGTGGCCGAGAAGGCCGAGAGCATGGAGATCTGCTTCGTCCCCCGGGGGCGAACGGCCGCCTACCTTGCCAGCAAGCTGCCGCTGGAGGCCGGGGAGGTGGTGGACGCCACGGGCAAGGTCATCGGCCGGCATCGGGGGGTTGCCCTCTACACCGTCGGGCAGCGCGAGGGGTTGGGGACGCTGGCGGCCCCCGGCCCCTGGTACGTCCTGGCCATCGACGCGGCGGCCAACCGCCTGGTCGTGGGCCGGAGGGAGCAGCTGGCGGCGACCCGCGTCGAGCTGGAGGACGTGCGCTTCGTCGGCGAGGAGCCGCGTGGGCCGGTGCGGTGCGAGGTCCGGCTGCGCTACCGGGCAAGGCCACTGCCCGCTCGCTACGTGGATGGCACCGTCGAGTTGGAGGTCCCGTTCTATGGCGCTGCCCCCGGGCAGGCAGCGGTCCTCTATCAAGGTTCGCGAGTGCTGGGTGGCGGCACGATCAAGGCAGCCGCCTGAGGGCCGGGATCGGTACGATCAGCTCGCCTCCGCCTGCCGCTGGTACCAACGGACCGGGTGCTCGATGCCGTGGATCTCCTCGTAGCGTGCCCACAGCCGCTCGTAGAGGCCCCGATAACGGTCCTGGATCTGGTCGACGACGCCCTCGCTGATCCCGATCGACCGCAGTCGCCTGGCGAGCGACCCGATCGAGAACTCCCGAGCCTCGAGAGGGCTCTGGCGCTGGAGGGCGGGGAGGTGCCCCGGGTCAGGCAGCTGCAGGCGCTGCTCGGGGTTGACCACGGTCAGCACCGTGGGCTCGGAAAGCTCCAGGACCTGGCGGGCGATGACCCGGGCCTGCGCCGGATCCTCGGCGACCCGACGGCGCAGGGCCAGCACCCCGAAGCCGATGTGCCGAGACTCGTCGCGCGCGACCGCGGTGAAGCCGGTGGTGAAGCCAGGGAGAAGGCCTGCCCCCCGGAAGAAGCGCAGGAGGTTGCGCTGGCCGGCCAGGGCCAGGTACCCCTCGATGATCAGGTGGTAGGTGACCACCGCCTCCACCCATGCGCCGCGGTCGGAGGGCGCCACCCGGACGCGCTCGGTCGCTGCCGCCAGCTGCCGGTCGAAGATCTGGCGGAAGCCGGCCGTCCTCTCCGGGCCGATGCGCCCCAGGGCGGCGTGGAGCCCTCCGCCGATCCCCAAGACCTCTTCGAAGTAGCGCTGGAAGAAGACCGCGTGCCGGGCCTCGTCGGCGATTTGCGTGGCGAGGAAGATGCGCTCGTCCTCGCGAGGCGCCGCGTGCAGGATCGGCGACAGGGTGTCGGTTACCGCCTGCTCACCGATGAAGAACAGGATCATGGTGCGGCGGACCGCGTCGCGCTGGCTGCCGTCGAGGCGCTCCCAGTGAGAGACGTCCTCGGCCAGGTCGAGGTCGGCGACCGCCCACTGCTGTCGCTCCCAGCGCCGATAGAGGGCGAGGGGGTCGAGGGTCGGGTCGAGATAGCTGTCCATCTGCACCTGGACCTCGTCCAGGGAGAGGCGGAGCAGGTCCTGGAGCGGTGCCTCCTCGACCCTGCGCACGATCTCATGGGTCTGCTCCATGGAGGAAGCGTACGGGCCGGGGCGGGGGACGTCGATCGACCCGTGCCACGAGGGGGGTGGGGCGCCCTCTGGGGCTGGTCCCGCCGGCTGGCGGCCGTCTCTCGCAAGGCCAGCCGTCAGCGGAAGGGCTTCCTCTGGGAGAATGTGCCGGCATGGAACGGCGTGCGCACCTCGGCGACCTTCCGACGGAAGGTGAGGGCCAGAGGTTGGGCCGGGGCCCGCAGGCTGGGTTCGACCGATGGGTGACGGCCGGTTGACATCGGGAAGACCATGGAGCTGAACCTCTCGTTGGCGGCCGGATCGGTCGGGCTCGAGCTCGCCGCCAAGGCGGCTCGGTCAAGCAGTCCGAATCTGGCCGTGGCGCTGCCTTGGGTGGTGCCGCTTATCCTTGGCCTGCCGGTGGTCGGCTACGCGATGCTCCTCGGCGCCGTCCGGGGGAGGCGGGCGGCTGGCAACCTGGGGATCCTGGTGGTTCTGGCCATGCTCGCTGCCACCGTGGTGGTGGCCTACACGCGCTTTGGGACGAGCTCCCCGTATCACCTCGCTTATCAGTGGATCAACATCCCGGTCGCGGTGAGCGGGGACCAGCGGTTCCAGGGCTTCGGCATCGACCTCGCCTTCCGGATCGATCGCCCGACTCTAGCCGGCTTGCTCGCCGTCCTGGTGATCGTCCTCACCGCCCTGGTCTGGCATCGTCTCGCCGCCCGCGCCGAGCAAGGGCCGGTTCGCTTCCACGTGAACGTCCTCCTGTTCGTGCTGGGAGCGGCTGGGGTGCTGGTCAGCCAGGACCTGGCCGAGCTCGCCGCCTTTTGGCTGGCGACCGCGGTGGGGACCTACCTTCTGCTCGGGCACCGCTGGGGGACCGAGGGCGCGGGCCGACGGGGGCGGTTGGCGCTCGCCCTGCCTCTGGCCGGGGACCTGGCCCTTCTCTGCGCGGTCGCGATCCTGTACTCGAGCACCGGGACCCTGGACACGCAGAGCCTCTGGTCCCAGCTCCGGACGGCACCTGGGGTGGGCCCGCCCACCCTCGTCGGGGCCGCCCTCCTGCTGGTGGCGGCCACCTTGGTCCGGGGTGGGGTATGGCCCTTCACCCCCTGGCTGACCGGGGCCGTGGACGCGCCCCCCTCGGCCTTGGCCATGGTGGCCGGGGTGTGGCCGGTGCTCGCCGCCAGTCTCCTCTTCCGGGCCTTGCCGCTCGTTGCCCTGGCCGGCGTCCAGGCCTCCCGTACCGCGGGTTACGCCTTGGGCGTGGCGGCGGTGGCAGGAGCGTTGCTGTCCCTCCTTGGAGTCGAGATGCGGAGAGCGCTCCTGCTGGCGTCTGCGGGGGCGGTGGCCATGGCCTTGCTTGGGGTGCTCTACCCTGCTTCGACTGCCGTGGGGCTCACCCTCGCCCTGGCTGTTGGCCTGGCCCGGGCTGGCGCCCTGTTGGCCGCGGGGACGGTCACAGGCGCGCTCCGTAGCGCCGATCTGCGGGTGGCAGGGGGCGGCTGGGAGCGGATGCCAGCGACCACGCTGACGCTCTTGCTGGGTGCGGCCGTGATGGCGGCGGCTGGCTACGGGGTGCTGGCCTTGCGCTCGCCCTCGATTGCCTGGCTGGCACTGGGGCCGGGGGCGGCCCTGGTGACCCTGGGGGGCGCCCGAGGGTACGTCGCGGTGGGCCATGGGCCGCTGCGGCGACGGCGGGCCTTCGAGCCCTCAAGGGTCCGTGAGGCCGCGGCTCCGGTGGCCGGGGCCGCCCTCGTCGCGGTGCTGCTGGGCGCGGTCGGGGTCGTGCTCGGCGGGGTCGAGCGATGGGGTACCGCCCTCCAGCCGGGAGGACGTCCCATCCCGGCGCCGAGCGGAGGATGGCCGCTGCTCGCACTGGCCGCGCCCGTCCTCGGGTGCCTGGCCGCGTCCCTGGTCTGGCTTCGCAAGGAGGCCGTGCTGCAGCTGTCCGCGACGCTGGGGGAGCGTGAGCTCGAGGTGAGGGGGATGACGGCCAGGTTGATCGTCCGAGGCCTCAGCTCCCTCCCCGGCGAGGCGGTGCGCGCCCTTGAGGAACGGGCCCTGCCCGCCCTGGAGTCGGGGCTGGGCCGGGCGCTGGTCGTGACCGGAGGGCTCGCCAACCGGCGGCCGCCCCTGGTGCCCACCGTGCTGGGGCTCGCCGTGGTGCTGGCGCTGGTCTTCGGCCTGCTCGGCCGGGAGGTCATGTGGTGATCGGCGTCCTCCTCCAGGCGACGCCCTCGCCCAGCCCCACCCCCACCCCGCTGGGAACCAACGTCATCGGCTTCAGCTTCCTGCTCAGCCTGATGGTCTGGGGGCCGGCGGTGGTGGCGCTGGTCATCGCCGTCGTCCCCGAGCCCCGGGGCATGCGTCGGCTGCCGTGGGGGCTGGCCTTTTGGACCACGCTGGGGGTGCTGGCGCTGGCCATGGCCGGCTATTCGCAGTTCCAGTCGTTCACCAGCGGGCTGCAGTTCGAGGAGCGGATGCCGTGGATGCCACGGCTAGGGGTGAGCTACCACCTGGGCGTCGATGGCATCAGCATGGCCTTGCTGGTGCTGAACGGTCTGGTCTTCGTGTGCGCGGTCCTGGCCTCCTGGGAGGTTCGCGAGCGAGGCCGGCCCTACTTCTCCCTGCTCCTGTTCGCCGAGGCCGCCGCCAACGGCGTCCTCGCGGCCCAGGACTCCTTCCTCCTGCTGTTCTTCTGGACGGCCGGCATCCTCCCGGTCGGGCTCCTGGTCGCCGGTTGGGCGGGCGCTCGAGGGCCGGCGGCGGCGGCCCGCTTGCTCGTTGCCTGGGGTGTGGGGGCGGCGACCTTGTTGCTCGCCGTCCTCCTCCTGTACGACGCCAGCGGGGCGTCGAGCTTCGACCTGGGGACGCTGGCCAAGCCGGTCTCGAGCGTCACCGTGCAGGTGCTGGTGGGAGTGGCGCTCGCCGTGACGGTGGCCACCAGGCTGCCGCTGGTGCCGGCCCATGGTTGGGTCCGTGAGGCGGTGGCCGAGGCCCCGGCCGGGGTCGCGATCCTGACCATCGGGGCGGTGAGCCGGTTGGGGGGCTACGTGTTGGTTCGCCTGCTGGTCGGGGCCGAGCCGAGCGGGGCCCGCGCCCTTGCCCCCTACCTTGGAGCCCTGGCCGCCCTGACGGCGATCTACGCGGTGGTGGCCGCGTTGGGCACCCGTGACCTACGCCGCCTGGCCGCCTACCTTGCCCTGATCCCAGGGGCGGTGACGATCCTGGGCGTCGCCGGACTGACCCCGCTCTCGCTGGATGGCACGGTGATGCTGCTCTTCGGCGGTGGCCTCGCTGCCGCTCTGGTGGTGGGGGCGGCCATCGTCCTCTCGGAACGGGCCCAGGCCCGTGAGCTGGGTGTGGCCGCCGGCCTTGCCGGCCGCATGCCCAAGCTGACCTGGCTCCTGCTGACGGGCTGCTTGGCCGTGCTGGGGATGCCCTTCTTGGCCACCTTCCCTGGGGCGGTGATGGTGTTCCTCGGCTCGTTCAGGACCCAGGTGTGGGCTGCCTTCTTGGTCGCCGCCGGCCTCGTGCTGGGGGGCATGGCGGTGGCTCGCCTCATGCAGCGGGTGGCCTTCGGGCCCCCCAACCCTGATGCCCCTTCGCCTGCGGACTCCTCGCTGGCCGAGTCCTGGTGCTTGGGGGTGCTGGTGGGGGCGCTGCTGTGGGTGGGCCTGGTCCCGAGCGGTCCCCAGTTGTTCGGGAACCCGATCTTCCTCGATCAGGGTCTGGTCAACATCGTCAACTCACCCACGGCCGATCTCGCTGCTCCCTACGCGCCCCCGACCCCACCCTCCCCGAAGCCCTCGCCGTCGCCGACCCCGTCCGCGTCGCCGACGGCGCCCTCACCCTCACCCTCACCATGAGCATCCTCGTCCTCCTGCCCGAGCTGGTGGTCGCGGTCGCGGCCCTGGCGCTCGTCATGGCGGTACGACGGCGTGCCGGCCGACCCTGGCTACGCGTGGGCGCGTTCCTCGCCGCGCTCGTGGCGCTGGGCCTGGAGCTATGGCTCGGGGCCGCGGTTGGGGACCTCCCTGGGTCGGTCTGGCGGCAGGACCGCTTCGCGCTCTTCTCCAAGGTCGTGCTCCTCCTGGCGCTGCTCGGGGCCGTGGCCTCGACGACCGAGGATGGGGCCGGCCTCGAGGTGCCCTGGGGCCGTCTTGGCCTGCCGCTGGCCTTCCTCACCGTCCTGGGAGGCATGGTGGCAGCGTCCGCGACCAGCCTGGTGGCCCTCTGGGTCGGGCTCCAGCTCGCCAGCCTCGGGGCGGTGGCGGCGGCTGGCCTCACGGCTCGGGACGCGCGCTCACGCCTGCTGCCCGTGGCCGGGGTGGCGGCGGGGTTGACCGCGGTCGGCTTCGGAGCGCTCGGGATCGTGACCCGAAGCCTCTGGCTCAGCGGGGTGCAGGCCGGACTCCCCGCGAGCGCGGCCTCCTTCCCCCTCGCCATCGTGGTGCTGATCGCGCTGGCAGGGGTCGCGGTGCCCCTGGGGTTGGTGCCGTTCCAGGTCCTGACCGTGGAGGGCGCGCTGGGGGCCGCACCGGTGGGGGCTGGCTGTCTGGGCGGGCTTTTGGTGGGAGGGGCGGCGATCGTCGCTGCCAGGCTGCTCGCGGTTCTGAACGCGGTGGCGGTGACCTGGACACCGTGGCTGGCGATCCTGGCCGTGGCCACCCTCCTGCTGGCCGGGCTCTCGGTGATCGCGGTGCGCTCCCCGCGGGCGACGGTGGCCTGGCTCGGCGTGGGGCAGGTGGGATGGATAGCGGCCGGGCTGGCCACGCACGACCTGCGGGGCTCGGCCGCCGCCCTGTTCCTCCTGGGAGGAACCACGATCGCCGCCACCTCGGCCCCGGCCCTGGTCGGCACCGTCGAGGTGGCGCGTGACCTGGCCCGCCTCGACGGCCACCGGAGCGGCCGCCTGCTGGGCCTTGGCATGGTCGTGCTCTCCCTGGCCGGTGTGCCCCCTCTGGCCGGCTTCTACGGCGAGGTGGCGGTGGCCACGGAGCTGGTCCGCTCGGGGATGATCTGGCTCCTCGCCGCCGCCCTGCTCGGCTGGGTCCTCTCCCTGGCTGGCCTGGTCGGGGTCCTGCACCCCGCGTACCTGCAAGCGGAGGGGGATGCGCAGCGGCGGCGCGGCCGCGGGCCCGACCTGCGTGGATGGATGTCGGGAGGCCTGCTGGTGGGGGGGATCGTGCTCGCCTACGGCCTCTTCGCCTTCCCCCTCCACGATCTCGCCGTGCAGGGGGCGACCGCACTCGGCCTGCCCTGACCGCTGCCTCCACCTCCTCGGGAGCAGCCCGACCCGATGACCATGGGGGGGCCGGCCAGCGCGAGCGGCCGGGGGGGACCTGCTCGGTGCTCGCTGCCCCTGCTAATCGTCGTTCGAGGCCCGGTTGTGAGGAGGGAGCGGGGGCGGGCTGGGAGGCGGAGGTCGCCCCCCAGGCCCCTTCGTCAGCGGCGCGACGCCCGTGTGGATCCTGGCTCTGGCACCATGCGATGAGGTGATGGTCGAAGGCTGCGATCGGCCGCCCGTGCTCTGGGGAGGACCGTCCCCGCCGTCGCGGGTGGGATCTCCACCTGGCCGCGATGGGCTGCCCATCTCGGTGGAGGGCGGGTTTGTGGCGAGTCGCCGGTGGGGGCGGATGGTCCCTTCCCGAGGCCAGCGACGCAGCCCTGTGGCGCGACGCTTGCGGTGCTCCGGCCTCGGCCCGGGCCGCGCCTCCGCCGGTGTGATCGGGAGGCCCTGGACCTTGCCTGATGCTCCGATCCCGTCGCTACCTGAGACTGGCGCTCCTCTCGGAGGGTGTCGGTGAGGGGCCGTCGGCGGACGGTGGCCTCGCGCCGCATGGGCGAGCTCCGGCGGGTCGTGATGGGAGGCGTGGGGGGAGGTGGAGGGCGGGGATGGAGCGGCGGGATCGGGCCCACGCCGACCGGGCTGATCGGCAGCGGTTGCCTCCTGGCCGCTGACCTGATCTGGCTGTCTCGGACCCGCCCTCCGGCCTGGCCCTGGCTGCTGGCCTGGTTCGTCGGATTGGTCGCGATCGGCGTCTTCTTGCCCGGCGTGGCCAACCAGGTGAGCCTGGTACGGGCGCACCTGGCGGCCTTTGCCCTGGTCTATGCCGCCGCTCCCGGCGACCTGGTCGACCTGGCCTGGGTGGTGGTGCTCGCGGGTGCGAGCGACCTCGTGGACGGTGCCGTGGCCAGATCGCTCCATCAGCCCAGCCGCCTGGGCGGGGCGTTGGACCCTCTGGTGGACGGGATCTTCTTCGGCGCCGTGGCGGTCGGCCTGGCCGCCGGTGGCGCCTATCCGGGCTGGCTTGCCGGGGTGGTGCTGGCGCGCTATGGACTGCCCGCCCTGGCCGGGGCCTTGCTCCTGCTCGGCCGACGCCAACCGCGACTCCACCACACCCCCCTGGGCCAGGCGTCGACGACGCTGATCGGAGTCCTCCTCGGGGGGATCGCCCTCTTCCATGGCCTCGGCTATCCCACGGTCCAGATCCGCTGGGCAGGCGAGGTCCTGATCCCGGTGGCCGCCCTGGCCACGTTCGCCAACCTGTTTTGGAGCAACCGGCGGGAGATCCTGGGCGCTCGTTGCGGCGGGCGTGCCGCTCCTGGCTCTGGTGCTCCGCCGTAGACTGTGGGAGGCCGCGCTAGACGGGGAGCTGGCGGTTCCCTGCACCGGCAATCCGCCATAGCCGGGTCGAACTCCTTCCCGAGGTCCGCGCTTGCAGCCAGGGCCCGGGTGGAAAGCTGAGAAGGTTGGGCCCTGCGCAGCCTGGGTCTCTGAACCCCGTCAGGTCCGGGAGGAAGCAGCGGTAAGGAGGCAGCCCGGGGGTGCCGCAGGTATCCTGGCTGGAGCTGGAAGCTCGGGCACCGCTGGGGGCGTCGCGATCGACGGAGGGTGCGCGGCCACCCCGGACGCCATGGTGACGGCATACCAGAGTCTTTATCGCAAGTATCGGTCCCAGACCTTCGCCGACCTGGTCGGCCAGGAGGCCACGCTCCGCGCCCTCCAGGCGGCGATTGCGGCCGATCGGGTGGCCCATGCCTACCTGTTCTCCGGGAGCCGGGGCACGGGCAAGACGTCCACCGCTCGGCTGTTGGCCAAGGCGGTGAACTGCCTGCAACGAGCCCCGGGAACGGCCGAGCCCTGCAACCGCTGCGAGTCCTGCCTGCAGGTCCAAAATGGCTCCGCCCTCGACCTGATCGAGATCGATGCGGCCTCGAATCGAGGGATCGACGAGATTCGGGACCTGCGGGAGAAGGTCAACCTCGCGCCAGCTCTGGGGCGGAAGAAGGTCTACATCATCGACGAGGCCCACATGCTGACCACAGAGGCCTTCAACGCCCTGCTCAAGACGCTCGAGGAACCGCCGGGTCACGTGGTGTTCGTGCTCTGCACCACCGAGGCCAACAAGGTGCCGGCGACGGTGCTGGGTCGTTGCCAGCAGTTCGTGTTCCGACGTTTCTCCGAGGAGCAGGTGGTGAGCCGCTTGGCGCACATCGCGGCGAGCGAGGGGATCGAGGCCGAGCCCGAGGCGCTCGTCCTGATCGCGCACGTGGCCCAGGGGTCGATGCGGGACGCGATCGGGCTCATGGATCAGCTCGTGCCGCTGGCAGGAGCCATCACCGTGGCGGCGGCACGGGACCTGCTGGGCGTAGCCGACCCCGCCCAGATCGATCGGCTCCTGGACCAGGTGCTTGCGGGGCGCGCTGGGGAGGCGCTTCGGATCCTGGGGGAGGTGTACGAAGGCGGGGGCGAGCTCCGACAGGTCGTGAGGGGCCTGATGGAGCGGACGAGAGATCGGCTCGTGCGGGCGATCGACGAGGGGGATCGATCCGCGCGGGATCGGCTGTCCTCGATCCTCGACGCCCTGCTGCATCTCGACGGGGAGGTTCGTCGACATGCCGAGCCCAGGTTCCTGGTGGAGGCGGCCCTGGTCCGGCTGGCGGTTGAGGTCGCTTCCCCCACTCCTGGTCCCGCGCCCTCCCAGGTGGCACCTCCGACCAGCCAGCGGGAGGCTGGCTCAGCCTCTCAAGGCCCAACCCCACCGGCGGAGCCAAGGCCACCATCGGCCCCGGGGGATGGGGAGGCAGGAGACCCGCTTGAGGGCTGGCGTCAGATCCTGAGCTCGCTGGAGCTGAAGACGCGAGCCTGCTTCCGCGAGGCGCGCGCGGAGCGGGACGGGAATCGTCTGATCCTCTCGTTCCCGCAGCGTCGTGATTGGCACTATCGACGGGCGCTCGAGCATCAAGGTGAGGTCGAGGCGCGAGTGCGTGACTGGCTTGGTGAGGAGGCCAGCGTCGAGCTCCGCCTGCTGGAATCGACCTCGGCGGCCCGGGGTGGGTCTCGACCCCGTACCCCAGAGGAGGCGCCGGTGGTCGTGGCGGCGCTGCGCAAGCTGGAGGGCAAAGTCGTACGGGTGCGCCCACTGAAGGAGACGTGACCGATGCAGAACCAGATGAGGATGCTCCAGCAGGTGCAGAAGATGCAGAGCCGCCTGGCCAAGGTGCAGACCGAGCTTGAAACAGAGCGGATCGAGTCCTCCGCTGGCGGAGGAGCGGTCCGGGTCGTGGTCAACGGTCAGCAGCGATTGCTCTCGGTGACGGTGGAGCCGGAGGTTACCTCGGACATCGAGATGTTGCAGGACCTGGTGGTGGCGGCGGTCAACGAGGCGTTGGATCGCTCCCGGGAGCTGGCGGCGAGCCGAATGCAGGCCGTCGCCGCCGATCTGGGCCTGCCTCCGGGCTTGATCTGAGCCGCCCATGGCCGTGGAGGCTAGGAGGGGCGCCACCGATGGGCGCCAGGGAACGCTCGACGATGGCGATGGTCGTCCCGATGCGGGGAGGAAGGAGACCGGCGTGGTCACGAGGAGGTCGTGGTCGTGACCTCGCTGCCAGCTCCCCTGGAGACGCTGATCCAAGAGCTCTCACGCCTTCCCGGCGTCGGTCCCAAGACCGCGCAGCGGCTGGCCTTCCACATCCTCCGAGCCGAGCCGGCTCGGGCCGAGGCGCTGGCCCAGGCGATCCTGGAGGTGAGGCGACGCATCGGTCATTGCGAGCGGTGCTGGAACATCGCCGAGGGTCCGCTCTGCGCGATCTGCCGATCGGGGCATCGGGATCAGGGGACCATCTGCGTGGTGGAGTCCTCGCTGGACCTGCTGGCGATCGAGCGCACGGGCGAGTATCACGGCCTCTACCACGTGCTCCAGGGGGTGATCTCGCCCATCGACGGCGTGGGGCCCGAGGACATCCACGTGCCTGAACTCGTCGAGCGGGCGAGGAGCGAAGCGGTGAAGGAGGTCATCATCGCCACGGACGCGGACATTGAGGGGGAGGCGACGGCGGTCTACATCAGCCGAGCCCTTGCCCCCCTCGGCGTTCAGGTGACCCGGCCTGCCCATGGCTTGCCCGTTGGGGGGGACCTCGAGTACGCGGATGAGCTGACCCTGGCCAAGGCCTTGAGCGGACGTCGGGCCTTCTAGGCCCCCTCGGCCAGCCTGGGGCAGGGGCTGAGAGGTCAGGCGGGAGGTTTGAACCCCCCGTCGACGTGGTATAAGCGATATAACAAAAAAGCGGCCGCTCGGGAACGGCACGGCATCGACGGTCGGAGCTTGCGTCTAGTTGGGGGCGGCTGTACAATGGCTTCGCGCTGCCGGCCGCGGGTCCCCGCCCTCCCGAATCGGAGGGGGCCAGCAGCCGGGTCGACGAGCGAGGTATACTCTCCCCCGCTGGCGAGCAGCGGGGTGGGATGGCTCAGCACCTTGACAACTGAAGAGTGGGAAAGACTCTGAGAGTCCACGGGACTCAGGGCTGAGAGCCTTGGGCTCCTGTCTTGTACGGAGAGTTTGATCCTGGCTCAGGGTTAACGCTGGCGGCGTGCCTTACACATGCAAGTCGAGCGAGGGTCCATTTCCCGCAAGGGAGGTGGGCTCCTAGCGGCGAACGGGTGAGTAACACGTGGGTAACCTCTCCTCTCGTGGGGGATAACACCGAGAAATCGGTGCTAATACCGCATGTCATCGTCGGAGGCATCTTCGACGAGAAAAGCCGCAAGGCGCGAGAGGGCGGGCCCGCGGCCTATCAGCTTGTTGGTGGGGTAACGGCCCACCAAGGCGATGACGGGTAGCTGGTCTGAGAGGACGACCAGCCACACGGGGACTGAGACACGGCCCCGACTCCTACGGGAGGCAGCAGTGAGGAATCTTCCGCAATGGGCGAAAGCCTGACGGAGCGACGCCGCGTGCGGGATGAAGTCCTTCGGGATGTAAACCGCTGTCGGAGGGGAAGAGCAAGGACGGTACCCTCCAAGGAAGCCCCGGCTAACTACGTGCCAGCAGCCGCGGTAATACGTAGGGGGCGAGCGTTACCCGGATTTACTGGGCGTAAAGCGCGTGTAGGCGGCTGGTCAAGCGTGGTGTGAAATCTCCGGGCTTAACCTGGAAACTGCACCGCGAACTGGCCTGGCTAGAGTGCAGGAGAGGGAAGCGGAATTCCCGGTGTAGCGGTGAAATGCGTAGATATCGGGAGGAACACCAGTGGCGAAGGCGGCTTCCTGGCCTGTAACTGACGCTGAGACGCGAAAGCGTGGGGAGCGAACCGGATTAGATACCCGGGTAGTCCACGCCCTAAACGTTGCGGACTAGGTGTTGGCGAGATTGACCTCGTCAGTGCCGCAGCTAACGCATTAAGTCCGCCGCCTGGGAAGTACGGCCGCAAGGCTAAAACTCAAAGGAATAGGCGGGGGCCCGCACAAGCAGCGGAGCGTGTGGTTTAATTCGAGGCTACGCGAAGAACCTTACCTGGGCTTGACATGCATCGGAAAGCCTGGTGAAAGCCAGGCCCTCCCGCAAGGGACCGATGCACAGGTGGTGCATGGCTGTCGTCAGCTCGTGCCGTGAGGTGTTGGG
>Ga0209061_1003230_pt1 | contig 18170 bp, 12 predicted proteins | sample Coa_R1_10_FD_187157 | JGI IMG/M metagenome (GOLD analysis project Ga0209061, IMG submission 187157) | Surface soil microbial communities from Centralia Pennsylvania, which are recovering from an underground coalmine fire - Coalmine... | ecosystem: Environmental > Terrestrial > Soil >...
GGATTTGGAGGAGTTGTTCCGCAGCATGGCCAAACGCGGCCGGCAGGCGAACATCAGCTTCTTTGCGTTTACCGCCACGCCGAAGCACAAAACACTTGCAGTGTTTGGGCGCAACGGGCAACCCGTGCACCGCTACACGATGCGCCAGGCAATTGGAGAAGGCTTCATCCTCGACGTCCTGAAAAACTATACCACCTATGCCACCTATTTCCGGCTCCTGAAGGCGTGCGAGGACGATCCGAATGTGGAGCGGAAAAAGGCCGCGCGAGCGCTGGCGCGGTTCATGAAGTTGCACCCGCATAACATCGCCCAGAAGACCGAAGTCATGGTGGAGCACTTCCAGGCCGTGACGAGGCACAAAATCGGAGGCCGTGCTAAAGCCATGGTCGTTGCGGACTCCCGATTGGCGGCCGTGCGATACAAACAAAGCTTTGACCGCTACATTCTGGAAAAGGGCTATCCAATTCGAACCCTGGTCGCCTTCTCCGGCATCGTGACGGACGACAAGGTTCCGGGCGTCACATACACGGAAGAGCAGATGAACCGGGGCATTCGCGAAAAGGAGCTGCCCGAGAAATTCGCCACACAGGAGTATCAGGTGCTACTGGTGGCGGAAAAGTACCAGACAGGCTTCGATCAGCCGTTCTTGCACACCATGTACGTCGATAAGCGGCTCGCCGGCATTCAGGCTGTTCAGACTCTCTCGCGTTTGAACCGGATTCACCCGCTCAAAGAGGACACGTTCGTTCTGGATTTCGTCAACGAGCGCCAAGAAATTCAGGATGCGTTCAAGACCTACTATGAGGGCGCGGAGATGGGCGAGGAAGTTGCCCCCGCCCGCGCCTCTATCAGATCAAAGCGGAGCTGGATGCTTCTGAAATTTACCTGCCGGAGGAGGTAGAGCGGTTCACTTCCATTTACTTTAAGCCGAAGCAGCGTCAGAGCGTCTACGATCATCAAGCGTTGAACGCCGCGCTGGACCCTGCGGTTTCACGCTTCGTGGTCCTTCGGGACAAATCGGAAGATGAGGCGGAACTGTGGCGTGGGAAGCTGGTTGCCTTCCGGAATCTCTATGGCTTCCTGAGCCAAGTGATTCCGTACCAGGATTCTGAGCTGGAGCGATTGTACGTGTTTCTTCGCCACTTGGCGTCGAAGTTGCCGCGGCGCAAGGGGGGCACGCCGTATCAGTTCGATGAGGAAGTGCGGCTTGAGTACTACCGGCTGCAGAAGATTAGCGAAGGCTCGATCTCTCTCCAGGAAGGAAAGGCGCGCCCGCTGGATGGACCGGCCGAGGTGGGCAGCGGCGCGGCGCGGGAAGAGGCTGTGCCTTTGTCGCAATTGATCGATGTGATCAACGAAAGATTCGGGACCGATTTTAACCAAGCCGATCAGTTGTTCTTCGATCAGATCGTGGAAGCAGCCGTTTCTGATGACGGAATTCGGCAGACGGCAGCGGTTAACCCAGAAGATAAGTTCGAACTGGTATTCCGGAATCTGCTGGAACGGTTGTTCGTAGAGCGGATGGAAGAGAACGAAGGAATTTTTATCCGCTTCATGAACGACCAGGCATTTCAAAAGGTGGTCACTACGTGGATGGCCGCAGAAGCATACCGGCGGTTGCGAGCGCTTCGGCAGGAAGACGCACTTTCCCCACGCGGCGGATCGTCAGCCAATCGGGTTACTGCAGACACACGGTGAGAATCTGCGCGTGCGCACGTTGCCTAGGTGGGCTGCACCAGCCGGGACCGCACGGTTTTAATCAGGTCTTCACATAACGTCTCCGGGGCTGTTACTCCCAATTCGTTTAGCACATCTTGAATAAGCGGCTGGGTGAGGAACCGCGCGCCATCGTTGGACCAGAGCTTCGCCTCGGCCATCTTCTGCCTGGCGTCGGCCATCAATTCCGGTGTAGGCTCATTGTGAGCAACATCGTTGCGCAGTTCGCGTACATTCCGCACCGCTTGGCCGAGCCTCGTGAGCTTGTCGAGCTTGAGATAGTGCGTTGCAAGTTGGATCGCGCAGATATCGCTATCGTCAATTGCGTACCAGTCGCTGCCATCGGACGTCTCTTTAGGGATGAACGGATGCCTCCGATCATTATCAAATGCCGTCTTCGACTGATATGGTGGGCCCTTCCGCACAAGATCGTCAGGGGGCGAATCCTTCAGCTTGAAGAGTCGCTTCTCGGGATGTTGAGTAACACGCTTCCGGAGATGATCCCACAGCGCGGCCTCGAAGAACGCGACCGTTCCGTGCACCGCTCGGGGAATATCGCCGGCCCGCAATGCGAGTTCGACCCGCAACCCGGCGCGCACCGCCATCCGGGGATGACGCAGCACGGGTATATCGCACTCCTCCGGGATGGGTAGGGACGCGGCGAAGCGATATAGCCATTCGACCACTCGCGTCCATTTTCGCTCCACTGCGTCACCTGTTAAATGCTGGACGGCGCCCCAAGCAGCCACCAGGTTGCCATCCTCAATCAGACTTAACGCATGGCGGCGTGCGCGGTAGGATTCGACTGGCTCGGGAACGGATCGCCGCGAAACAGCGCGGTCTTGCGTCCCTGGCTCAGCCCATGCAGAGTCCGGTACCTCGATCAACTCGACTGAAATCACTTGCCCCGCGTGAAGAAGAACCACTTCGTCGACGAGCGTTGCGATCTGGGGAAACCCACCCGTCGTCGCAACGACAATTTGACCGCCTGATATATTTGCCACGGCGTTGCGGATGGCATCGTCGACCCGTGTCACTACATCTCGACGGATGACGGCATGCGGCTCATTATTGCGATCCTCCAATCGCTCAGCGCCTTTCAGGTATGCACTCCTTGTCACCTCGATCCGACTGCCAAACAGTTCGCACAAGCGTCGCTCCAAGACGAGCCCTGCCGCTCGTGGGTCTCCAGGAGCAGCCCTATTGTCCCGCCGTGTCTCAAGAATGAGTGCATGAGCGGGCAGGACGCCTTTTCCCTCCAAGTACTGAAGCACGGCATCCAGCTTTGGCGTACAGAGCTCAAAGGGGCCATCCGGTAAGGTCTTTACTTCTTCATTAGACCTCTTATCGGTAGGCGAATCAACCACGCGCCAGTCGCCCGTTCTCTGCTCGATCTGCTCATGAAGCGCCGCGCAGCACCTCTTGCTAAATTCCCGCCGGCATCCGTTTTCGACGAGCTGGACATCTGTTTGACCTACCGTAATTACAAGCAACGTACGATTCATCTGCTACTTCACCTCGTATAGCGCCGCAAGCGCGAGTGCTCGGCGCGGAGGGCCGTGTGGAAGTTGTAAATTTCGCCATCCTTCCGCGGGTAGTCGGCGGCATCCGGATGCTTGTGGCGGTGAGTGGCAAGCCACTGGGACAGCATTGGCGGAGACTGGAAGTGTTTCCGAAACCATGCCCGGATGTCTGCTTCGCGTTCGAGTGTGGGGAGGCTATTTCCCTGCTTCAGCAGGTGCAACTCCTTGGCTTCGATGCGCACGGCGCCCCAGCCGAGCGGACGGGCGTAGCCGAGCTTGGAACAGTAGCCATCGGGATGCTTGGCCTTGACATCCTCGCGGAACTGGTGCGGACAAAACGCAAGGAGCACCGCCGCAAGCTCAGCAGAATCAAGGTCGCGAAAGCGTACCGTGAAACGGAACCGCCGCCCTTGCCGCGAGGCCTCCAGAGCTAGCGTGCTGCGATCATTGAGCCGGTTGGCCTCAGAGTCGTCTTTCCAGGGCTCTCCGTTGTAAGCATCCGCGCGGTCGACGTAGAACTTACGGCCTGCAAGCTCGCCCGGCTCATCATATCCGGCAACATCGCCGTAGGTGACAAGGCGAGCCCTGTCTGACGATCGCGCATTCGGGTAGTGAGGCTGCTTCAAGTAAAACTCGACCGCACTCGGCCGGGGCATGCCCAGCTCCTTGAGGAACGTGGGCAGCAAGAAGCGGTCTTCTTCCCTCGCGCCTGGAGGCACTACCTCAAGGGCCGCGTTGATCGAAATGCGCCCCATCAACTGTTCATGATCGCCATGGCCAATGCCTTTGCTGCCGTCATTGTCGCCGGTGTAGCCGAACAGGCGGCGCACCGCCGAGAGGCTCTTGGGAGCGCCGCTTGTATCGGTTGTTCGTTCTTCCGGGAGGGGAAACAAGCCGTTTCGTTCGGAGAACCATCCCTTTCGGCGGACGGTATCCACGTATGCCCAGCGGTAGTAGTAGTGCCAGCCAAGCGAGACGATGCGCTTCTCCTGCGTATCCCACTCAACCCAGATCAGGTCACCAGGCTGGAAAACCTCATGGGCCGCAGCTTGAAGAATGCGCGTCCGCGCATCCTCGCCCGTCACGGTATTTGGCACATCGGGGTGCCGCTCGCTGAAGTGCCCGTGTTCCAGATTGGTGAGATGACGGAGTGTTGCGAGGTAGCCCTGCTGCACCGGCTCCGGGACGTTGACGGTATTCGTCTTTGCGCTCGGATTCGTCGCGAGACTATTGTGAAGATTCCGCTTCGAGTTGAGCTTGACGCCGGCGCCCTGGCCACCACGATACGGTGCGCCACCGGGCTCGTCGAAACGATAGTAGTTTTCGGTCAGCCGGCGGTCTTTATCGTATTGGAGATTCTCTGGAAGCAGTTCCAAACGGATTGGCACACGCACTTGTGGGTCGCTATGTTCGGGACCGAGCGGCCTCATCTGGACGCCATCCTTGGGAATGCGCGCTAGACGCGGGACAAGGTAGGCTCCTGGGTCTTTGGGATACAGCGCGTTCGGCCGGTACGAATAGGATCGCTCCGCAACGCGCTCCATCGGAGCTCCCAGCAAAGCGCCGAGTTCGTGGCGTAAGAGGCCCTTGAGGGAATCACCAGGAAGAATGACGGGACGATCGCCCCACGGCGCGCGCAGGGGGCAGAGCAACGACTTCGTAGCGGAGCTCCGATACTTTTTGCCGCAGAGCTGAACTTCTACCTCCTTGCCTTCGCGGTTTATCCATCGGAAAGGAACGGGCCACGTCACCTCTTCGTTTTCCGTAGGTACGATCTGCGCGCGCTCCCATCCCACAAGCATTGGCGTGAGCGTTTCAAGCTCACAGCGCAGTTCTCCGGAGAGACGTCCGCCAGCGCAAGTGCCGTCATGCCAGACTGGCGGTGCGGTTGAAAACTGGTCGGGCAGTGGCACAAAGCCGTATGGCTTCTTTTGCAAGTTTGGAGCTCCGGACGATGCCGAGGGCTGTAGAGCCGGGTCTCTCCAAGAGGTTGCCCGCCCCGATCTTCGCGGTTGCGCCACAGGCATGGAAACATTCGTGTCCCCACCAACAACCTCTTCGAGTCCGGCAGCTGCTAGCTTGGCGCGGACCTGGTCGAGGTGTTCGGGTTTGATGGCGCAGATAACAAATTCAATCTTGTTCTTGGCATCGATGACGTCCACGTGGGGGACAAGCTGCCCCTTGACCTTGTTGGGTTCGCGCGGGTTGCCGTCAGAAACCTTCACACGCATTCGATGGGGTTTCGGGCTCAACTTCGGACCTCCTCAATCGTGAAGCTCAGCATTCCGTCTTCAGCGTGCCACTCCCGGAGCAGAACTGGGCCGCGACCGGTGTCGGCGGCAGCAAATCGAGCGCTTCCGTGCAGTCTCGCCGGAGTGCGCATCACGGTCGCACGTTGGGCTTCAGGCGATCCACCTGTCACCTCCTCGAAGAACACCCATTGCACACCCACGACGGTCCGCGCGGCACGCCACACGGCTCGCTTTGCAAAAAATGCCACCTCCTCGACACGGAAATTTTCACTTTCCGGCCAAGTGCGGCCAAAAGTTGCGGGTGGCTTTGAAAGGCTCAAGTCAATCGCCGGGTCGCACCACCATGCGACCAGGGCATGCCGCTCGCCGAACCTAGTCTTCGCCTCCGCGGCTACTTTGCTCAACGTGGTGGAAGAATTCTGGAACGAGCCAGTTGTCACGACGACCCAGACCGTTTCCTGCGCTCCGCCGCGCCATTTCGCCCACGCCGAACCGACTTCTTTACCAGCGGCACGGGCGCTCCTCGCCTCGGGCGCCTGCTCCTCTTTGGGCTGAGTCCACGACTTGGCCTTCTTCACATCATGCACAACCCATTGTCTGGGTTGCCATCGTCCCCAACCTGCGCCTCTCGTCTTGTGGCCGCCAAGTGGCAGGTGACCGAGACCGCCAAGCGCCACTAGTCGATCGACTTCAGCCACCAGCGGATCGACCACGGCTGCCTCGGGACCTTCCACAACGATGCGCACAAGGAATAGTCCTCGCAGGAGCCGAACGGCATCCCGCTTTGCAGTCCCAAAGGAGCCAGCGGAGAACTCGTCCTCGGCATGCATGTGAAGCCTTGCCGCCGCCCATCCTGCCTCGGCCACTGCATCGCGGATCAAGACACGACTACTCAACGCCACATTGCCGAAAAGCTTACCACCGGGATCCTCGCAGCTCACCTTACCCTGAACCAAATGTGGATCTTGAACGTCTTGGCCGTTCATCCGCATGAGCCGCGAGAAAATGTGGCGCAAAGGTCCTCGAACGCTCGAGCCGGGGAGTAAAGGGCGGCTGCCATGCATCAGGATGGCGCGATCAGTCAGCAGCTCCGGCGGCGTTTTCGTGCTTTGCTCGGCCCACGAGGGACGAGCCCAAGCGCCATCGCCGGTCACCTGAACCGACCGTGTGGCGTCATGCGGACCGATGGCCAACATGTCGAGCCCCCAGGGTGACTCGTTTGCTTCCGGTTGATATTCGCCGAAGGCGATGTTTATATCCAGCGTCCGGAAACACCAGCCGCGGGTCGGCATCACTTCCGGAATATCGGGTTCGGGTTGTGGTGGGGCTGATCGACCAGACCTGACCCAGCACTCATAAGCGTGTTCATCGAAACGGTACGCGCGAAGATCCTCGATGTGACACCAGCCGAGTCCACGCGCTACGTCCCCACCGAGCCAACACCGCCCTTCCATCCAGTGCCGTTTGAGCACATAGCCCAGAATGCCTTCAGCTTCTGCGAATTCGGTTCCGGCATGCGACGCGTCCACACGGAAAACTAGCGGCCAGCGAGTTCCGGCGGGAACGACCTCCCGGTCGTGAAGTACGCCGCTGGCGCGGGTGCCCGTTTTGTGGCGAATGCCCACCCCGGCTCGTAGCTGCATTGCAACTGCCTGGTTAGGTCGAGCGTCACAGAACTCCCAAGCGGATCGCCGGAATGCAGAGTTTCGCTGTGGACTTTCAGAAACACTGCGTGGCAGCGGATCGAAGAACCGGCGCGCCATCGCAACCGCCGCGCCTTTTAGTCCGCGGCCGAGAAGCATTGGCACGCCGTCCACGAGCGCGAACGGCTGATCCGCGCCGCTCTCCCGATCGACGCCGGACACCGAAAGCGCGGAATCCTGAACGAGTGTGGCTGTGAATACGGTCAACCGCGTGCTCATTTCGCCCTCCTCCGAATCTCAGCACGTAACCAGCGCACGAACAGGCGAGCGTACGCTGCGCGCTCGGGCTGTGGAAGTTTTGCGAGCTCATTGAGAACCTCCTTTGCGTCGGGGTGTCGCCAGCTCCTTCCGCCGGCAGTAGTCGGGTTTTGGCGCGAAGAGAGGGCTGTCCGAGGGTTCTGCTCCAGATCGGCAACGAGATCGAACCATTGCGACAGGCTGGGTTTGCGGTCCAAGGACGTGCTCGGGTTTGCCAGAGCAAAACGAGCTTGGAGCCAGGATTGGGTTGTCGCGGCAACGGATTCATCGGGCTCATCGTTGGTCCCACGGTCCTCGCTGAGCGCCGTGGGTTCGCAAATTCCTGGCAGAGTCGCGTCCACACGAAACCGCCCAAACCCCTCGTTCGTCCGCTCTCCAAGCCAGCGCCCTTCGGCAGCCATGCGCGCGAGTTCATGGACGCCGTCGCCCTCGACCAAGAAGACCGACCCGCGCCGGATGCCTGACGCGGGCATCCGCCATAATCGGGACGTGCCATTAAAACCGTGCACGGCCACCGGCTCCTGCCAGCTCTTCTTCCAATCCACACGTACGTTGGATGGCCAGCCGGGTACGGCGGACATGCAAGATTCGTCGAGCGAAGTACGCCACCGCAACCACTCGTCGCGTACAAGCAGGTCTGAAGTTAGCGTCACCGTTGCTTGCCTGGGAACATCAACAAGGGCGGGCGCGTCGCACCACTCATGGTCGGCAACTTCGACAGGCGCGCCCGCCCGGCCCATGCGCAACCAACGGCGGCCCTCGAGGACTGGTCTGATGGCTTCCGCGATCTGCGCCAGATCCGTCTGCTCGCCACGCAGCTCGCAAAGAAACTCGGTGTGCTCGACGATCTGCTCGATCGCAAACAACATGGGTTCCGCCTGGGTTGGGTCCGGTCGGCCGTTGCGCAAGCGGATACGGCGCTGGGGACGGAATGGAATCCAGGGCTCTCTAACGTCCGCCCGATACACAAAGAGGTCCGGTTCCGGTCGCCTCAATTTGGACGAGTCACGTGCGGCATGTCGGACATCTAGTTGACGCGCTCTCTGAGGGGATCGAGCCCACCACGGGACCGCACCTGCCTCACCGGCTGGCTTCTCATGGTACAAGGCAAGGGGAGCTGGCAGAACTTCCGCCGTCGAGAGTCGGGCGGGATGCTCGGGCAGCGGCAACGCATCGCTCACCGAGACCCGGCCCTCCACCAATTGGCTCGCTATATCGCGGCGGTCTTCGCCGATGAGCCAATTGGCGATGGCGCCCAATACAGCCCGGCCGGGAACGAACGCGAGGCTGGGGATGAGATTGTCGGGCGTAGCCGTTGCGGTGATGCAGAGCGGGTCGAGATTGCGCAGAAGAAGGACAAGCCGGCTGGTGGCGCTCCCAAAAGGGCGGGTCGGGACGGCGCATTCCGTCAACGAAAGCTCCACGCGACCGGCCCCAGCGGCCCGACTGCTGCCTAGTGCATCTGTCTCCTGGATCAGCCGTTGAAGCTCCAAGAGTTGCGTTACGGGCAGTTCCACTTGACCTTGAAATTGAGTTCCCTTCGGGACATACTCCACCGCTCGCAGGGTGTCATCGAGCGGAGCGCGGTTGCCAGTGAAGGCGCCGTTCTCGTCAGAAGAAGCGCGAGCTGCAGAACGCCAGATTCGATGGCCGGGGTTGGAATTGCAGTAAAGGGACGTAAAGATGGCGCGCTGTGGATACCCTCCGCTCCGGCCGAAAAGGCCTTCAGCCACTGCTTGCCCGCGAAGCCTTCGCGCAGCATCCCGCAAGACTCCCTCGACGTGGGACGCCCAGATTACGGGGTGGTCCCGACGATCTCGGGCAACGAGTGCGTCGATACCTTGGGCGCCGGATCCTGAACCGGGATGTGCGTCTGCGAGCAGCTTAGCCCTCAATCTCATGCGAACCCAGCCGTTATTCTCGCTGCCACTCGCTACCGAGCGTTCGGATCTCGGCGCAGGCGAATTCGACGGATGCATAGCACCGTGCCCCCGTTGCTTCCTTTTACGCTTCGGCATGGGCAGACTCCTGATCATTCTGGTCTTCGACGATGTCGGATTCGACCTGAGAAATTCGGCGACGACCAAGGCGCGGGATTTCATAAACCTCAACAAGGTCCAGCAATGCAGTTAGCCACGGACCTCCTGGTTCCGGCCGGCGCCAGAGCGAGCCAGCCATTCCGGCCTCAGTGAGAGCACTGCGGGCTTCCTCCGACAACTCGGCAAACGCGAGGTCCGACAGCACGCGCCCTCTCGGAAGCTGATCGACCAAGTATCGAAGTTGCGATCGTGGCGCGCCTTCGAGCTTCTGCGCTCCCGTAAGCAGACCCTCGAGACTGTTCAACCCGTTGCCGAGCACATCCAACGGTCGCTGCGACAGCACCCGCCGATCCTCGCCCGAGCCGCGGAGCCAATCGCGTCGTCGAACCTCTTCGGGGTCATCCACCCAGGAGGTCGTGTAGACTGCCCAATCGACTACCGACCTTTCCTCGCCATCGCGGAAGCCGCGATAGCGCCGCTTGGCCGACGCGGCAAGCCTCTCTGCCACGTCGTGCAGCCGATGGATCGGGATCTTCGTATCGGCAATGACAACACCCACTCCCAGGGTTAGTTCGAATGCTTTTGGCCCACTGTGTTGAATGTGAGATAGAGTCCGGCACAGCTTCGCGACAAACGGCAGCACCGAATCTGCACGGCACACGACCAGCAAGTCATCCCCACCGAGCATCAGCGGAAGCAGCGGCGCTGAAGAGGAGCCATCGCAGATAGCATCAATAGCGGCCTTGACAGCCCGGCGCACCAGAACCCGGTTTCGATGGAAGAACCTTGCGCGCTCGACATCTTTCGACCCGGCAGCTTCCCCAATGCCATTGCCGTCGGCATAAACAAGGGCGAGATAGCGATCGCCAGTGAGCTCTTCGAACGTGCGGGCACGTTCCATGGCGCCCAGACGGGTCTGGCCGACTAGCAAACTCACAAGATCCTTGGCTTGCCCGTTCTCGGCTCGACGCGCAGCCTCGTGTCGCCGCGATACTTCTAAAGACACCGTCGCACGCTCCGTCCCTTGTCGGATCGGCACCGAGGCAAGTCCCCGTCCCATCCACTCGCACGGCGCCAACACCGGCAGTTCCGTCGAGACAACCGAGCCCGTCAGTTCGATGACCTTGTCATCGATCGAAATCCGGAACCTGAGCCCTGGAAGTTCCTGGCGCAGAAGAGAGACGGCGGCTTTTATAAAGTCCTTCGCGCCGGAGGCGAACACCGCCTCGAAGTGCCCGCCGTCGCGAGCCAGAACACCATTCCGCGCGTCGGCGGCAGGATCGTCTTCCGAGGCAAGCGGATCGTCAGGCGCCGCCGAAGGATAATTACCCGCTACCGGCGCCAGCTGCCACGAGCCTTGCTGCGGGTGCCGTGCAAGGTCAGGCAGTCTCACTCGAAGCACTTCGCCCAGCAGCACGTTGGCGCCGACCATGGCCCGCAGACGCGGGACCGCAAAAAGCCAAGTTTGTACACGCTGAAACTCGATGTGAACTCTCTCCATTTGCACCTCATTAATAAGGTGGTTTGCTCTGTTTGTGAATATTAACCTTAATACAAAATGCTGTCAAAGCGTGTCGGAGTCTATCGAGATTGTGAAGATGAACTGTGGGACGTGAGAGTTGTTCAGTGTGGGCTATTTTCTGTTCCGGGTTGGCTCTAAGAGGTTCCAGCCCAGCCATTGAGTGAACGGCATGTCCCGACCCCATCGAGAAGGAGCTAAAACGGATTTGTGGGCGTGTTCTCCGCGATCGAGCCATGGCTACCAAAGCCGGAGAATCGACAGCATACTGGAGGAGCAGTTGATCGCGCTGGCACGCGAGAAGTCACGCTTTGGATATCGACGCCTACACATTCTTTTGCGGCGAACGGGGCAACAGGTGAACCACAAAAGAGTTCAACGCGTGTACCGTGCGGCGGTTTTATGCGTGCGGCGCATTCGCTGCAAACGATTGACGCGAAGTTTACATCGAAACAAGTACTCGCAGCGCCCAACCAGGATTGGGCGATCGACTTTGCCAGCGATGTTGCCGACAGCGGACAACGCTTGCATGTGTTGAGTGTAGTCGATGCGTTCACGCGTGAGTGTCTGGCGTTGGAATCCGATACCAGCATGCCAAGCCGACGCGTCACGCGGGTGTTGCAGCGGATTATCGAGCAGCGCGGTGCGCCGCAATTTCTTCGGTCCGACAATGGGCCGTCGGTATGCAGTCGCCATTACCTGGCCTGGTGTACGGAGCGCAGTATCAGTACGATTCACATTCAGCCCGGGAAGCCGACACAAAACGGGCACGTGGAAAGTTTTCACGGACGATTGCGCGATGAGTGCCTGAACGCGAGCTGGTTCTGGAATCTCTGGGACGCAAGGCGCAAGATCGCTAATTGGCGTATCGAATATAATCACCGGCGACCGCACTCTTCGCTGCGCTATCGAACACCGGAAGAGTTTGCGCGCGACTGGGCAACAGCCGCATCGCGCTCAGCAACGGAAATACCACTCCGCCGGAACCGAGTCAAGGCCAAGCCTTCGGGCGCCTGCGGCGGCCTTGACTCGGCCCTGGCTCCGTGGTCAGGGCAACTGTCAAAATCGCGATGCAGCGATCTATGCTTGTATAACTTAATGGGCGGAAGACGGGGTCACATCACACGGCAGCGGGAGCCGGTTGGTTTTCACTTCTCACTATGGACATGATAGGGGTCTCTCGGGAATCATCGGTTCCGAGCGGCGAGAAGCGGGATCCCGAATAGCCGTGCCCAGGCGCGAATCGCCGTACCTTCGTAGCGCGGGATTGGCGTCCCTTCCACCCAATAATCGTTTGCCACGCCAATGAGAACGGTTGGATGCTGGAATGCTGCCAGTAAAATCGGCCATGTGAGCAACTGCTCATAGCAAATCAGAACTGCCGCCCGTTGCCGGTCTATGCGAATCACGCCGGGTCCAAACAGATTGAGCGGAACGCCGGCTTCGCCAAATGGATGCCACATGCCAAGGGGCACGGGCACGTGCTGGAAATACACAATCCGCTGCGCACCGAGCATCAGCAACGCGTTCCGGTACGAAGCGGTTTCAGCTTCATCTGGAATTCCCGGGCGGCGTAAGCTGGTCGTCTGTTCTGCCCGAAGCACCGCGACAGCGGATGCAAAGTCGTAACGTGTGATTTCGCCGCCGCGTGCCCCCGAACTTATGGGAATCCCGGCGCCTATCAGAAGAGTTTTTCCACTCGCCGTCAGATTGGCAAGTATTTGCTGCCAAAACAATTCCGTAGCGGCCGTCCAACGCGGGACAACCATTTCCGGGAAGATCAGGACCCGAGCGTTCGAGCACCGTGTCCGGTTCTGAATCCATTGCGCAGTTTGGAATTGGCGGACGACATCGGCGGGTCCGTGTGCAATTGCACCAAAATTCGTGTTGAAAGTTTCCCAGCCTGGCGGCGGTTGCGGGTCCGCTCCCTTCTCCGCGTATGAGGCTACCGCTAGCACGGCAACCGCAGTAACCGTATGGGGCCACAAGGATTCCATGCAGAGGGTGGCGCAGAGGAGCGCGAACGCTGCCAAGCCCAACCATGCCGCTCTGGGAAAAAGCAGGCCTGCCGATGTTAGCGGCGATGCCCAGCCAATGATGCCGAGTGGGGAATCACGCTCGCTGTCAGTCCTAACGGAACGCGCCAGATCAGTTGACCTTGTCTTGGTGTCCACAACAGAGCCCAAGGAGTGGCTAGTAAAACCGCCGCTGCGAGCCAGGCGGTAATACCTTCCGTCGTTGACGCCGACGAACCGAAGAAGTTGCGTGCCGCCGGAATAACTGGCCAGCTCGCTCCGGCGTAATAGCAGAAGGCCGCCTGATAAGCACCCAGACGCGAGGCTTGGCGCATCGAAAAAGTCGGCATGAAGATCGCGGCAGCAATTTCAAACGGATAGCCAGTGGAAACGAGGCCACCAATTCCAAACGAGGCCAGACAATTCAGCGTGGACCGAGGATTCGTCACCATAGCGTTAGAAGTGGCCGCAAATGCGCCCGGATACTTCCCGTCGATACCGGCCCGAAATATCGGCTGTCAAAGCTGCGCCTGTTATAGGAGGAGCCGACCCATACTGAATCGGGCTGCACCACATAGCTGCCAAACGGCCAAGGTCGGAGCCAGCGCCCCTTTGTATCCTTCACGAGTGGCTGCGTGTTGGGCAAGAGCTTGCCATTCACGCTGATCCCTTTGGCTGAAAACTCGACCACATCACCCCGTCTCGCGATGATTGGCTTTAAGAGCGGTGCTCCACCATCCGGGCAGCTACCGCGATCCCGGTACCCGCGTGATAGCGCGATACTCGCAAACGGCTCACTCGGGCAGAACTCAACCAGACCATCTACATGATCTGAAGTGGCGATGTATAGCCCGAGTGGGAGGGATGGAGACGTGTTGATTCGAATGCCAAGCCAGCCACAAATTTGGAAGGAGACAACTACACCCGCAATGCCGGCGATGCGAATGAGTGAACGAAAATGAGCATCGCCGGCCCTATGCAACGGGCCATGGGTCGCCATCGCCCGCATCAGCCGCAACCGCCTTTCGTTCGTCAACCAAAGCTTCGTCCCGCGTGCCCGCTTTGCTCGTCCCGTTTCCACGCGGTGGCGCAATGATATGGCACGCGCGGACAATTACTTCTTGCACGGTGCGCTGAACGCCATCTTTCGGAGTGAACTGCCGCTGCTCGATGCTGCCCTCGATGAAGATGTTGTCACCCTTCTCAAAACTCATTGCGATGTCTGACAGCTCGCCATAAAACGAAAGGCTGTGCCAGTTCGTATGCTTCTGCGACTTCCCGTCGCTATCCTTAAATGTGTAGCCCTCAGCGAGACGGGCATTCGCGACGGGGGTACCAGAAGGCAAGTAGCGCAAAACAGGTTTTGCTGCCAGAAATCCTGCAACCTCAATTCGATTTTTCTGCATGAATCATCCTTCCTTTGAGTTCGTTAAAAAAGTTCTCCTCGGCAAGCGTTAGCGGCTCGCATGTGTCTGGCAACGGTTCCGGCTTGCTGATCGCGTGGTGTGTCCGGTCAAACGGCCTTTGAGAGATGGCTTTTCCATCCTCCAGGGCGACGAACGCGGCGGGAGGTGCTATTTCAGCTCTCGCCTTCAATACGGGATCCAGGAAATACAGCATCTGTGTTCCGAGAATGGGGCAATGGCCGCTGACGAAGATCAGCATTTGACCGGGGGCCACAATGCGCTCGGAAGCGCCGCCTTCCTTTTGCGGAGGTTTCAAGCGCAGCACCTCGTCCGGGGTCATCAGAGGCCGCTCGATGTGATCCACGCCGGCATTGACGTGCCCCATCACCGGAGCAAACCGGGAGCCGCTGTAATTGAAGCTTGCCTTCGGTACCGTTGTGGTCCCCGTCATTTTGCTCAGCAGTTCGGCCGTTTCGAACTGATTGGGCGCAAACGCAATGCGCACGTGGCAGTTGGAGACGATGCTCTCGTTATTTCCGTATGCATCGACAATCTGCCTGAGATCCTGGGTAATCAAGTACGCTTTCAGGCCATATCCGGCCATATAGGACAGTGCGTCGGCAAAAACTTCCATCCGATTGAGGGAGGGAAACTCATCAATGAGAAGAAGAAGCCGATGCTTATTACGCTTCCGTTCTGCACCTTCAAAGACCATCTTTTCGGTCAGGCAGTTGACGGTCATCGTAAACATCAGGCGAATCAAAGGCCGGAGCCGGATCTTATCGCTGGGCGGAACTACCAGGTACAGGGAAACCGGGCGCTCATGATTCACAAGATCATTGATGGTGAAATCGCTCGCCGAAGTGTTTTTCGCAACCACCGGGTCGCTATAGAGAGTAAGAGCCGTTTTCGCTGTTGACAGAACACCGCCGAAATCGCGATCCTCTTTATCGAGCATCTCCTGCACCTTCTCTCGAACAACCGGATGCGTGACGCTTCGCTCTCCGGTTGGCATTCGCCAATCGTGCCGGTAACCGGGGTCATGCTCGAAATTCAGCAAATCCTCCAGTGTGTCTCGAAAGCTGGAGCCCGGCCTGGTGAACACGTGCGCTAGGTCCGCTAAACAAGCAACCCGCCCCTCCCGCGCTGCTGCATAACAGACGTGAAGAATCATATCGGTGGTGATCGATGCCGCGGCGTCCTGCCAATAACGTTCCTGCGGGCTATCTTCACCGGTACGAACGATCATGTTGGCGATGTTCTGAGCGTCACTTACATCTCGGGCAGTAAACAAACGAACTTCGCTCAGAGGATTGAATCGCCACGAACTCGCTTCTTCTACCGGCGAGAACTTAAAACAGATATGCCCTTGCTGGCTTCGGAATCCAGCGGTCTTGGCCCAGTTCTCACCTTTAATGTCGTAGACGACCGCGCTCTCTTCCCAAACCAGCAGTGAAGGGATTACCAGTCCTACACCCTTTCCGCTGCGCGTGGGCGCAAATGCCAGAATGTGCTCGGGCCCGTCGTGACGAAGATAGTGCAGCCGTTTTCCATTTGGCCGCCGCCAGCCGCCTACATATACCCGCGTTTGGAATCCAGCAAACCAGTTGCGCGGACATCAGCATCATTTGCCCAACGCGCTGATCCGTGCAAATCCTCGGCATTTTCCGATAGCTTGCGCGCCCGCCGGTTCGTTAAGACAAAGAAAACCGCAACGCACAGGAAACTCCCGGCAATGACAATCATTTCTCCCTCGAAGAAGGGCCGGCGAATGCGTTCGTCGCGAGACGCGCAGTAGCGCCATCCCCAATCGATCCAGGAGAATGGCTCATAGATTGCTGCTTTCTTCATTTGGAGAATGGGTCGTCCGAGAGCTTCCTGGTATTGGAATTTCGCGGCTATGTACTGTGTAGCGGCGGCATTCACCACCGTCAATAAGAAAAGGCCCATCACTGTGGCGCGCCAGTTATAACCGCCGAGATCGCCAGGCTGCTGAGGTATTACGTACAAATCAGATTGCTTGCTGCGCATGTTTTGACCCGAATGTGGTTGGGCTCGGATGGGACAGGTTCCGCGACCTGCGATTCGCGAGGCTCAATGGCAAGTACGCGCCCGCATTCGGGGCACTGAAATGTGAGCGGATGCTCTAAATGGAACATCCGCCCGCATAGGCACTCGACTTCGTAAACAGAATGCGTCCGCACAGGAGCCCGCGCCTTACTTAGCGCCCCAGGTCTTTTGCCTTTCCCCGATTGTGTAATTCCCGAACGGCCCCGTGGTCATTTGAATAATTGATTCGGATCGTTTGCCCGATCCTTGGCTGCACATCCAGGAGTTGTTTGGTATGTACGACCGCCGTACTCAGAGACTGCTGCTGAAAAACGTATTGGCCCGTCTCGCCTATGATCTTTCCGCGATAGCTTCCGCTCTGCGTTTGTGCCATAACGAACCGTAGCGAATCGATCAATCCCCGTTCGACTACGAACTTGGCGTCCTTTAGCGCACTGGAGAGCCCATTTCCCCCCGTGCTTGTCGGATCGTTAGGTCTAGGCAGTCCGTCAACCGCAACGTGCCGGTCTGTGCCGTTAGCTTTTGTATGGACGTTCACCGTCGCGCTTTCAGGCTCGTAGCGCGCAGTCGTCTCGATGGATTCACGCGCCATGCTCTCGCGTTTGGCTTGTTCACGAGCTTGCGCGTTTACATTGGGCGGCCCGTGCGGATCATCAGCAACGTTTTCTTCCAAATCTTCGCAGTCACGCTGAAGATCGGCAATCTCTCGTTCCGCCGAAAGTCCGCGCGAACTGGCGCCGGTGTCCGAATTTAAGTCCGCTCCAACCGCGAGTTTCTCGTCCGCGACCGAGCGGTCTCTCTCTAAAGAGAGCAGAAAGTCGGTTGCGCGGGACGCATCGTGGGCCGCTCGGAATATTTCGTTCTTGTCCTGCTTCAGTGCCTTGATCCAGGAGCCGACATAGGCAGCGTGCTGTTCCGGGTTATGCGGAATGCCGCGCTCAGCCGCAAGAAACACGCTTGCCAGCTCCGCTCGGAGCTCTTCTTTTGCGTAGTTGAGGTCGCCAAAGCGATATGATTCGTTCAGTGTTGGCCTGTTGAGCCGCGATGGATGGCCGGTCGCGTGCGCCAGTTCATGTAGTGCCGTTCCGTAATATCCAGCTTGATCCTTGAAGGCTTCTTTCGGCGGAAGATGGATGGCGTCCTCAACCCGGTTGTAAAAGGCTCGATCGTTTTGATCATGCGAAATCGGGACACCAGAGTTCTTCAGAATGCTTTCACCCGCTTGGACAACTTCGAATTTACTGCGCTGTTTGGCAGTGTAAGGCGGTATGCCGGTGATTTGCTTGGCATTGAAAACCGTGTACACACGGTGAATCAGCCGTCCTTTATTGCGCTCGCCGTCGGCTGGGTCCGGCTGCTCATCGCCGCGCTCACCGCGGTGCCCCCGTTCTGCAGGTGAGTCTGACTGAATATCCCAGAATTCAATGTGAGTCCCCTTTTCTCCGCGTCGCACTTGCCATCCCTCTTCGGCGGCCTGCTTGTAGGTCATCCATCGTGGATCGTCGTAGCCCTTGCGCATCGCGGTTGCAATCAGGTGGATTGCATTCCCGCCGCGGTATGCTCGCCCTGTTGTCGGGTTCATCGGTGCGCTCAATGCCGGTGCCCCCGGCTCCCAAGGCTTTTGCCACGGAGCCACGCCTTCCTCCAGCATGCGTACAATGCTGTCGGT
>Ga0209061_1003235_pt1 | contig 18156 bp, 14 predicted proteins | sample Coa_R1_10_FD_187157 | JGI IMG/M metagenome (GOLD analysis project Ga0209061, IMG submission 187157) | Surface soil microbial communities from Centralia Pennsylvania, which are recovering from an underground coalmine fire - Coalmine... | ecosystem: Environmental > Terrestrial > Soil >...
GGCCGAGCGCGCTGGCCTGGGCTGGTATGGGAAGAATACTAATATCCTGACAAAGGGCTGGGGATCGTGGATCTTTCTGGCGGAGGTCGTGACGAATCTACCCCTCGCTGCTGATGAACCGCTGAAGGCAAACTGCGGCAGTTGTGAGATCTGCCTGCACGCCTGTCCGACGCACGCCCTGACCGCGCCCTATGAACTGGACAACCGGCGCTGCATCTCCTACCTCACCATCGAACTGCGCGGCAGCATTCCCCTGGAACTGCGCCCGCTGATGGGCAACCTCATCTTCGGCTGCGACATCTGCCAGGAAGTCTGCCCGGTCAACAAGGTCGCGGAGGCGCGGCTCGGCCTGCGCGAAGGCAAGGCGGGCGGGGCCTTCATCGCCTCGCAGGCCATAAAGAGAAGGGGCACAACTACCGCGCCGTTTCGCCCACATGAGGAACTGCGCCCGCGTCCCGGCACGGGCAGCAGCCCCGAACTCATTCCACTGCTCTCGCTGACGGAGGAGCAGTTCCGCGAGCGCTTCCGCCATAGCCCGATCAAGCGCGCGAAACGGCGCGGGCTGCTGCGCAATGTGTGCGTGGCGCTGGGCAACAGCGGCGATCCTCGCGCCGTGCCTGCGCTCATCGGCGCCTTGCACGATCACGAGCCGCTTGTGCGCGGCCATGCCGCCTGGGCACTGGGCCGCATTGGCGGCGATCAGGCGCTGGCCGCGCTCCGCGACGCGCTCGCCATCGAAGAGGATGGCGAGGTGCGGCAGGAGCTGCGCTGCGCGCTGGCGCAGGCGGAATAGGACTGGAGAACCGATTGAGAAAGCACGCAGCCTCCTCTGTTACTTCTTCCGTTTGATAATCCATCATCTACCGTTATTATTAGCTAGAAACCCCAGAAATGTAGCCTGAGCAATGATCTTTTCAGGCTTGAGCGCTATGAAAACGCGCTTAGAATGCTCACGGGCCTTCCCCCATGCCGCAATCTGCTCACGCTGATCTTCCGGCATATATTTCATATATTTCTCCAGAATCGCGTCCCAGAGCTTTGGATAACGCTCTGGCCCGATCACCTCAGCGCGTCCGCAGGCTGTCACACACGTAGTAGCGGGATCATTGACAATCACAGAGATGTTGGGATCACGCATGATATTGGCATATTTAGCGCTCGTTTTTTGTGTGCCGAATAAGAAAGCTTCGCCATCCCATAAAAACCAGACTGGAGAGAGTTGAGGCCCTTTCCCCTGCCGGTTCGTAGCAATGACGGCATCAAGAGGTTTTGCAAGAAATGCCTGTAATGCTTCTGCATCCATGATGAATGCTTCTCCTTTGCTGTCAGAAAAGTTGTAGAGTTGTTGCGCCCGGACCCTCATTGACCTTTCAGACCGGGTTCATAGCCCGCACAACACTGTTGTGTAAGGGACATCTTCGTGTATACTACACAGTTGTAAGGATAAGGCATGCCCACACGCATGAGCAATCAGCAAAGAGCGCAGATCGTTGCATAAACAACATCAAGGGGAACTTGTTGGTTTTCTTAAAGGCATGCAGAACTGCAAGATTGTGAGGAGAATGATGTCCAGAGTCGTCAATGGCAACGACCCACGAGTGCAGCGTACTCGTCAATTATTGCTCCAGGCATTCATGGCCCTGGTCCAGGAAAAGCGGAATATCCACTCGATTTCCGTGCAAGAGATCGCCACGCGCGCCAGCGTCAACCGGGCCACGTTCTATACACACTTTGAGGACAAATATGCGCTTGTGGAGGACTGGGCACGCGAGAAGTTTCAACGGGCGCTGGCGCACCAACTTCCTGCCTCCTCCACCTTGCAGAGAGAGACCTTGCACCGCCTGATCCTGGCCGTATTCGACTTTATAGCGCTCTCACTTCGGTATTACAGGCCATCCAACAGGCAGTTTGAGCCACTCTATGAGATGGCGGTCCAGCAGGAACTCTATGATCTCCTTTTGCGCTGGCTCCAGCAGGCTCCATCAAAGATTCCCCAGCCAGAGGAGACCATAGAAATCACAGCACAGGCTATCAGTTGGGCGATCTTCGGTCCCGCCGCACAATGGAGCCGTGGAGAGCGAACCATCTCGAAAGATGTGATGGCCCGGCACGTTTTAGAGGTCGTGATTGCCAGCCTGTCACCTGTCGTCACCGTGACTTGACCTATGACGACAGATTTTCCCACCTGCCCAACTATCTACAAATTGTAGACAGTAAAGAACAGCACAGCAATCGCCAGCACGGAGAGCAGGACAAGGGGGCCGAGCAGGCGCAGCAAGCGTCCCTCCTTGCCCAGGATGCCGCAGGTCGTCGTAGCCAGCACGGTGCGGGCAGGTGAGACCATCGTGGCGATAGAGGCTGCCCCGCTCTGCGCGGCCATCAGCCAGTACAAAGGCAGGCCCGCGCGGATGCTTACGGCGCGCTGCAACTGGGCCAGCATCGCGTTGCTGCCAGCATTCGAGCCGGTGAGCCAGCCGCCGATAGCGCCGAGCCAGGGCGCGATCCAGATATAGCCGCTGCCGGGCGCTGCCGCCGCCGCACCGATCACAGCGATCATGCCGCTGTCATTCATGATCTGGGAGGCGGCAAGGAAGCAGACGATAGCCAGCGCGCCGGGTGTAAATTGCCGCACAGTGCGCCACAGCGCCACACGAAACTGCTCCAGCGTTGCGCCGGGCAGAATGGCCGCCGCCAGAGCCGCGAGCAGAACATAGAAGCCGGGATTGTAGATAAGCTGAAAATGCAGGCCAATGCCCGGCTCCGACAGAATTGCCTGCGCTTGCAGCCAGTTCTGGACCGGCCTCACCAGGCGCGAGACGAGCAGCAGCGCGACCAGCAGCATATACGGCCCGATAGCGCCCAGCATAGCATTATAAGATGTAGAGACGAGGCTTGCCCTCGTCTGGTCAGCCTCCATCCGATCTTTCACCGGCCCGGATCCGGGCTGGTTGGCCTGCAAGACAGGGGTCAGCCCTGTCTCTCCATCTCGCTGGTTGGCCTGCAAGACAGGGGCCAGCCCTGTCTCTCCATCTCGCTGGTTGGCCTGCGCCGAAGAGCGACGCGCGGCGAGGTGGCCCCAGGCGGCCAGCAGCAGGATCACCGGGATGCTGGCGAGGACGCCGGCTAACTCGGCTCCAGGCGTCTGGCTGAAAAACCATTCCCCGGCGGCCAGCACCAGTCCGCCCAGCAGCGCCGCCGGCCACAGGCGCAGCAGCCTTTTCCTGCCGCCGCTGAACGCCAGCGCGGCCATGCCAAAGCCTATCGTGATCGGGACTGTGAGCAGGGCAATGTACGCGCCAAGCGTATTCGCGTCGATGCCCGTCAATTGCGCGCCGAGGCTGATACCTACCGCCAGGCCGCCCCAGGGCACGGCTAACTGCCCCATCAGGCCGAGTGTAGCCGCTTGCAGAGCATCCATACCCAATCCCATCAGCATCGGAATGACGACAACGGTGCCCACGCCAAAGCCGCTGGCGGACTCCACAAAAGGGGCCAGCCCGAGCACCAGCAGGAGCACCTGCACCTCTCGATCAGGGCAGAGACGCGCGATGGCACGCGCCAGAACATCGATGCAGCCCGTGGCGCGCTGTACCTGGTAGAGCAGCAGAGCCGGGAAAAGCACATAGAGCACGGTCAGCGACGTTGCCGCTCCCTGGCCGAGCGCCTGACCGATGCTCAGCGGCCCCAGGCGAAAGGATGGAACGAGCAGCACAAGCGCAATCGCCGCCGCGACAGTCGCCAGCCCCGATTGCAGGCCGCTGCGTTGCAGCACGGCCAGCATGATGATAGCAACGATCAGGGGTATGGTTGCCAGCAAAACGATCATAATGAGGGTCCTTTAGCGCAGAGGAACTTCCCAGCGAGCCAGCCAGCGCCGCTCGCGATGACTTCTGGCACGAATAATAGCGTTCTCAGTAGAGATATCTATGGAGAACGTTACCTGGAGATCGGGCGAATCAGGAATGTAGTTCAACTGTGTGTGATCCTCGTTCCATCGCGCTCCGGTACGCCGCCCGGTGTACCAGGGCGACGACAGGTTGATGTGCGTCACAGGATAGCCGCCGAGCCTTTCGGTAAAGACAAGCTGCGGCGCACCCCAACCGGAATGTGTGTGACCACTGAAGAAGAGCGCGCCATTGTGATGCCTGGCGAGAATAGCGCGGATCTCGGACGAATTTTCGGCGAAGAAAAAGGTTTCCAGCGAATCATAATCGAGATTGCGCTCTGGATCACGGTCCAGCACCGTCGCGTGCAGCGGGCAGTGTGCGAAGATCACGGCGATGCGCTCACGATGCTCCTCCAGCGTTGCAGCAAGAAAATTCAGCGTATCCTGTGAGTAAACGACGTGGTATTCCTCCTGACGTGTCCCCGGCAGGAATGCATCGGGATAATCGAGCATGATGCAAACAATTTCGTCCGATCTACCCGCTATCCAGGCATAACGCGGAGGCATATTCCAGGCAGCGGCGAACTCCTCGCGTGTATGCAGCGCATCGCTCGGATCCTCGGGATGGTATTCGTGATTGCCGATGCCCGGATAGAAGGGGATATCGTCGAGATAGGCGGCTAGCTCTCTTTTTACCAGCGCGTAATTGCTCACCGTGCCCGCCTCCACGAGATCGCCCGGCGAGACACAGAACGCGGGCTTCCCCTCCTCCTGCCACACGCTTTTCAGATCGTCAAACGTGCACTGCATACGCGGCGTGTGCAATTCCTGCCAGCGCTTCTGATCGCGAAAGTGCAGGTCGCCGATGCCCCAGAAATAGAGCAGGCTGTCCGCGTGCAAAGGCTGTGTATAATCCATGCGTCCTGTTCGAACCTCCTGAAAGTCTTTCTCCATGTCCCTATATTGTAGACTATTTCTCTCTCAGAGTGTGCCTGGACCTCAGTGGTCCCGCTCCCTCTGATCTGGCACCCACGCGGCTCCGCCGCGCAATAGATATATGATGGAATATGGGACAGGCGCTGCGCGCCTGTCTCACATTCCATCATATATAAGCCGGGCGCCGCAGGCGCGAGGTGAGTATGACGCAAATCGGACGCATTCTTAAATATGGCCTTGACAGAAGGCACCGCGCATGCAAAAATGCAGTCCTAAACTCTAAAGATTGCGTCATCATTGAGCGCGAAATCTTAGCAATTGCGTAGCGGCGCAATAAATCGCGCCATGAAAGCACTCTACTGGCTGGACGAGCGCGATGATGATCTTGAACGAACAAGATCGGGAATCATGTGGACGAGCCGGCGGCCTGGTCATCCCGAGCGCCGCGAAGGAGCCAACCCGTGTGCAGCGCCTGAACGACGCGCGGCGGCTGCGCGCCGCCAGAACCCGCGCTGGCGCTCTGGACGACACCGGTCAGGCTTTCCCGATCGTGATCGTTCATACTCATCATCGCGCGGCTACGAATTTCGAGTATCACACCAACACACATACGGTCAATGCAGACTCGTCAGAGAGCAGGGCTTGTAATGCTCGCCAGAAGCGGGGGTCAAGGGGGCGGCAGCCCCCTCGCGGAGCGCGGGGTGTCCCCGCCCAAACTCTTCCTTTCGGGCGGGGCGTGGGGAGAATTACATAGCCCTGGTCAGAGAGGCTCGAAGAGAGGAGCAGAGCAGGAAAATATGGTACAGCAGCAGCAGCCTGCCGATTATGAGCAGGTCAGGGCAATTATTGAGCAGGAGCATGTACGCTTCATCAACCTGGAGTTCACAGATGTCGTAGGCATGGCGAAATGTGTGACAATCCCCGTCGAGCAGTTTGCCGAATGCGTCGCGCACGGAAAATGGTTCGACGGCTCCGCGCTGGAAGGATTCGCCCGCATCGCCGAGAGCGACATGTACCTCTTTCCCGATCTTGCGACCTTCGCCGTGCTGCCCGGCGAGGTACGGCCCGTGCCGGCCAGTGGAATACAGCAAGATTATGAGCCGGAGGAAGACGATGTTGTGGCACGCGTGATCTGCGACGTGCGCACACCCGATGGCGAGCGTTTTGACGGGGATCCGCGCGCGACGCTGATGCAGGCGCTGGAAACTGCGCGCGCGATGGGCTATGAGTTCCGTGCAGCGCCGGAACTGGAGTTTTTCCTGCTGCGCCTCGATGGCAGCAAGCCCTCACCGCTGCCACATGATCGCGGCGGCTACTTCGACCTCTCCACCGATCTCGCGGCCACCGTGCGCCGGCAGATGGTCTACGCGCTCGAACGCATGGGCTTTAGCATCGAGACCAGCCACCACGAGGTTGCCGCCGGCCAGCACGAACTGGACTTTGAAATGGACGCCGCTCTGCACAGCGCCGACGGCCTGATGACCGCCAAGTATGTGCTGAAAGCCATTGCCGCGCAGCACGGCCTCTACGCGACCTTTTTGCCCAAGCCGTTCTATGGCGTCAACGGCTCGGGGCTGCATATTCATCAGCAGTTGATCGATTGCGAGACCGGCAAAAACGCCTTTGTTGACGAGCACGCCGAGTATGGTCTCTCAGAGATCGGGCGCTGCTTCATCGCCGGGCAACTGGCCCACGCGCGCTCAATGTGCGCGATCCTCGCGCCGCTGGTAAACTCATACAAACGCCTGGTGCGCGGCTTCGAGGCGCCGATCTTCGTCAACTGGGGACGTATAAATCGCCAGGCGCTGATCCGCGTGCCGCACCTGAGCACCGATCCCCAGACCTCGATGCGCATCGAACTGCGCTGCACCGATCCCAGTTGCAACCCCTACCTGGCGCTGGCGGTGATGCTGCGTACCGGTCTGGACGGCATCCAGCGCAAACTGGAACTGCCGCCGGCGATGGACGAGAATCTCTTCTTGCAGGATGAGCAGGAACGCCTGCGCCCGCGCTCGCGCCTGCTTCCGGCAACGCTCGGCGAAGCGCTGGATGGGCTGCGCGAAGATCCACTGATCCGCGACATCCTCGGCGATTCCATCTATGAAGGTTTCATGGATGCAAAAAGCATCGAATGGATCGAGTATCGCCAGCAGGTCCACGGCTGGGAGCTTGAGCGCTACCTGCCCGTGTTCTAATAACATTGGGAACAGAAGCGGCCACCGGCTGTGGGCCGGTGGCCGCTTCTGTTCCCAATGTTATTTCCGCGCCGCTGCATGTTGCAGCACCGGTTCGCGCCTGGACCGGCTGCTATTACTGCTCGCGCGCTTGCGTATAGCGCGGCGGCTCACGCGTGAAGGCAGGTACGGCTCCATTGCATGCAGGGCGTTGATATAGACCTGCTGCTGCTCATGGATCACGCCGTTCGGCCCCAGCGCCCACCACTCCTGCGGTGTGAAATAGGCCGAAACCTCCGCCTCCGGCCCGCTGCGCCCGAACCACTGGATCAGGTGCAGGTTATCGGACTGCGCCAGCCAGAGCGCCAGGTCGATCAGGTCGGGATTCTCGGTGAGCCGCGCCATGCCATAGACATGCCCCATAAGCTGCAAGATGTTCTGCTGGGCAGCGTTGCCCAGGAAGAACTCCATGCCTCCGCTGCCTGCCCACGTTGTGGGATGAACCGGCAGGGGCAGGTGATACGCCTGCGCGCTGTGGCGCTCTATAAGCTGGCTCGCGGTATAGCAGGTCACGTTGCGCTTCGCGAGTTCGCCCGGCAAGGCGCGCATAAACTCGAAGATGCCACTATCGCGGCGATGATGCTCGCCGAAGGTCTCGAAATCCCAGCCGAGCAGCGCCAGGTCGCCCCAGGTATGAGCAATCCAGTTGGCATAGGTATCGGCGTAGAGCGGATAGCCGGACCAGCCCCGGTTGGAGAAGCGATAGCCCACATCGTCGCTCAGATCGAGGTGACGTGTGAGCAGATACGGCTCGTGCGATGCCGGGGCCGCCTCATCGAGCGCTCCATCATCGGTGGTGCGCCGCTTGCGCGCCCTCATCTTCTTGCCATCGATGGGCAGAGGGTAGGGACCGTCATCACCATAGCGATAGAGGTGGGTAGGCTCGCGCCAGCCCATCACCCACGGGCGCCCATCCATCACAGCGCCATGAAAGCCTGCCATGTCGAGCGCGTTGTAGAGCGTAGCCGACATGCACATCTCGGTTGTATCGGTCACAACCGGGCGCTTGCCGAATATCTTCTCCAGTTCGCCGGCCATCTCCTGCATACGCACGATAAAGGCCGGCAGATCGAGCAGGAACAGGAAGCTATGATAGGGTTCGACGCCGATCAGTTCCACATTCTCCTCCGCCACCAGTTCGCGAAACAGGCCGAGCAGCGTGGGGTCCCAGGCACACGCCTGGCGCACAAAGGAGAGCGAGAAGCCAATCGAGAGCCGCAGCCCCTGGCGTACCAGTTCCAGGAACATGCGCCCCGCCGGGTAGTAGCAGTATTGCGCAACCTTTCTAAAGTAGCGCTCGTTCATGCGCTCATCAAAAAGACAACGCGTGATGTCCTCAACCGACGCTCCACGCGGGATCGGCTGCGCGGGCAGCTTCAGGCGGCGCGGCTGATGCACCACGGTATAAATCGCTAGATCCGCAACCATACTCACTATCCTCTCAGATTACCTTGCTCGGCTCTTCACGCGCAATTTTCTTCTGGGGCGCCTCCGCGCTCACCGCTTCCTCCCGCGCTGGCTCCGCGCCGGACTGCGGCTGCGGCAGTATAATGCCGTGCTTGCGGACAAGGAACTCTAATTTTCCGATCAGATTTTCGATCACGCGCTCCCATAGGAATTGTCTGGCTGTGAGATGCCCGCTGGAGCGGATGCGCTCCTGCTCCTCGGGATGGCGGCGCAGGTAGAGCAGATAGCCAACAATCTCGTCGGGATCATCGGTCTCGGTCACGATGGCGTTCTCAAAGGAGATGGCGTAATCCTCACCCGTGCTGCCGGTCACGGCGATGCCCCGCGCGGCCATGACTTCGAGAGCAACGAGGCCAAAGGGTTCGTGACCGCTATTCGCCAGTGTGGCATCGGCGGCTGCGTATGTTGTGCGCACGAACTCTTCGGGCATAAAAAAGCGCATATTGTAGATATCAGCCGGCCCGGCCTGCTCTATTGCGTCGAGGCACTGCGTCAGGTTGGGACGCTGCGCGACGATATCCCTGATCGAGAGGCCGCGATTGTAGGCATGCCCGAAGACCTCGGCGCCATGCGGCTCGATGCCGCCGCGCACAAAGAGGGTAACTGGATAGCCGTTCTCTTTCAGGCGTGCAACCGCCTCGATAGCCATCATCCAGCGCTTATCGGGATCGAAACGCCCGATCTTGAACAGGAAGAGGCGGCGCGGATCGTCGCGGCGAGCGATAGCGCGTAGTCGCTGCACAGACTTCTCATCGACGGGCGTCATGTGGCGGGCGGGAATGCCGTTGGGGATGACGAGCGGGTTGACGCCATACTCCCACATCTTGTGCTTCATATATTTGCTGACTGTACAGAGCGTCGCCACATAGCTGAGCCGGCCCCAGTTGATGCGGTGCAGCGACATCAGACTGTTGAGGTTCCACAGGAGCAGTGCTTTCTGACGCACACCGAACCAGTGCAGCAGGTCAGATACGCGGCAGAGCGTCTCGGCAGTATGCCAGTCCTCGCCCATGATAACGACAGTTTTCCCCTGCGCAGCCGCCGGCATAACGATGTCATTGTAAATATGATAAGGAACGCTTTCATTATAATCGTAGAGCTTCTGCTCCTCACCATCGTAGACACCGTTGGGATAATATTTGCTCACCCACTGCGACCAGCGTTTGAGTATCAGGCGGCCATCTACGCGCAGTTCAGTCGCGGGTTTATAGGGATCGCCGATAAAAATCAAGTGCGTGGTGTATCCTTGCGTCGCCAGCGCCTCGCTCAGTTCCGAGATGCGCGTCCCCAGGCCGCCGGCGGTGGAATAGACATCAGGCCCCTCAAAACAGAGCAATACAAATAACGTATTCTCAGGCGATATGGCTCCATCTAAATTCATCATCAGACATCCTCGTAGTTCTTGCTCTTACCAGGGAGGAAGAGGCTGGCACCTGGCTCTTCTTTATGCCCTACCCGGTGATACTATTTTTCCTGTACCAGATAGAGAACGTTTTTCAGCACGAAGCTGTTTCACTCCCAGTATATCATACCGGCAAGAGAAATACGGGCCGATTTAAGGATGCGGAATGCCTTTCAGAGTATATCTGCTTTCCGCCTGGCTCATGTGCTCGCGCCTGCGGCGCTCGCTTTATAGAATATGCCGGTGTAGAGCAGGCACTTTGTGCCTGCTCTACACCGGCATGTTCTATTGCGCGGCGGGGAGCCATGCGCATGCTCGCCGGGAGAGGGTGAGCGCCTGTTCAAGCTCGGCATCCAGATTGAACGCGATGGCGGAGCCATGCGCACGCTCGCCGGGAGAGGGTGAGGGGCTGAGGATCAGGCGGCGAGGTCGCGCGCGATGTTATAGATGTCGGGCGAGCCGATGCCGCTCGCCAGGTCATAGCCGCGAGTAGCGGAATAGTAGAGATTGTCGCCGGCGATAACATCGTGAAATGGTGAATATGGCTGTGCTGTGTTGAACAGTTTATAGAGTGCGGGGTTGGCCTGTCCTATTCTGCCTGCTCCCTGCGCCATAAGATACTGGTTGATGAGCAGGAGACTGGAGGCCCAGAGGGGAACCGCCGCGCTGGTACCCTCGATGGTGAGCCAGCCCGCAGGCGGGCAGCCCGCATTGTGCACGGTACAGTAGACATTGTAGCCGGGAGCGCCCGCCGCCGTGACATCAGGTACCTCGCGCATGCCGTTGCTGTAGGCGTTGCGTACCCCCGGCCCCTGCTGCCATCCTGCCTGCCTGAAATAGCTGCTCAGGCCACCGCCGCTGCCTGCCCCATGCGGCCCGCGCTGGATCTCGCTGGCATCCGACCAGACCGACTCGCTGCCATAGCCCGCCGCCGCCAACTGGAGGGTAGTCGCGCCCGTTCCGGTGACATAAGGATCATCGGCGGGCGAGTCTACGGCCAGCCGGTTATCCTGGCAATCGAAGGCACCGGCATCGCCCGACCCGGCCACAAAGCTCATGCCCTCCAATGCGCCCTGCTTGAAAAATGTGTCCAGCGTCTGCAATTCGGCAGCACCCGAACTCGCCTCACACAGCCCCCAGCTAATCGAGACGACCTGCGCCCGGCCATCGTTCACGATGCGGGCATAAGTATCGTTGAGGCCCTGTGTGGTGTTGGGACCTTCGTAGACCAGGATATTCGCCTGCGGAGCTATGGACGCTGCGGTCTCGATATCCAGTTCGACCTCGATAGCCCCCATGCCTGCCGCGCCGCTGAAATGATCGATCAGAACGTTGCTGATGCGCGGAGTGTTAATATTGTAGGCTGCGAAATACTGGTTGATATCGCTGCGCTGATAGCCGTCCAGCTCAAAGAGGGCGATGGTTTGCTGCGCACCCTGCACACCGCCATCATGGAGTGGCGCGATATCGTAAGCGTGCGCCAGGTCATCAGGACTCAGCCCGCTCGCTCCCGCCAGGATGGTGCGATGTTGATATAACGGCTGATACTGCGCGCTATTATCCAGCCCGCCTATCGAAGCGATCAACTGGCTCAGAGTGGCGGGTATGGCCGGGGGAGTCGCGTTGGCGTAGAAGGTGTGGCCGCCCTGCTGATAGAGGTTGATCCTTGTCTGGAACGCCTGCTGCACCCGGGCAACGGAGCCTGTGGCGTCGATCAGCAGGTTATCGGGCGCTATCGCGGTTACGGCCAGCCCCTCGCTCTGAAGATACGCCGTTATTTGCTGGATGTGAGATGGATCAGGAGCAAATAACCGCGTGAACTGGCCGGGAGTCAGATAGTGGTGGTACCGGGGGGATTGGGGATCGTAGATCGCGGCCAGGAGACTATCCGCCTGCGCCTCGTCGCGCAGCCGCAGACCTATCGAGAGATTCAAGATCTGTCGCGGATCCGCCGCTTGCAGCAGACGCGCCGTGCGCACCTGCGGCACAAGCTGCGTACTCAAGAGCGCGCGCTGATCGACGCTCGCGTGAGCCAGCGTCAGACGGGCCGCCGCCAGACTACCCTCCGCAAGCAAAATAGCAATTATAATAAATACAAGATTCTGCATTCTATTGCGCTGCATATGTATCCTCCCCCAAAAAGCAAAGAGAGCCTCAATGAAATTTGTATTGAAATGAACTCTTGCTGCCATCAACTTCGCAGAAAGTAAACTGAATGGGCTAGTTTTTGAAGCAGGGATGGTGGTAGGGCCGGCGGGCGCCCGCCGGCCCTACCACCATCCCTGCTTCAAAATACTAATGAGACCATATCTCATTGACAGATCTCGCTGCTCTATGTTATGCTATGCTCTGGTTATAGATATGACGTATCAATAAAAGGGAGCATACCTGCATGGCTGGAGAGAGAAGGACGCTCGCCTGGCTGATTCTGGCCTTCGCGATCCTATTTTCAGGCGCTGCATGCGGCAGCAACGCAAGCACAAACTCCGCCGCATCTTCCACGACAGCGATCCCCGTTGTGGCGGCGGAGAACTTCTATGGCAACATTGTTCAGCAGTTGGGAGGGAAGCGTGTCACGGTAACGAGCATCCTCTCCGATCCCAATGTTGATCCGCACGAGTACGAGTCCAGCGTCAGGAACGCGGAAGCCGTGGCGGATGCCAGGCTTGTCATTGCCAACGGCGGCGGCTACGACGACTGGATGGACAAGCTGCTCTCGGCTTCGCCCAGCAGCAGCCGCATCGTGCTCAAAGGCTTCGACCTGGCCCCGCACAAGTTGCCCGATAACGAACACGTCTGGTACAGCATCGACGACATCGAGAGCATTGCCCGTGTGATCACCGGCAGCCTGACGCGGCTAGATCCCGGCCACACCGCCGATTTCGAGCGCAACCTGCGGACCTTCACCCGGTCGCTCAAGCCAATCCAGCAGAAGATGGGCGCGATCAAGGCGAGGTACGCCGGCACCCCCATCGGGCTTACCGAGACAATCTATCTCTACCAGGCCGTGCCGATGGGCCTCAACGTGCTGACGCCCGCTGATTTCCAGAAGGCCATTGCCGAGGGCAACGATCCGCCGGCGGATAGCGTCATCGCGGCACAGGATCAGATTACGCGGCGCCAGATCAAGGTTTTGATTTATAATGAGCAGACGATCACGCCGGTCACGACTAAATTACAAAACGCCGCCAGGGCGCAGCATATTCCGATTATGCCGGTAACGGAGACGATGCCATCCGGGAAGACCTATCAGCAGTGGATGCTTGACCAGTTGAACACATTGGAGCAGAGTTTAGCGCAATCTAAATAAGCCGATGCGCATGTTTGTGCGCCTGCGGCGCACCTTCGAGTGTGGAGTCTGCGGGCACAGCGCCGCAGGCGCTGTGCCCGCAGACTCCACACTCTGGCGAACCGCGCAGCGGTGAGCCGTCAGGAAGATTTGCAGGTACGGTACATACTTATGCTCAACGTTTTACATTATCCTTTTATCCAGAATGCCCTCTTCGCGGGGACCTTCGTCGCGGTAGTAGCGGCCATCGCCGGCTACTTTCTGATCGCGCGCGGGCTGACCTTCGCCGGTCATGCGCTGCCCAATATCGGCTTCGCCGGGGCAGCGGGAGCGGTGCTGCTCGGCGTCGATCCCGTCTTCGGCCTCTTTGCCTTTACTATTTGTGCCGCGGTGGGTATCGCGCTGCTGGGCCGCGAGATACGCGAGCGCGACATCACTATCGGGATCTTGATGACCTTTGCTCTGGGCCTGGGCCTGATGTTCCTCTCGCTCTACTCGGGCTACGCCGAGCGCGTCTACAGCATTCTCTTTGGAACCATCCTGGGCATCAGCCAGCTCGATGTGCTGGTCATGGCCGTCGTCAGCCTGCTGGTGATCGCTACGATCTGCGCGCTCTTTCGCCCGCTGCTCTTTAGCTCGTTCGACCCGGAGGTTGCGCAGGCGCGCGGCGTGCCGGTGAGGATGCTGGCCGTGGTCTTTCTGGCGCTGGTGGCGATTACCGTTTCGGTTGCGGTGCAGATCGTGGGCGCGCTGCTGGTCTTTGTGCTGCTCGTCGGCCCGGCGGCGACGGCCATGCGTATCGTGCAGCGCCCGCTCTGGATTATCCTGATTGCTGTCGCGCTCGGCGTGGGCTATACCTGGCTGGGGATCGTGCTGGCCGCCGTGAACGGAAGCTGGCCGGTAAGCTTTTATATCGCCACCATTGCCTTCGTGATCTATCTGCCGGTGCGCCTGCTCTCCCCGCTCTGGATCGGGCGCGGGACGCGGAGAAATATTGGAGGGGGGCCGGAAAATAGGGCCAATGAGACGGAGCATGTGACAGCAGCACGGAGGGACAACGATGTTAGCACTCTTCCAGCTTGACTTTGTACAGAACGCGTTTCTTGCCGGCACGATTGTCGCGGTGGTGACGGCGCTGGTCGGCTATTTTGTGGTGCTGCGCGCGCAGGCGTTCGCGGGCGAGGCCCTGACCGATATCGGCTTTGCCGGAGCAACGGGAGCCGCTGTGCTGGGCATCGGCTCGCTGCTGGGCATGCTCGGCTTCACGCTGATCTCTGCCTTCGCTATCGGCGCGCTGGGTGAGCGCGTGCGCGGGCGCGATATCGAGATCGGCATGGTGCTCTCGTTCGCGCTCGGCCTGGGCGTGCTCTTCCTGAGCATCTATACGCAGAGCAGCGCGGCGCACGCGAGCGCGGGCGTGGGCATCCTCTTCGGCTCTATTCTCAGCGTGAGTCGCAGCGATGTGCTGATCGCGCTGGCATGCAGTTGCGCCGTTCTGCTGGCGCTCGCGCTGCTCTTTCGCCCGCTGCTCTTCGCCTCAATCGACCCGCAGGTAGCGCAGGCGCGCGGCGTACCGGTGCGCCTGCTCTCCATCCTCTTCCTGCTCCTGCTGGCCGTGACGACGGCGGAATCGGTACTGGTAGTGGGCGTGCTGCTGGTCTTCGCGCTGCTCGTCGCGCCTGCTGCCACGGCTGCGCGCCTGACACATCGCCCGCGCGCCACGCTGCTGCTCTCGCTGCTGTTGAGCCTGAGCATTACATGGGGCGGCCTGATCCTGGCCTTCGCCGGGACCGGGCGCCATCTACCGGCGGGCTTCTACATCTCGACCCTGGCTGCCCTGGCCTACTTCGCCGCCGTGCTTTTCAGCCGCCGCGCGCCGCGCCTCAAATACAAAATGGTACGCGGCTGCCGCGAAGAATGCGTCTCGGCAGAGGGATAATACTATTCCGGCCCATTACACGGTGCAGGCAGTCCTGTCGGGCGCCTTCGCCCTCTGGAGAGGAGAGCAGGGGCCTGACCAGCGCGGATGATCTGCCTGATGCTGCTCAGCGCTCGGGTTTCACCCAGATGCCGCGCTCGTGCATGAGATCGATCTGCTTCTGGATCACCTTTTCGCGGTACTCGGCGTGCTTCATCGGCTCACGGTCCAGGTAGAGGTTTCTGGGGTAAATCGGCTGCTCGTAGAGCATTTGATAGAGTTCGGTGCGCAGGTCTTTCATCCAGTTATCCCACTGGGCACGGGCACGATGATCGCGCAGGGCCTCGATATCGATGACGCCCCCCACGTAGGTCGATCCGGCGCCATAATCCTGCCTGCCGACAATCTGCCCTTTATAGTTGATGATATAGGAGCGCCCGCCGAAGGTATCGATGGGGGTATCCTCTTCCGGGAAGAGATAATAGGTGCCCATATTGGGAGCCACAATGTACATGTTGTTATCCAGCGCCCGCGCGCGGCTCTGGATCTCAAAGATGTCGTTGCCGGTAGCCGGATGGGGATAGGATGCGCGGTAGACGACCTCGGCGCCGTTCATTGCCAGGGCGCGCGCATTTTCGGGGTAGGAGCCTTCGTTCGCCATCATGATGCCTAACCGCCCGATCTCTGTATCGACAACGGGCCAGAAGGCATTGAGATTCCTGCCATAACGCTCTATCCACCAGTCATAGATATCGTGCGGGCAGACCGAGTGCTCGACGGGGAAAAGCGGCGATACCTTATAGTGCTGCAAAATAACGTCGCCTGCCGGGTTGAGGATAAAGCCGACGTTGAAAAAACGATCCTTGATTTCCGGGTGACGGGCTTTGGCCTGCGCCATGATGAAGGCATTGTACTGCCTGGCGATCTTGCCCAACTCCTCGGTCTCCTCACCAGGAATGTCAATGGCGCATTCCCTGGCAAATTGCACATGATCGAGGTCGAGCACTTCGTCGTTGAAGCCTTGCAGCGCCCCTTCGGGAAAAGCGATCAACCTGACGGGCAGGTCGAGGCTGGAGAGCCAGGCCGCAGCTTTAACCAGGTGGGAGAGATGTTCGAGGTTGCGCTTGATATCGGCGCGGGTGCGAATGCCGCGCACCGTGGGGATCAGTCCGACGGCAGTGTAGGGCTTAATCATACGTTGCTCCTTTCAGCATGTCAGAATCTCCATACCAATAGCAACACGATAGTATAGTTTTTATTGCCCAGTCAAGAGCCTTACCAGGTGGCTAAGTGTTGCAAATCCTTATGCCGGGAGAGCTTGTATGAGCTAAATGCTCGTAGAATGTTAAATCAGATTGATTGACAACGATGCTCTATACTGATAAGATTAGTTTGTAAAGTGGTAGGCTCGCGCAAGGATAAATAAGGAGAGGGACTATGCAACAAGAGAACCAAAGCAGAAAAACCTTACAACAGCAACTGGCTGATTTTAAGCAGCAGAATCCTAAAGTAGCTGAGGCAATGGAACTCTTTGGCATAACGCTAATTCAGTACCAGCAAGCCTTACATGCTTTATATAATCCGCATATATACCAGAGTACCTCTACTGTGAGCGAGGAGAAGCAACATCACTCATAAATACTAAAGTAGATTGGATATGTAGTAGATGAGCAGTTGGAAAAGTATACAAGAAGAGATTGCCAGGCTCAATCGACCTGACGCTCTGGATGTAGTTCGTCGTGAAAAAATGAAGGCTGTACAGGAAATTACTGGACGTTCTTTAATCGTTTATGCGACTGATTTCATAACCCCGAATCCTCTAAAAGCTCAGTTCACAGGTAATCTCATATCAATTTCGCTTGCTGATAAGGATGGCTTCGACGAGGTAACTCGAAACCTTTCAAGGGGCTCACAAATTGATGTTCTACTACATAGCCCTGGAGGTTCAGCAGAAGCAACCGAATCCATTGTCGCTCTTCTGAGAGATCGTTTCTCGCATATCCGTTTCATTATCCCCAGTGTTGCAAAGAGTGCAGCAACAATGCTCGCAATGTCGGGTGAGCAATTATTAATGGATGAGCGCTCAGAATTGGGGCCAACTGATCCTCAAATGATCTTCACGCAAGAGGGAAGAATGATTGTTGCGCCAGCACAAGCTATTAAGGATCAGTTTAAAACTGCCCAGGATGAAATAAATGATGATCCAAGAAAACTTCCCTCATGGGTACCCATTTTAGGCTGGTACGGTCCAGCATTATTAGCACAATGCGACAATCAGCTTGCTTTAGCAGAAGAACTTGTTTCAAAATGGCTAGAGCAATATATGTTTGCTGGCAATCCACAGGCAAAAGAGAAGGCTAAACGAATTGCTAAGTATCTAGCTGACCATAATCAATTCCGCTCTCATGCACGTAGAGTAGGAATAGCCGACCTGCATGCATTAGAGGTTAACATTCTCGACATGAGAACCGTCCCCCATCTCCATGAAGCCATTCGTGATCTTTACACTGCTATAACACTTACGTTCGCAAATACAGGTGCATACAAAATTGTTGAGAATAGTAATGATGAGGCATTCATTGGTATATTGCAAATTGCTCAACAGTCTATCCCTCAACAACAAGCTCCACAAGACCCGCCAGCAATCACTTCGATGCATCCCAAACATAATAGTCATCACTCAAACGGGCAGAATTCAAAAAAGAGGAAGAGACGGTGAGTAAGACCGTTAGTAAACCATTAGCATCTTCTTCCCAATATAACTTGCCTGCTCTTTCTGGTTTTGAAGAGAAAAAGAGCATTGTTCATTAATCTATGCCCTTTTTCTCTTCAAACCACTTGGGCAACTTCCCAGTCAAATTTATTTCCAGACGCATTGTCGGCCATACCCTATGTGCTAGAATACAGATCAAAAGATGTGATCGCGCCTGCAAGCAAGGGAGCGGAGAAGTTTATGTCAGAATCGCCCGCACCACAGGAGAAGAGGACAATAAGAGATATCCTGCGGCCCCCACAAACGCTCCG
>Ga0209061_1003236_pt1 | contig 18148 bp, 16 predicted proteins | sample Coa_R1_10_FD_187157 | JGI IMG/M metagenome (GOLD analysis project Ga0209061, IMG submission 187157) | Surface soil microbial communities from Centralia Pennsylvania, which are recovering from an underground coalmine fire - Coalmine... | ecosystem: Environmental > Terrestrial > Soil >...
TCGCCCTCGTCCGGGCCGGTGCCAAGTTCGAGAAGGGAGTGCTCATCGAGCGGCCAGACGAGGCCGAGATCAAGGTCGCCGCGTGATCAAATCAGGACACGCCGTCCACAACTCTTGACCATTTCTCTCCCCGGCCGGGCGCACGGGCGTTCCTGCTGGCAGGCCCGTGGCATCGGCTCCGTCCTCGGCCGGGAACTCGGTCTCGCTCATCTCACCTCCTTCTAGCTTGCTCGGTCCGGCGGCTGGTCCTCCTGACCGCTACCAGCGTGGCCAGATCAAGCTTCGCTCAGCATAGCGAGGCCATCTGACAAAATGCTCAGAGCCTCGAAGGCTGATTCGAATGCGCTCAGCGGGCTATCCAGCGCGGACCGGCAGATCATAGGTGCGGCGGACGCTGGTGCCGAGGCGCCCGATGTCGGCTCCGTAGACGTGCAGCGAGATCGCCACGCCATCGCCGTCATTGCGGACCCGGTGGATGTCACCCGGCGGCGCGAACCCGCTGACCTCCCCGGCGCGGTTCACGTTGCTGCCCACCGGGACGACGGATGCCCCGTCGCCGGCAAGGGCGAACAGTTCCTCGTACTCGCATCCTTGCAGTACCCCGAACACGCACCAGGTGACATGGTCATGGATCGGCGTGACCTGCCCCGGTCGCCAGGTAAGGGCACAGATACTGAACGAGCCATCGGGCTCGGTGTGCAGGGTATGCGAGACGTAGCCGTCCGGGCTGCCCTGACGATCCGCGGGCGGGAGGATCTCCGGGCCCGGGAGGCTGGCCCGGAGCTGGTCGGCGACAAGCCTGGCAGTCTCGGCCCAGCCGGCGCGCTGGCAGACCGCGCCCCGGATCGCCGCAATCAGCGGCTGCGGGCATCGTCGCGCGGTACTGGCAGCGGTGGTGGCAGGCGTCATGCCGCCAGCGTAGAGAGGACCGACAGATAGATCTAATGCCAGATGCCAGATGATGCTATCGACAGCCTCGATGTCTCCTCTGACCCGCGGCCGGCTCCGCTGGGCCGCTGGACCGATAGGCCGCTGGGCCGCTGGGCCGACCTGCCGCTGGGCCGCTGCGCTAGATCGATGGGGCGCTGGGGCCGCCGGGACCGCAGGGCCGGTCACGCGTGCAGCGCGAGCCACAGTGCGACCACCGCGGCGGCCAGCGCGGCCGGGGTGGTGAGCAGCCCGAGCCGGGTGAACTCGCCCAGGTCGGAATCCTGCTGCCGGGAACGCAGCAGCCGGCGCCAGAGCAGCGTCGCCAGGGAGCCGGCATAGGTGAGGTTCGGCCCCACGTTGACCCCGATCAGCACGGCGAGCAGCGGCCCCGGCGGTACCGGAACGCCGCGGTCGGCCAGCACCGCCGACAGCACGAGCACGGCGGGCAGGTTGTTCACCAGGTTGGCCAGCACCGCGGCGATGGCGGCAATGGCCAGCAGCACCGCAAGGGATGAGCCGCCCGGCAGCAGGCGGCCGATCGCGCTGCCCAGGCCGTGGCCGACGACCGTTCGCACGACGAGCCCGAGTCCCAGGACGAACAGCAGGAACCCGACAGCCGCGGCCCGCATCACCTCGCCCGGCGTGGCCCGGTGCCGGAACAGTTCGCCGGCGGCGAGCACGGCCGCGCCGGCGACGGCCGGCCACGCCGGGCTCACCCCGGCATACGACGCGATCACGAATCCCGCCAGCGTCGCGGCCACCACCGCCAGCGGGATCCGCGGCACGGGTGCCGCGGGGGCTGTCGCGGCCGGCTCGCCGGCCGGAGCGCGGAGATCCTCGGCGAAGAACAGCCGGAACCCGGCGTACTCCACGGCGATCACCGCCAGCCAGGGCAGCGCCATGAGCGAGGTGAACCGGGTCAGCGTGAGCCCGCTGACCGCGAACGCCAGCAGGTTGGTCAGGTTGGACACCGGCAGCAGCAGCGAGGCCGAGTTGGCCAGGTGCGCGCACGCGTACAGGTGCGGGCGCGACCGCACCCTCAGCCGGCTCGCGGTGTCCGCGACGACCGGCGTGAGCAGGATGACCGTGGTGTCCAGGCTCAGCACCGCGGTCGTCACGGCGGCCAGGCCGAAGACGCCGGCGAGCAGCCGCCCGGGCCGCGCCCTGCTGAAGGCGGCCAGCCTGGCCCCGGCTGCCGTGAACACCCCGGCGGCCTGGCACATCGCGCCGATGACCAGGACCGCGGCGAGGAACACCAGCACCGGCCAGAGCCTGGCTGCGGTCGAGCGCGCCTGGGGCGCGGGAAGCGCGCCGGTCAGCACGACAATGGCGGCCGCAGGGACCGCCACCGCGGCCTCGGGCAGCCCCCAGGGCCGGACGATCGCCGCCACCAGCACGGCAGCGAGCAGCACGGCGCCGAGAGACTCGGCGGCGACCGCGCTCAGCCGGGCTGCCCTGCAGTCACGGCGCGCGGCCATGCCTGCGCGGTCGTCATGACAGCCATGATGCCCTGCCGACCGCAGGCCGGCCACTCGGGGATCTGCCCGGGGCAGCCTGCGGCAAGCGGGCCGGCGTGCTGGCAGGATTAGGCCCGTGGGCGCGCTGATGCTGCTTGATACCGCCTCGCTGTACTTCCGTGCCTTCTACGGGGTGCCGCAGGAGATGACCGCGCCGGACGGGACGCCGGTCAACGCGGTCCGCGGGCTGCTGGACATGATCACCCGGCTGGTCCGGGCCCGGCACCCGGCGCGCCTGGTCGCCTGCCTGGACGCGGACTGGCGGCCCGCGTTCCGGGTGGCAGCCATCCCGACCTACAAGGCGCACCGGGCCAACCCCGATGGATCCGAGCAGGTGCCGCCCGAGCTTTCCGTCCAGGTGCCGGTGATCGAGCAGGTGCTCGCCGCCGCCGGGGTGGCGATGGCGGGAGCGCCCGGCTACGAGGCCGACGATGTCATCGGCACGCTGGCCGCCCGTGCCGGGCAGCCGGTGGAGGTGGTGACCGGGGACCGGGACCTGTTCCAGGTCATCGACGACGCCAGCGGCGTCCGGGTCATCTACACCGCCCGTGGCCTGACCCGCCTTGACATCCTGGACGAGGCCGCGGTGCTGGACCGCTACCAGGTTCCGGCCAGCCATTACGCGGACTTCGCGGCCCTGCGGGGCGATCCCAGTGACGGGCTCCCTGGCGTTGCCGGGGTGGGGGAGAAGACCGCGGCCGCGCTGGTGCGAGTCTTCGGCCCGGTCGAGAACATGATCTCGGCGCTGGACAAGGGCCACGGCGGCTTCCCGATGAACAGCCGGGCCAGGCTGGCTGCCGCGCGCGACTACCTCGAGACCGCGATTGGCATCGTGCGGGTGGCGACCGACGCGCCCGTCCCGCCCGTGGACGGGCGGCTGCCCAGCATCCCGGCAGATCCGCAGCTCCTGGAGGATCTGGATGCCCGCTGGGACCTCGGCTCGTCGCTGCGCCGGATGCTGGCCGCGCTGGCCGAGGACCGGGCCGCCCGATGATCGCGGCGTGCTGCCGCCCGGCCGCTCTCAGCTGCCGGTGAAGGTGTCGATCCCCTCGATCTTCCAGCGGCCGCCCGACCGGATGGCGGTGACTGCGAACATCGCGCCCGCATAGCTGGTCCTGTCCGTGCCGGCGACGGTGTCCTGCTGGTTGGCGAAGATGAGGACCCTGGCCCGGTCGCCGGAGAGCACCTCCACGCCAGCGTTGGTGACTCTCGTGGTGAGGATCAGCCTGCTGGCCGGCGCTTCCTTGCGGACCAGGGCGAACAGCTGGTTGTACTGGCGGATGGCCGGCCCGGTCAGCAGGTGCTGGGCTGCCTTGCTGGTCGCGCCGGTGTCGGCGTAGCTGTAGGAGAAGATCGTGTTCACGGCTGCGGTGACCTGGCTGCGGACCTGGCTGGTCATCGCGCGGTCGGTCAGCGCCGTGTTCGCTGCCGCGGCGGCACCCGCATTGCTCGCCTGCGCCCTGGCCCAGATACCGAAGCTGCCCAGGATCACCACTGCCGCGGCCAGGAATGCGGTCAGCAGCCTCCGGCGCGGCCCAGCCGGGACGGTGGCGTCGTTACCGGACTCGTCGCCGGACTCGTCGCCGGGCGTCTCGTCCTCCGGCGTCTCGTCCGCCGGCGTCTCGTCCTCCGGCGTCTCGTCCGCCGGCGTCTCGTCCGCCGGCGTCTCGTCCTCCGGCGTCTCGTCCTCGGGCACGGACATCACCTCCCCTCCTGGCTACGAGCCCGCCGCGCCGACCGGAACCTCGCTGAGCGAGCCCAGCTTCCACCCGGACGCGGTCCTGACCAGCTGGCCTTCCAGGCGCTCCTGCTTGACGGCGGCCGATCCCTTCGGGGGAACGACGGTGACCTGCACCGCGGCAATGATCACGGCGGTGCCGGCCCTGGCGTTCAGCGATGTCAGCGCGCCGTCCAGGATCCGGGCCGTGGTCACCGTGCGGGCCTGCCGGACCTGCTTCTCGAACTGGGCCTGGCCGGCCACGATCTGGCTGCGCAGCGCCCCGGTCGACGACTGCTCCCAGAGGCTGATCCCCTGGCCGGCCTTGCGGTAGTCGAGCGTGTTGAAGTTCTCGATCGCCTGCTCGCCGGCCTGCAGCGCCTGATCGCGCTGCGCGGCGAGGTCGGCCGCCGGGGCGGCGTGCGCGGCGCGGTACCAGGACCAGCCTGACCAGCCGGCGAACACCGCGGCGGCCACGGCGAGGACTGCAGCGACAGCGGGCAGCGGGTCGCGCCAGCCCCCCTGGCCGGCCCGCCTGGCATTCACGGCCATCGCGCCTCCCTCTCGCTCAACGGCCAGTCCCGCGCTGTCACTGCCCCAGTCCCAGCAGCCGGGCAAGGCCCGGCTGCGCCGGGGCTGGGACCCCGCCCGCTGAGGGAGCGTGAGCCGCCCCGCGCACGTTGGTGCCGCTGCTCGCCGGCAGCGTGCACTGGGCGGAGGTGTTCAGCGGCGGTGGCGGCGAGGTGTCCAGGCCGTTGCGGTAGACGGTACCGCCGTATCCCGCCACGCATGGCAGCGGCGCGAAGAACGTCAGCGCCATGCCGAACCTCGCGCCATGACTATTGATCACCGTGGAGCCGGCTGCCACCGCCGCCGGCAGGGCTGACAGCAGCTCTTCGAGCGCCGGTCCCCGGGTCATCGTGACGTCAGAGGTCGTCAGCAGGTTCGCGATCAGGATGCCGAGGCTCGGATTGTTGTCCGCGATCAGCCCGGCGACCTGCGTCGCCGCCTGCGGTGCCGCCACGATCAGCTTACGCAGGTCGGAGTTCGAGGCGTCGAGCTGCCGGGCGAGCTGCAGCGCGCTGCTCCCGAAGGTCTTCAGCGCGTCCGACTCGGCGACCTGCGTGGAGAGCACCGTCTGGCCGTCGGTCACCAGCGTGCTGACCTGCGAGGCGTGCGAGTGGGCGGCCCTGACCAGCGCCGCGTTGCCGTCGATCAGGGACTGCAGGTTCGCGCCCTGCCCGTTCAGGCCCGCCGCGAGGTTGTCGAGCGCGGTTCGCAGCGCGCCCAGCGGCAGCGTGGCGGCGAGCGTGTTGACGCTGTTCAGCAGCGTCGTCACCGGAAGCGGGAGGACCGTGTCGCGGCTGGGGATCACGCTGCCCGCGGTCAGGTACGGGCCATGGGCGGTCCGCGGCCGCAGGTCCACGTACTGCTCGCCGACCGCGGACAGGTCGGCAACCGCCGCCTGGAGGTTCGCCGGGATCGGCGGCGCCGAGTCACTGATGTTCAGGTCAGCCTGCACGCCGCCCGGGGTCAGGGTGACCGCCCCGACCCGGCCCACGGAGACGCCGCGGTAGTCAACCTCCGCGTCGGGGAAGATCCCTCCGGCGCTGGCCAGTTCCAGGTGCACCACGTAGTAGCCGCGCAGCCCGACCAGCCGGCCCAGGCTCGCGTAATGGATGCCGGTGTAGGCGATCACGGCCACGGCCAGGACCGTGAACACGACAAGCCGGATCCGGGTGGCAGCGGACAGCATCACCGGCCGCCTCCCCCCGACTTAGGGGACGTCGGCTCGACCGGCGGGATGATCGTCGTCCCCTTCTGCGCCGTCACCGACAGGTAGGTGTTGAGGTAGTCGCCCTTGATGTCCTTGAGCACCTGGTTGGTGAACGGGTAGGTGAGCAGCACCTGGAGCGCGAGCGGGAGGTTCCGCCCCGCATCGGCCAGCTGTGTCAGGGTAGGGGCCAGCGCCCTCAGGTCGGCTGCCAGGCTGGCCTGGCTGGCGTTGACCGTGCGCACTGCCACGCCGCTCAGCGTATGCAGCGAGTCCAGCATGGTCACGAGCTGCTGGCGCTGCCGGGCCAGCACCGCCAGGCCCGGGGACAGCTGGGTGAGCACCCCGGAGATCTGCCGGTCCCTGGCGCGCAGCGTGGCGGACAGCGTCGCCAGCCCGTCGATGGCCGCCGTGATGTCGCCCCGGTGGGCGTTCAGGTTGACCAGCAGCCTGTCGAGCTGGGTCAGCAGCGAGCGGATCTGCGGCTCGTTGCCGGACAGGGCCGCGTTCAGCTCCGTGGTGATCGTATGAAGCTGGCCGATGCCGCCGTCGTTCAGCAGCAGCGACAGCGCGCCGAACACCTGCTCCACCGTGACGTTGCTGGTCGTGCGCCCGATCGGGATCACCGCGCCGTTGCCGAGCCTGCCCTGCGGAGCGATGCCGGGCGGGGCTGACAGCGCGACATACTGCTCTCCGAGCAGTCCCGACTGCGTGATCTGCGCGATCGCGTTGGCGGGCAGGTGCACGCTGCCGTTCACTTCCATCGTCACGTGGGCGACCCAGCTGCCGCGGGGCAGGTAAATCCGCGTGACCCTGCCGACAGCCACGTCGTTGACCTGCACCGCGGACTGCGGCACCAGGTCGGCCACGTTAGCGAACTCGGCGGTCACCTGGTAGGGGTGGCTGCCCAGGCTCGCGCCGCCGGGCAGCGGGATGCTGTAGATCCCGTTGAACCCGCTGGAACCGCAGCCGGCCAGCACGGCGACGGCTCCGGCCGCCGCCGCCACGGCCGCCGCGCGGGACATCGACGGCCTCATCGGTGGCCCCCGGCGGAATGGCTGCCGGACGAGCCGCCAGCGAGCAGGGCCTGCGGCGTGGCGTAGAGGCCGACCGCGGGGAGCGGCAGCGGCGGCAGGCCGCTGGCGCCTTCGGCGGGAATCGCGCCTGCCGGCAGGCCCGAGCCGAGCGCGGCGGTGGTGACCCCGGTTGCGGAGGCCGACGATGCGGCTGCGGTGCACCCCAGCTTGGCCGCGTCCGAGCCCAGGCACAGCTCGTTCAGGTCGCCGCGGCCGTCCAGGGTGTGCGTGGCGGAGTCGTAGGCGGCGACCACGTTGTCAGCGGCCAGCGGAACGGTGTCCAGCGCCTCGGCGAGCGAGCCCCGCTCGAGCACCAGCAGCCTGGTAAGGGTGGCGAGGCTGCCGACGTTCTTCTTGATGAGGCCGCGGTTGCTCTCGATGAACCCCTTGACCTGGGTGAGCGCGGTGGCCAGGTTGCTGATCGCGCCGGCCAGGTCCTGCCGGTCGGCGGCGAGGAACGAGGACACCTCGGCAAGCTGCTGCTCCGCCTCGCGCACCTGCCCGTCATTGTTCTTCAGCATCGAGGTGAACCGCTGCAGGTAGCCGATCGTGGCGAACAGGTTGCCGGAGTTCGCGCCAAGATCCTTGGACAGCGCGCTGTACTGGGAGATCATGCCGTTCAGGTACTGCCCGTTGCCGGACAGGTTGGCCGCGCCGGTCTTGATCAGGTTGCTCAGCGCGCCGTGCCGGTTCACCCCGCTCGGGCCGAGGTCTGCGGCGAGCTTGTTCAGGCTGGCGTAGATCTGGTCCACCTCGGCGGGCACCGCTGTGCGGCTGAGCGGGATCGTGGCGCCGTCGGGAAGCTGCGGCCCGCCCGTGTAGGCGGGCATGAGCTGGATGTACCTGTCGGCGACCACGCTGGGGGCGACCACCGCGGCCTTCGCGTCCGCCGGCACCGGCGTGCCCTGGCTTACCGTCATCGTGACCTTGACCCGGTTTCCCTCCGGCTGGACCGAGTCGACAGTGCCGACCGGCACGCCCAGGATCCGCACGTCCGAGCCGGGGAAGATGCCGATGGTCTCGGTGAAGTACGCGGTGTACTGCTTGCCCTGATGGCTGGACTGGTACAGCAGGACGCCGCTGGCAATGAGCGCGGCAGCGACGACGAGCGCGCCGGCGCCGAGAGCCCACCGCTGAGCCGGCCGCCAGGAGCGCGGTGCCGCGAGAGAGCGGCGCACGGCGGTGGCGAGCCCGCTCGTTGTCCATCCCTTGGAGGTCATCACGCGCCTCACGATTTCGGTGGCATGCAGCCGTGCCGGGGAACCGCCTGCGGGGCGTAGGACCTGGGCACTAGCCCGCACAGGTAGACGTCGAACCAGCGGCCGTTCCCGAGCGCGTTGGTGAGCAGCCGGTAATACGGCCCGGCCAGCTTCAGCGCCCGGTCCAGGTTCGCCTGATTCGCCGAGAGGACGGCGGTGACCCGCTCCAGCTCCGCCAGGGTCGGCCCGAGCCTGGCCTGATCGTCGGCCACCAGCCCGGATAGCTGCCGCGCCAGCGCCTGCGTGCCGGTGAGCAGGCTGTGGATGGCCTGCTGGCGGGCGCGCAGCTCGGCCAGCAGCAGGTTGCCGTCGCCGAGCAGCGCCTGGAACCGGCTGTTCTCGCTGGCCAGCGTCCCGGTAACGGTCTTCGCGCCCGCCAGCAGGCTGGATAGCTGGGCATCCCTGGAGGCGATGGACTGCGACAGCGAGGCCAGGCCCTTCAGCGCCTCGCGGGTGTAGGGCGGCGTGCCGCTGAACGCCGTTGCCAGCGCCTGCAGCGACCGTGCGAGCTGGGCGGTATTGACCTGGCGGAGCTCCTGGCCGACGCTGCTGAACGCCTGAGTCACGTCGTAGGGCGTGGTGGTCCTGGACAGCGGGATCGGCTGGGACGGGTTCAGCGGCCCGCTGCCGGACGGGTCGAGCGCCAGGTACTTGTCCCCGAGCAGGGTCTTGATCTCGATCGCGGCGCTTGTCTGGTTCCCGATCCAGGCGCCCTTCACCCTGAACGTCACGGCGACCTTGGCGCCGTCAAGCGAGACCCCGGTGACGTGGCCGACGGTCACGCCGGCGATCCGGACCTCGTTGCCCGGGACCAGCCCGGCCGCCTCGGCGAAGTAGGCGGTATAGGTCGTCCCGCCGCCGATGACCGGCAGGTCGGCGGAGAAGAACGCGAGCACCGCCAGCAGGGCGAGGACGGCGAGGCCGACGATGGCCACGGCGACCGGGTTGCGCTCCCTGATCGGCTTCATGACCGGCACCTCGCGGCGGTGACGGGGATCCCGTTCGGCGAAGGCCCGCCGAACTCGCTGTGCACGCCGGTCACGGTGGCGCTGCACAGATAGAAGTTCAGCCACGACCCGTAGGAGGCAATCCGGGCGATATCGGTCATCTTGGCCGGCAGCGTCTGCAGGAACGAGCTCACCAGCGGCGAGTTGCTCGCCAGCGTGGCGCTGAGCCGTCCGAGCTGGGCGATGTCGGTCCGCAGCGGCGGCCGGGCGACCCGCAGCAGCCCGGCCGTGGCAGTGGTCAGGCTGGAGATCGCGGAGATGGCGGTGCCGATCGGCTGGCGGTCCGCGGCCAGCCCTGACACCAGCCGCTGCAGCGTTGTGATCAGGCTGGCGAGGGCGGTGCTGCGGGTGCTGATCGTGTGGATCACCGCGTTCAGGTTGTCGATCACCTCCCCGATCACCCGGTCCCGGGTGGCCAGCGTGCTGGTCAGCGAGCCGACGGTGGCGACAAGAGTGGTGATGTTCGGCGACTCGCCCTGCAGCACCTCGATAAGCTCGCTGGCCAGCTTGTTGACATCGCCGGGGGAGAGCGCGGAGAAGAGCGGCTGGAACCCGTCGAACAGCTCGGTCAGGTTGACCGCCGGCGTGGTGCGGGACAGCGGGATCGTGGCGCCGATCGGCAGGGTCCGGTCCGGCGGTCCGGTGCCCTGGCCCAGCTCGATGTAGCGCTGGCCGACCAGGTTCAGGTAGCGGATCGTCGCGGTCGCCGAGGCGGGCAGGCGGCGGTAGGACTGGATGCTGAAGCCGACCAGCGCCAGGTTGTGCCGGTAGACGCTGATCGAGGTGACCTCGCCGACCCGGACTCCCGCGATGTCCACGTCGTCCCCCACGTTCAGCCCCGTGACGTCGGAGAAGACCGCCTTGTAGGGCGCCGTGGCGGAAACCCCGGTGTGCGCGATGCTGATCCCGAGGAACGCCGTGATCACCCCGGTGACCACGATGAAGATGCCGGACTTGATCAGCGGGCCGGCAAGGCTGGTGCGGCGCGGGGCGGTCTCGGTGCCCCCCGGTCCGGCGCCGGCGCGGGTCAGGGTCATGATCTCACTGCCTCAAGGCGTACCGTGGCGCCGCGCAGCAGCGGCCCGAGCAGCAGGTCGCTCCAGCCGGGCAGGCCCGCGGGGGAGCGGCCAAGCTGGAGCGCGGCGATCTCGCGGACCAGTTCGCCCTCCGCGCCGGAGGCAGCCAGGGCGGCCGCTGCGGACCGGGCGGGCCGGGCGGACCGGGCGGAGCGAGCCGACCGGGCGGACCGCACGGCGCTGGTGATCGCGCCGCCGGTGCCGTCGTTCAGGCTGATCCCCTTGAACGGGACCGGATAGCAGTGCGGGCCAATGTTGTCGCGGTAGACCGGGGCGTTCACGGCCGGCAGGTAGCGGGCATTCGCGTAGACCGGCACCACGACCACCCGGGCGTGCAGCCCGGGCTGGCGGGTGCCCTTGCCGAGCACCTTGTCCATGGCTGGCTCGAACTTCACCAGGTCGCGCAGCGTGCACGGGAACTCGGGGGCGTACCTGGCGAGGATCCGCAGCGTGCCGGTGCTGTTGACGGCGAGGTGAATCATGTTGCTGGAGTTGGCCGCCAGGAACGCGTGCAGGTCATCGGAGGCCGTGGTGAGGGTGGCATACAGCGCGGACAGGCTGGACCGCTCGGATGCCACGGTCTGGCTGGTGACCGCGAAGTCGCGCAGCGCCTGGATGATGTCCGGCGCGGCCGAGTTGTAGGTGGAGGCCAGCCCGGACAGCTCGCGGATGTCCGCATCCAGGGCGGGCAGGCTCGGGTTGGTGCTGCGCAGGTAGGAGTTCAGCTCGACGAGAGACCGGCCGAGCTCGGCGCCGCGGCCCCGCAGCCCCTGGGCGATGGCGGTCAGCGTGATCGACAGCTGGGCCGGCTGCAGCGAGGACAGCATCGGCAGCAGGTTGTTCAGCACCTGCTCGACCTCGATCGCATCCCGCGACCGGTCCTGGGAGATCACGTCCCCGGCGGTCAGCCTGGCGGCCGACGGGTGCGGCGGGATGATCAGGTCCACATACCTCTCACCGAACAGCGTGGTCGGCAGCATCTCGGCGGTCACGTTCGCCGGGATGTAGCTCAGCTCGCCCGGCTGGATGGCCAGGCCGAGGGTCGCGCCGCGGCCGTTCGCGGAGATCGAGCGGACCTCGCCGACCTGGACGCCGCGGACCATCACGTAGGCGCCCACGTGCATCTCGTTTCCGGTGCTGGCGGTCTCCAGCGTGACTATCGCGACCGGGGTGAACTGCTTGTGGTAGAGCGCCACCGAGAGCCAGGCCAGCAGCGCCATGACGGCCAGGAACGCCACCCCGCCGAGCCGGCGCCGGGTCTTCTGCCAGCGCGCTCCGGCCGGGCCGGCGGGCACCGGGCGCGGCGACGACGGCGCGGCGGGCGCCGGCCGCTCCAGGACGCTCATCCCGCGCTCACTCCCCACTCACTCCCGCTCGTCCCGCTATCACCCGCGAGCACCGTGCGCTCACCCGGCTATCCGCACGGTCGTCGTCGCCCCCCAGATGGCGAGCGACATGAAGAAGTCAATGACGTTGATCACCACGATCGCGGTGCGCACCGCCCGGCCGACCGCCACCCCCACCCCGGCCGGCCCGCCCCTGGCGCGGTAGCCGTAGTAGCAGTGCACCAGCACGACGACAACACCGAAGATGATCACCTTGAGGAAGGACCAGAGCACGTCGACCGGGGACAGGAACCGCCAGAACGCGTCGTCGTAGGTGCCGGCGGACTGGCCGCGGAAGACCGTGACCACCGCGCGGGATGCGAAGTAGGAGCTGATCAGCCCCATCGCATACAGCGGGATGATGGCCACCACCCCCGCGATCATCCGCGTGGTGACCAGGTAGGGGACCGACGGGATGCCCATCCCCTCCAGGGCGTCGACCTCCTCGTTGATCCGCATCGAGCCGAGCTGGGCGGTGAACCCCGCGCCCACCGTGGCCGACAGCGCCAGCCCGGCGACCAGCGGCGCGATCTCCCTGGTGTTGAAGTAGGCGGAGATGAACCCGGCCAGCGCTGAGGCGCCGATCTGGTTCAGCGCGGCGTAACCCTGCAGGCCCACGACCGTGCCGACGAACAGGGTCATGCCGATCATGACGCCGACGGTGCCGCCGATCAGGCCCAGCGCACCGCTGCCGAAGCTGACCTCCGACAGCAGCCGGAGCATCTCCCGCGGATAGCGGCGGAGCGCGCGGGGCGTCCAGGCCAGCGCCCTGGCATAGAACGCAAGCTGGTCGCCGAGCAGGTCCAGCCAGGCCAGCCAGCGGTCAAGGACCGCGTCGAGCCTGGCCGGCCAGGCGGGCCCGGCCGGCCAGGCCGGTGCCCCTGGTGCCCCGGGCGCTCCAGTGCTGAGCAGGCCCATCGCTCACGACCCCTTCGGCGGCACGATCTGCAGGTAGATGGCCGTCAGCACCAGGTTGACGAAGAAGAGCAGGAGGAACGATATGACCACGGACTGGTTGACCGCGTCGCCGACCCCCTTGGGGCCGGGCCGCGGATTCAGCCCGCGGTGCGCGGCCACGACGCCGGCGATGAAGCCGAAGATCAGTGCCTTGATCTCGCTGACGTACAGGTCGGGAAGCTGGGCCAGGGAGGAGAAGCTGGACACGAACGCCCCTGGCGTGCCGTGCTGCAGGTAGACGAAGAAGAAGTAGCCGCCCGCCACGCCGACGAACGAGACCAGGCCGTTGAGCAGGACCGCGACGAACATCGCGGCGAGCACCCGGGGCACGATCAGCCGCTGGATGGGCGAGACGCCCATCACCTCCATCGCCTGCATCTCCTCGCGGATCGTCCGGGCGCCGATGTCGGCGCAGATCGCCGAGCCGCCGGCGCCGGCGATCAGCAGCGCCACGATCAGCGGACTGGCCTGCTGGACGACGGCGAGAACGCTGGCCGCACCGGTGAACGACTCCGCGGATAGCTGCTGGGTGAGCGAGCCGACCTGCAGGGTGATCACAGCGCCGAACGGGATGGAGACCAGGGCGGTCGGCAGGATCGTGACGCTGGCGATGAACCAGAACTGCTCGGCCAGTTCCCGGAACTGGAACGGGCGCTTGAAGGTCAGCCGGAGCACGCTCGCGGCCAGGGCGAACAGCATGCCGGTCTGCCGGAGCGCGCCAAGCCAGGGCACCTGGTAGGGAACGGCAGGCGGGCCGGAACCTTCCGGCGGCCCGTGGCCGTGAGCGGCCGGCGGCTGGGCGGTCCTGCTCGTCACCGCGGGCCTCCGGGCCAGCCTGAGGGCCAGCTCCCCGGGCCGCGTTCTGGCCGGTCCTGGTCGGCCGGGCCGGCGGTCACCGGCGTGCGAGGCGGCTCGCCCTGGGCGGCGGCGCGGTGCGGTGGCCGCCGCGCCGCGCTGGCAGCCTCGGCCGCCTCCTCCTCGCTGATCTCGGCCAGGATCGCCTGCTGCGCGGCCGGGGGCAGGGTGTGCAGCATTCCCAGCACCCGCTCCCGGCGGCGCCGGGCGGCCTGCCGCTCCGGGACGCCGGGGCTCGGCTGTAGCTGGGGCAGCAGCGCGGGCATGGTGCCGCCGGTCGCCGCGTCGGTGACCGTCTCATCGGCCTGGCCCGCGCCGGCCTGCTGGGCTGCGACCTTGACCGCGTCCCTCTCCTCCGACATCCCGATCGGCCCGGTCCGCTGGCCGTTGACGAACTGGGTGATGACCGGGTCGTCGCTGGTCAGCAGCAGCTCGCGGGGGCCGAACATGACCAGGCCGGCGCGGTAGAGCATGCCGATGTTGTCCGGCACGGTGCGGGCGATCTGGATGTCGTGGGTCACGATCAGGATCGTCGCGTCGATCTCGGCGTTCAGGTCGATCAGAAGCTGGGACAGGTGCGCCGTGCGAACCGGGTCGAGGCCGGAGTCCGGCTCGTCGCACAGGATGATCTGCGGGTCGAGCACCAGCGCCCGGGCCAGGCCCGCCCGCTTGCGCATGCCCCCGGAGATCTCGCCGGGGAACTTGCGCTCGTCCCCGGCCAGGCCGACCATCTCCATCTTGTCCAGCACGATGCGGCGGATCTCGGCCTCGGTCTTGCGGGTGTGCTCGCGCAGCGGGAACGCGATGTTCTCGTACAGGTTCATCGACCCGAACAGCGCGCCGTCCTGGAACATCACGCCGAACAGCCGCCTGGCCTGGTAAAGCTGGCGCTCGGAGCAGGAGACGGTGTCGATGCCGTCGACAAGCACCCGGCCGCGCTCCGGCCTGATGAGGCCGACGAGCGACTTGAGGAAGACGGTCTTGCCGGTCCCGGAGGGGCCGAGCATGACGCTTACCTCGCCAGGCGGCAGTGAGAGCGTCACATCCTGCCAGACGACGTGGCGGCCGAAGGACTTGGTCAGCCCCTCGACGACCACCTCGATCCCCATGCGCGCCTCCCGGGACGCCTGGCCGCGCTGACCAGGGATGCTGTCTCCTTCCGGACGCGGGTCAGCGTAGCGGTACGGGCATGGCCGCTGGGGGGTCGAATGCGGGACCGCGACCGGCTTGTTACCGTGATGTTTACTCGCCAGTAGGCTACTGACGGCGGGAACGCGAGCGCAAGGGCTTCCCGGTGATCAGCGGAGCGATGGCTGATCGCCATCATCAGGGCTAGGGGCTCACCTGGCGGATAGGGGTGGGCTTAGGTGGCGGGCACACGCTGGTGCTCGGACTGCTTGGCACGCAGACGGCCCCCTGGGTCTGAATGGTAAAGTTCTGCGGCCCGGAGAGAGTCGCGTTCATTAGAGGGCTGAGGTTCTCCGTCACTCCGCATCCGGTCAGCTGCGGAATCGTGACAAGCCCAGTCAGCGGCCCTCCGGTGAAGACGCCATAAGGGGGCTTGCTGTTGCTCTTGCCTATCACCTTGATGAGCAGAGGACGAGCGGCACGGCAGTGATCACCTACATCGAGAGTAACTCCGTTAACGCTCACCGCGCTGCCAATGCTCAGAGAGACCAGCGCGTAGACCGTGTTAGTGTAAGGTCGCGTGAACGGTGCCTCAGCCTGGCCTACGGTATAGATATTGATCGTGCCAATCTCTCTGAGCAGGACTGTCGCTGAAACCGGCATGAAGCCGAACCCGAGGAACGTGCCGTGGATCGGTGCGAACTCGTGCTTGCCGTTATAGTCCAGTTGCGCGACGGAGTCTGACTGGTAGTAGTTGGCGTGCCCGAAGTTATAGATCGTCCTTTCGCTCACATCAATACCGGCGAGCGTCAGGTTCACGAGCGTAGCTCCATGGAGCTTCCTGACATCCGAGTAGCCCGTGATATAGGCGCAACCGGGCGTGATGGAGTGAACCGTAAGTGATCCCGGAGGGATGTGATCAGGAGGAGGCGGCAGCCGGGGATTGAGCTTAAGGCCCTTGGCCGGTAGTTTCGGGCAGTAAAGATCTTTCGGCCTTGCATCTCGACGGGATGCTGCTGCCCTGCTCCGAGTTACCGTAATCGTCGCCAGGACCTGATCCCGGCCACCCTGAGGCGTGCACCTCAGCGTCAGCGTGCCAGGTGAAGTCGCGGAACTGGCGGAAGGGGACGGCTGGGGAGATGCCGCCGAACTGTGAGCAGAGAGGCCGATCTGAGGTGGCGAGGGGCTAGGCGGCACAGGGTGCCCGGACGAGGACGGGCTCGGGACGCTCGCCCGGCGTGAAGTTACCCTGAGCGAGAAGCTACCTGCCAGCACTGTGAGCGGGCCAGTATTCGGTGCGATGAGCGGTGCGGCCGACCCGGACGCGGTGAGGCGGACGGGTCCGGATGCCGGGACCGGCGTGGTCGGCACGGAGAGGGCGCCCCAGGTCCACGATGACGAGATGCCGTGATGAGCGAGTTGGCCGGTGAGAGTGGCGTTGCCGGACAGCGTCGCGCCGGTAAGGATCGCGAGACCGCTGAGTAGTGAACGCGGCAGCATCACTGTGACCGCGGCTCGGGACGGCTTGATCACGGTGCCGGCCCCTGCAGTCGCCGGGTAGCGGACGGCGATCCGCAGGCTGGCCGGCCGTGACGCCGCCGGGTCACGGCAGAGGTAGGGGAGCGTGGCGGGCGCGGCTGGCTGTCTGGCCGCCGCCGGATCGGCCCGCGCCGACAGCGCGCTGGCGGCGCTGAGCCCTGCGGCAGCCGCCACCAGCGCGGTCGCGCCAGCGATCCACGCTAGCCGTCGCCGCGAGCCGTGCCCGGTATCGGCGGTATCAGTCAAGTCCGGTTCTCGCTGTCTGCGCTGCGGGTACCCGCCAGGTCACTGTGGTCCCGGAGGAGGCCATCATACGGATGATCTGGCGCCGGAGTCCTGGCTTGCCGCGCTGGCGGAGCACCGCTATGAGCGGCGGGACTCCGCCAGCGCGCTGATCGATGCGCCCTAGCCGACGCGCTGGGCCTTGCCGAGCTTGAGGCTGATGGTGTTGCCCGGGCCGGGAACGGTGAGGTTGAGGACCGGGGTGATCAGCAGGCCGCAGTTCGCGAACGGGGGGATCGTGTAGGTGCCGGCGAGAGTGCCGCCGTTGACGATGCTGAAGCCGCTCTGGCTCGTCACGGTCACGACGGCCGGAGTGGCGCTCTCGCAGGAGTTCCCGACCGGGACGGGCAGGCCCGCGATGCTGAGGCTGGTGATCTTGAGGGTGATCCTGGAGGTCGTCGTCACGGCTCCGGTGCTCAGGTTGACCTTGCCGGTGGTAGCGCCATCCTGGACGAACTCGGTCGTCGCCGAGACCGGGATGAGGCCAAGTTCCTTGAACGACACCGTCGCGGGCGGCAGCGTCAGGCTGGCGGTGACCGTGCCGGTGCTGAGGTTCACCGTGGACTTCAGCGTCCCCGGCCCGAGGCTCGCGGTCGCGTTCGGCGCCTTCAGCAGCGTGCTGCCGGTCACCCGGTACTTGACGGTGAGCTTGGTGGAAGCAGCCGCTGCCGTCGTGGAGGCAAGGGCTATCACAAGTAGCGCTCCTGCGCCAACAGCTGTAACGAGCCTATGAGCCACGGGTTTCCGAACTGAATGGACCATTAGACAGCTCCTTAAGGTATAAAACCAACCACTAGCTAAGCTCTAGACTCGGGGTTCAGCACGGCGCTTCTAGGCGAGCTATTGGGTGATTATGGGCTAGTAATTTGTTGGGCAGGGCTTAGATGAGACGCGAACGAGAGGCTCGCTGAATCGCCACTTTTCATTAGGCCAAAGCAGCTCTCAACGTTATAGTAATGCAGGTTTCCGCCTGAGGTTAGTACGGTTAGCTTGTGCGTGCTGTTCACGTAGGTCATAGCCACCTTGCCGTTGTGCTGACCGGCGGCGGTGCCATCAACTGTCGCACGGCAGTTAACTGCGGAAATCATCGCCTCGATTCCGGTTATCGTCCCTGTTGTCGTGCCTGTCCGGGCACTGTAGGACAGAGCATTGAGCTTGTATGGCAGGGCTTTAAAAGTCACCTTGTAAACGATCCCGAGTACACCAGCACAGTTCGTGAAACTGAGCTTGGTGAGAGAGCCGATCCCAGCGCCAGGTAGACCATGACCCTTCTTCAACGTGATGCTTGACGAAGACGAGGTGCAGGTCAGCGCTGTGCCGAGTGCGGTGTCCTTCAGTGCTACTGTCCCTGACTTGGCTGTCGTCGTGCCGCCAGGAGAGATGCTCCATGTGGCGGATGCGGCTGCGGTCGCTGGCGGAGCAGAAAGCCCCAGCGTCACAGCTGCGACCGCTCCGGCGGCGACGAAGCGCGACCGTCCAGGCAACATCAGGTCCCTACCTTTCTGGGTAACCCGGCCGGTACTACAGTCCCGGTTTGTGATGTAGCGCCTGGGTGATCATGGTCTGGCGGGCCGTGCCTGACCCCGCCGCAGGCGGCAGGACGGCCACCTGGATGATCATGCTTTGTGAGAAGACAAGATCAGCAG
>Ga0209061_1003237_pt1 | contig 18147 bp, 13 predicted proteins | sample Coa_R1_10_FD_187157 | JGI IMG/M metagenome (GOLD analysis project Ga0209061, IMG submission 187157) | Surface soil microbial communities from Centralia Pennsylvania, which are recovering from an underground coalmine fire - Coalmine... | ecosystem: Environmental > Terrestrial > Soil >...
GCGCCGCCGCCACGTCGTCCTGGGTGGACAGCGGGTTGGACGCGGCCAGCGCCACCTGCGCGCCCCCGGCGCGCAGCAGCCGGACGAACACCGCGGTCTCCGCGGTGACGTGCAGGCACGCCGCGATCCGCAGGCCGGCGAACGGCCGCTGGCCGGCGAACCTGCCGCTCAGGCCCGCCAGCAGCGGCATGGCGCGCTGCGCGTAGCCGATCCTGGCGGCGCCGTCGGCGGCGAGCCACGGGCCGGCGATCTCAGTAACGGTAGTGCTCCGGCTTGTACGGGCCGTCCACCGGCACGCCGATGTAGTCGGCCTGCTGCTTGGTCAGCCGGGTGAGCCGGACGCCGAGCGCGTCCAGGTGCAGCCGGGCGACCTTCTCGTCCAGGTGCTTCGGCAGCGTGTGCACGCCCGTCGGGTACTCGCCGCCGTTGGTGAACAGCTCGACCTGCGCGATCACCTGGTTGGTGAAGCTGTTGGACATCACGAAGCTGGGGTGGCCGGTGGCGTTGCCGAGGTTGAGCAGCCGCCCCTCGGACAGCACGATGACGGAATGGCCGTCGGGGAAGGTCCACTCGTCCACCTGCGGCTTGATGGCGGTCTTGCGGATGCCGGGGACCCGGGCCAGCCCGGCCATGTCGATCTCGTTGTCGAAGTGGCCGATGTTGCCGACGATGGCCTGGTGCTTCATCCGGCTCATGTGCCCGGCGGTGATCACGTCGCGGTTGCCGGTGGCGGTGACGAAGATGTCCGCGGTGCCCGCCACCTCGTCCAGCGTGGTCACCTGGTAGCCGTCCATGGCCGCCTGCAGCGCGCAGATCGGGTCGATCTCGGTGACGATGACCCGGGCGCCCTGGCCGCGCAGGCTCTCGCAGCAGCCCTTGCCCACGTCGCCGTAGCCGCACACCACGGCGACCTTGCCGCCGATCAGGACGTCGGTGGCCCGCTTGATCCCGTCGATGAGCGAGTGCCGGCACCCGTACCTGTTGTCGAACTTGCTCTTGGTCACCGAGTCGTTGACGTTGATCGCCGGGAACAGCAGCGTGCCCGCCCGCGCCCGCTCGTACAGCCGGTGCACCCCGGTGGTGGTCTCCTCGGTCACCCCCCTGATCCCGGCGGCGATCCTGGTCCACTTGCCCGGGTGGCGGGCCAGCGAGGCCCGCAGCAGGTCCAGGATGATGCGCCACTCCTCCGGGTCGCCGGGCCCCGGGCTGGGGACCCCGCCGGCCTTCTCGTACTCCGCGCCCTGGTGCACCAGCAAGGTGGCGTCCCCGCCGTCGTCCAGGATCATGGTCGGGCCGTCAAAGTCCGGCCAGGTCAGCGCCGCCTCGGTGCACCGCCAGTACTCCTGCAGCGTCTCGCCCTTCCAGGCGAACACCGGGACGCCGCGCGGGTCGTCCGGGCTGCCGTCCGGGCCGACCGCGACCGCGGCCGCGGCGTGGTCCTGGGTGGAGAAGATGTTGCAGCTGGCCCAGCGCACCTGCGCGCCCAGCGCGACCAGCGTCTCGATCAGCACCGCGGTCTGCACGGTCATGTGCAGCGACCCGGTGATCCGCGCCCCGCGCAGCGGGCGGGCCGGCGCGTACTCGGCCCGCACCGCCATCAGCCCGGGCATCTCGTGCTCGGCAAGCTGGATCTCCTTGCGGCCGAAGGCCGCCAGCGACAGGTTGGCGACCTGGAAGGGAAGCTGGTCCACGGTCATGCGGGCTCCATTTCTGCGGGCCGAACGAGGGTTGACGTCGCGGTACGTTCCCACGCTAGGCGGTCGGGGCCCCCGGCCGCGCCCGGAGCGGGGTTTTCCTGACGCAAAATTGTTAAGATCGTGCTCATGCGGATCTCGGCGGCCGCGCGGCGGCTCGGCACGTCCCCCCGGATGCTCAGGTACCGCGAGGACCTGGGGCTGCTGCCCCGGGTCCGCGGCCGCGCGCCGGCCCCGGCCGGGCCGCGCGGGCCCGCACACCGGCAGTTCGGCGAGGCGGACCTGGAGGCGGTCGCCGCGGCGCTGGCCCTGGAGCGGCGGTACGACATCAGCCCCGCGGCGCTGGCGTTCGGGCTGCGGGTGCTCGCCGAGCCGCCGGTGCGCGCCGCCGTCGCTGACCTGGGCCGCCGGCTCGGCCGCATCCCGGCGCCGCCCGGCCGGGCGCTCGACTTCGAGAAGGAGCGCGCGCTGCGCGCGCTGTCCCGCCACTGAGCGGGGTGCTCCCGCGGTCGCCTGCCCGGCTGTGTCGCGCCGTTCCCCGCTTCGCAGGCGTCGATGCGGAAAAGTTAGTGATTTGCGGGGTTATCACCCCGCTATTTACTAACTTTTATTCGATCCAGGCCTTCCGGGCCGGCGGGGCGCGAAGCGGCCGCGCAGCACGGCCTGGATGGACGGGTCGGTGCGGTCCGCCATCGCCTCGCGGTAGATGTCCGGCTCCAGGTAGATCGTCCGTGCGATCGGAACCACCGCCCGCACCCGCCGCTCCGCGGCGTCGATGGCGGCCGCCAGCTGCGCGGCAGGCTCATCGCCGCGGACCGCGATCTTCGCGGTCACCAGCAGCGAGTCCGGGCTCATGTGCAGCGTGCGCAGGTGGATGACCTGCAGCCGCTGCGGCCCGTCCTCCAGCGCGGCCAGGATCAGCCGCTGCATCTCGGCGCTGGCCGACTCGCCGATCAGCAGGCTCTTGGTCTCCACCGCCAGGATCGCCGCCGCCGTCGCGAGCAGCGCCCCGATCGCCAGCGAGCCCGCGCCGTCCCAGCGTCCGTCGCCGGTCAGCGCCGCCAGCGCCACGCCGGCGAACGCGAACCCGAGCCCGATCAGCGCCGCCACGTCCTCGATCAGCACCACCGGCAGCTCGGGCGCCTTCGTCCGCCGGATGAAGGCGCCCCAGCCGCGGCCGCCGCGCACCCGGTTGGCCTCGGAGATCCCGGTGCGCAGCGAGAACGCCTCGAGAACCACGGAGGCACCGAGCACGATGAAGGCCACCTTGGCGTCGTGCACCGGCTCCGGGGCGAGTATCTTCCTGATGCCGTCGAAGACGGAGAAGGTGGCGCCGATCGTGAACAGCATGACCGCGACCACGAAGCCGTAGAAGTACCGCTCGCGGCCGAACCCGAACGGGTGCTGCTCGGACCTGGGCCGGTTCGCCCGGTTGCGGCCGATGATCAGCAGCAGCTCGTTGCCGGTGTCGGCGACCGAATGCACCGACTCGGCCAGCATCGACGCGGAGCCGGTGAGCACGAACGCGACGAACTTGGTCGCCGCGATGCCGAGGTTGGCGGCGAGCGCGGCGAAGACCGCTCTCATGGCCGCACCGTACCCGCCGGCACCTACTCGATCCGCTCGGCCAGGTCCCGCATCGCCGCCGAGCGCGCCGGGTCGGTCCCGGATGCGATGGCCAGGTACATGCTCGCGTAATCGGTGAGCTGGATGACGCCGGCCAGCCGGACCAGCGGGTGCTGGCCGTCGCCCATGGCCAGCTCGGACACCGCGATGCCGCGGCGGGCGGCGAGGTCGCTGACCGCGTCCCGCTGGGCCGAGGCCCGCTGATCCTCCGCCGGGTCGGCGACCAGCACCAGCCGCATGGCCGCGCAGCCGTCGGGGCCGCGGCCCGCGGCGGCCGGGCCGTCGAAGGCCGCCAGCTGGCTGCAGGCCGCCTCGGGCAGCGTGCCGACGACCGCCGGGTACTTGGCGTTCAGGCTGAGCTGTGCGGCGAACCGCCGGGCCGCCACCTCGCCGAGCGGCGACGTGCCCCAGATCACCGGCAGCGCGCCGAGCAGGTCCAGGGCCAGCGACTTGCCGGGGTTGACGAACGACTCGCTGGCCGGCCTGCACTGATGCGAGACCTCCTCCAGCCGCCTCGCGGTGAGCTCGTAGGCCTGCGCGCCGATGCTGGCCACGCCGAGCCGCTCCGCGATCACCAGCGGCGGGACGGCCAGGGCCCACAGCGCCGACCTCGCCGGGCCGGCGGCGGGCACCGGGACGAACACGGCGCGGGCCTGCTCGGCGATCCGGTGCAGCGGCGAGCCCTCGGCGGCCACGCAGGCCAGCCGGCAGCCGCGCCGCGCCGCCTCGGCCGCCACCGCCAGGGTCTGCGCGGTGGCGCCCGAGCACGACACCGCGATGACCACGTCGGCCGCACCCGCCCAGCCGGGCAGCCGGTCCGGATACGACCGCGCCACCTGGACCGGGCTGCCGGCCCCGGTCACGGCGGCGAGCATCTCCCCGGCGGTGCCGGAGGCGCCGAGGCCCGCCACCACGATCGCACGGGGCCTGGCGTCCGGGGTGAGCGCCGACAGGTCCGTTTCCGCGCACGACCGCAGCGCGGTGCGCACCTGGGCCGCCGCGGAGGCCACCTGGCGCAGCATGTCGCCGGGATCGGCCGCCTCGACCGCCTCGGGCGTGTCGAGGCGGTCCGCCGCCAGCGCGAACTCCGCCTCCTCCCCCCACCGGTCCAGGTCGTCGGTCATCGGCCGCCCTCGGCGGGCCGCCGGGCCTCCTCGACGAGCAGCACCGGGATGTCGTCGCGGACCGGGTAGGCCAGGCCGCAGGCATCGCCGGTGCAGACGAGCTCGCTCGCCGGCTCGTCGGCGCGCAGCGGCGCATGGCAGGCCGGGCAGGCCAGGATGTCGAGCAGCCAGCCCTCGATGTTCATGAGCTCTCCCTGACCAGGCGGAGCACCTCGTCGCGGACGGCGGCCATGCCGTCGTGGGTGTCCGCCTCGACGTTGAGCCGCAGCAGCGGCTCGGTGTTGGACGGGCGCAGGTTGAACCACCAGCGGGGAGTGCGCACGGTGAGCCCGTCGAGCTCGTCGGCCTCGGCGTCCGGCCGGCCGGCGAACGCCCGCCTGACCACGGCCGTCGCCGCGGCCTGGTCCGCCACCCGGGAGTTGATCTCCCCGCTGGCGTGGTACCTGGAGTAGGCGGCCAGCAGGCCGGACAGCGGCTTGGGCTGGGCGCCGAGGGCGGCGATCACGTGCAGCGCGGCGAGCATGCCGGAATCGGCGAACCAGAAGTCCCTGAAGTAGAAGTGGCCGGAGTGCTCGCCGCCGAACACCGCGGCGGTCTCGGCCATCTTCGCCTTGATGAACGAGTGGCCGACCCGGGTGCGCACCGGGGCGCCGCCGTGCTCGGCGACGATCTCGGGCACGGCCCGGGACGTGATCAGGTTGTGGATGATGGTCGCGCCGGGCTCGCGGGCAAGCTCGCTGGTGGCGATCAGCGCGGTGAGCACCGAGGGCGAGACGATCTCGCCGCGCTCGTCCACCACGAAGCACCTGTCGGCGTCCCCGTCGAAGGCCAGCCCGATGTCGGCATGGTGCTCGCGCACCGCACGCTGCAGGTCGCGCAGGTTCTCCGGGTCGATGGGGTTGGCCTCGTGGTTCGGGAACGTGCCGTCAAGCGAGAAGTACAGCGGGATCAGGGTGATCGGCAGCCCCTCGAAGACCTTCGGCACCGTGTAGCCCGCCATCCCGTTCCCCGCGTCGACCGCCACCGTCAGCGGCCGGACCGCGGAGACGTCGACCAGCTTCTTCAGGTAGGCGGCGTAGCCGGGCAGCAGGTCCACGCCGGTGATGGCGCCGCGGGCCGCCGCCGGGGGCAGCGGGCCGCTGGCCAGCTCCTTGATCTGCAGCAGCCCGGTGTCGATGCCGATCGGCCTGGCGCCGGCCCGGCACAGCTTGATGCCGTTGTACTGCGGGGGGTTGTGGCTGGCGGTGACCATCGCGCCGGGGACGCCCAGCTCGCCGCTGCCGTAGTACAGCATGTCCGTCGAGCCGAGGCCGGCGGCCAGGACGTCGGCGCCCTGAGACGCCGCGCCGCGGCCGAACGCGTCCGCGAGCGGCCCGGAGGAGGTGCGCATGTCGTGGACGGTCAGGATCGTCCTGGCGCCGGTGAAGGCGGCGAAGGCGGCGCCGACCGACTCCGCCACGCCCTCGTCGAGCTGGCCGGGCACCACGCCCCTGATGTCGTACGCCTTGACGATGCTGGCGAGATCGCCCATCGCAGCACCCGCCTTCCTGGCTCGCGCCTAGCTGCCCCGCGCGCGCCCGCGCCGCGGCACGCTACGACGAGCCTATCGATCCTGCGGCGGTCCGGAACGCAGCACCCGGAGGTGGCCGCGGCGGCCGACCTCGATGCCCTGGCCGACCGGCTCGTCGGCCGGCCGGGTTTCCATGACGGCGTTGGCCAGCGCCTCCAGGTCGTCGGCGCGCTGCTGCGCCGGGTCGGCGGGCAGCCGCACCACGTCCCAGCCGCGCGGCGCGACCAGCCGGGCGGCGTGCTTCTCGCACAGGTCGTAGCAGTGCGGTTCCACGTACGCGGCCAGCGGGCCGAGCACCGCGGTCGAGTCGCGGTAGACGTAGGTCAGCGTGTAGACCGGAGGATGCTTGCACGCGGGGCGCGAGCAGCAACGAGAACTCACCAGCCCACCTCGCTCACATGCTCACCTCGCCCCGGGAGATCCGGGGTCGCTCCCGGGCTTCATCCCGCGAGCCTCGGGGCGGCGTCGGATACAACGGTGACGGTAGCCCTCCGCGGCCGGTAACGCCACCACCCCGGGATCGTGTCGTGCTTTGCGCCGCCTTGCCCCCGGCGCGGCGCGCGGTCCCGCAGCAGCCCCGCACCGGGCGCTGCCTGCGGGCCGGCTCACCCGGCCCGGAGCCGTCCCGGCCCGGCGCGCGCCCGGCATGCCATGGCCGCCGCCATCCGATACGCTCGGTGACTGTGCAGACCGGTGAGAGCGCATCCCGGCCGGGTCAGGGCGGGCGGGCCGCCCGGCCGCGGCGGCGTGACCGGCACGGGCGCGGGCTGCGGGGCAGGCTGGTGCCGCCCGGCGTCCCGCTGTACCGCAGCCGGGCGCAGCAGTTCGACGACCTCGTGCTCGAGGCCGTGGCACGGCTGGAGCCGCGCTGGGAGTCGGAGCTTTCCGGGGTGGAGTTCGCGGTCCAGGAGGTGCCGGACTCCGAGACCGCCGGCGACGACGGCGTGCCGCTGGCCCGGACCATCCGCGGCCCGGCCGGCGGCGGCGACCCCGACCGCCCGGCCGCCGGGACGCGGATCGTGCTGTTCCGCAGGCCGCTGCTGGCCAGGGCCGAGGACGAGGACGAGCTGAGCGACCTGGTCTTCGACGTGGTGGTCGAGGAGTTCGCCGGGATACTCGGCGTGGACCCGGAAACCGTCGACCCCGGCTACGGCGGCGACGCGGGCTGAGCGGTCACGGGTACACCGCGTCGTAGGAGCCCCGGACCGGGGGGAGCACGATCGTGGCCGGCGCGCTCGCCGCGGGGATGATCGAGGCGACCACGCCCTGCCCCTTCGTTTCGACCCTGGCGGCATAGACGGGGCCGGACCCGGGCAGCGGCGTGATCACGACCGCGAACGGCGCCCCGCGCCGGGAGCCGCGCGGCGCGGCGACCGGGACCGCGACCGTATGCCCGCCGCCGACCGGCACGACCTGTGCCGCGGCCGTGGTCCCGGAGGCGATCTCGGTCAGGCGCACCCGGGCCGCCGCGGCCGGCGCCGACAGCACGATGTCGGCGGCCAGGCCGAAGCCGCTGACGTTCCCGGCCACGACCGCCTGCTGGCTCACCGGGGCGGCCGCGGCGGTGAACGCGCCGGGGACCCCGGCGACGGCGGTGACCGGGACGTTCGCGGTCAGCTCCAGCGCCGAGGCGACGCCGCCCAGCGGCGTGAGGGCCACGTAGGATGCGGACTGCCCGGGCAGGTCGAGCGGCTGCGGGCCGAACGGCCGGTACGGCCCGCGCGGCGTGATCGCCAGCACGCTCACCTGCGCGGCGGTATCGCCGGGGACGACGAGGAACAGCCCGGCGGCGCTGCCTGACGGCGGCACGCCGGGGATCACCAGCGTGCGTGACGGCGCCGCCGCGGCCGGCAGCCAGCCCGGCGTCCCGCCGCGTGCCGGGCCGTCCAGCACGTCGGCGGCGACCCGCCCGGCGCTGGTGCGCACCTCGACGGCGGCGACGGTGGAGCCGCCGCCGGCCAGCGCGGACAGCGACTCGGTGACCGTCCGGCGCGGCGGGACGCTGATGCCGTCCAGGCCGTCGGCCTGGGCCGGGCCCGCGTCGGTGATGACGCTGACGCTCACCGTGGCCGGCAGCGCGTCCACGTTCATCAGGACGATGCGGATGCGGGCGGCGCCGTCCTGCCCGCCGGGGCCGACGAACCAGGTGTCGGAGCCGGGTACGCCGCACCGGACGCTGCCGAGGCCGGGGCCCTCGGCCTGCTCGGCCTCCATGGCCCGCGCCATCGCGCCGCTCGCGGAAACCGCCACGCCCGGCGGCGCCGCAGCGTCACGGGTGCCCGCCGCGACGGGGGCGGCCAGCAGGGACAGCGTCCCCGGGCCGGCCGCGGTGACCGGACGCGACGCTGCCGTCGGCGCGGTGCCGGCCGGCGGCAGCGGCGTCAGCACGGCCCGGCCGGAGCCGGAGGCGGAGGCGGGCGCCGCGGTCCCCGGGGGCGCCGCGATCAGCGCGACCGTGCCCGGCCGGGTGCCCGGGGAGGGCGGGCAGGCCCGGACCGCGGCGGTGACCGGGACCTGCCGCAGCGGCGCGGCCGGGCGGCCCGCGCCGCTGCCGGCGGGCGCGATGAACTGGGCGGCGGCGGCGATGCCGCCCAGCGCGAACAGCGCCGCCGCGGCCGGGACCAGCCGGGCCGGCGTCATTGCGGGCCGCCAAGCTCCCACGGCGGCCGCGACCGGGCCGCCGGGCCCGGCGGCACGGCGGGCTGCTGCAGCCCGGGAGGCGTGCTCACCTGACCGTCCCGGCCCGCTGCGGCCGGGCTCTGACCGGCGCCGCCGCGGCGGCGCCGCGGCGGCTTGCCGTGCCGGGCCGCGTGCTGGCCGCCCCGGGCCGGGCCACCGCGCGCCGGCGCCCCGCGGGCCGGGGTACCGGGCGCGGGGATACCGGCCGCAGGCACACCGGGCACAGGCACACCGGGCATACCGGGCTCGGGCATACCGGGCCGAGGGACAGCCTGGGAAGGGATGCCGGGGGCCGCGGGCCCCGGCACCGCCGGCCCCGGGCGCCGCCTGCGCCGGCCGGCGGCGGGCTCGCGGCGGCCGCCGGGCGCCGGGGGCGGCGGGCCGGTGCCGGGCAGGGCGAGCGCGAACGCGACCAGCACGGCGGCGGCCTGGCACGCCAGGCTGACCTGCAGCGCCGTCTGGCTGCGCGCGATGACCAGCCGCCCTCCGCGGGGCAGCGCGAAGCCCTGCGCCCAGCCGTCCACCGGACGCGGAAGCGGGGCCAGCGCCCGGCCGTCCAGGGTCGCGGACCAGCCGCCCGCGGGCTCGGCCAGCACCAGGGTGCCGGAGACCCCGGGCGGGATGATCGCCTGAACGCCGATAGCGCCCGACGGCACCGGCACCACGGCGCCGGCCGCGGTGATGACGCGGGCCCGCGCCGCCGTCCCGGTCACCCGCCACAGGTCGTAGCCGGGCGCCGTGACCAGCGGCACCAGCCCGGCGTCCCCGTCAAGCCGGCGCGCGAGCGCCTGGTCGACGGGAGCTGGCAGCAGCACGTAGCCGATGCCGAACCCGCCGAGTGCCTGGCCGGCCCCGCCGCCGGCCGCGGCCAGCCAGGCGACGGCGCCGTCGAGGGCACGCGTGGCGGCCGCCGCCTGGGGCAGTTCCGGCTCGCCGAGCAACGGGTCCGCGTCGCGCAGCACCGCGTAGGTCAGCACCCCGTCCTCGGGCCGCAGCACCAGCGTCCTGCTCCGGTCCGGGCCGGAGGACGCCGCGGCGACGAAGGGCGGCAGCAGCGGCGGGCCGGCCGCCGACACCGGCCCGCGGACGCCGTACGCCAGCCAGTACCCGGCCGCGAGCAGCGGCGCCGACGCCGCCGCGGCCAGCAATGCTAGCCCAGGGGTGGCGACCCCCCTGGGACCCCCCGCATCCCCGCCGCGGTTCCCGCCGTGGTGTCGCGCGCCCGGGGGGCCGCCGGCCCGCGCGGGACGCGCGACCGCGGCCGCCTCCACCAGCGGCGCGGCCGCCAGCAGCAAGCCCGCCGCGGCCACGGCGGTCGCGATGCCGGGCCAGGCGCTGACCGCGGTCCCGCCCTGCGGCGGCGTCACCGTGGCCCTGCTCACCGCCAGCGTGAGCGCGAGCCCGCACAGCGCGATCCCCCACCCGGTGTAGACCAGGGCCGTCCGCCGCCGGGCCAGCAACGCGCAGAACGCGGGAAGCGCCAGGCCCGCGGTCACCCAGGCTGGCGGCAGGCCCGGGCCGCCCGGGCTGAGCAGCAGCACCGAGGCCGGCCGCAGGGCGGCCGCGGCCAGCCCCGGCCTGGCCAGCCCCGCCTCGCCGAGGAACGCGGACGGGCTCGCGAGCAGGTGAAACGTCCACGGCACCAGGAGCGCCGCGGGGACGGCCGCGGCGATCGCCGCGTTGATCACCGTCGCCCGCCCCAGCCAGCGCGATGCCGCGAGCGCCGCGGCCGCGCCGGCCACGGCCATCAGCCAGATCAGCGGCACGAAGGCGGCTGCCACCGCGATGAGCAGGGCCGCCGCCCATGCCGCCTGGCGCGCGGTGAAGCGGGACGGGCAGCCGGGCGGGGGCCCGGCGACGATCCGGCCGATGGCGGCGCCGATGGGCGGCAGCAGCACGAACGCGACGGCGGTGCCGATGCGCCCGGCCGCGACGGCGCCCATGGCGACCGGGAGCAGCGCGTAGCCGGCCGCCAGCCATATCCGCGCCGGCAGCACGGAGGTGACCCGGCGGGCGGCGAGGAAGGCGCTCAGCCCCGCCGCGGGCACGCAGCCGAGCAGCAGCACGTCGACTGCCAGCCAGGGCTTGCCGCCCAGCACGGCGGCGACCGCGGCGACCACGGCGAGGTAGGGCGGGGCGCTCGCCGCCGAGCCGAGGCCGGCGCCGTGGTAGCCCGCGAGGTACTCCCGCCACAGGTCGCTCGCGCCGCCCCAGGCCGGCACCAGCGCCCCGCCGCCGAGCGTGCCCGAGCCCGCCAGCACCGCGCCGGCCAGCGAGCGCTCCGCGACGAGCGCGACCAGGGTCAGCCCCGCGACCAGCAGCACGGCCGGGCTAGTCAGCACGCGCCGGGTGACGGAGTCGGCGACGGGCAGCGGCAGGTCGTCGCCGGTGTCGTCGGCGGCGGCCTGATGCAGCCCGCCGCCGGTGTCGCCGGGGCCGCGGGACAGCGCCCCGGCCGCCGCCTCGGCCAGCCGGGCCACCGTCCTGCCTCTCGGCAGCCGGTCGCGCAGCACCGCGTATGCCTGCGCGCGGCCGGCGGCGCGGCGGCGGCGGGCGCGCCACAGCAGCACCGGGTGGCGCAGCAGCCAGGCGACCGCGCCGAGGTGCGCCCACGCCATCCGCTGCTGCTTGGTGAGCAGGAAGAACGCGGCGCGCAGCAGCGACCCGGCGATGCAGCCGCCGACCACCCGCAGCATCGGGCCGAACGGCAGGTTGGCCGCGAACACGTATAGCGCGGCGCGCCGGTCGAGCAGGCGGGGGTGCCCGCCGATGGCGGACACGCGGCGGGCCTGGCGCGCCGACAGCTCCCTGTGGTAGACGACCGCGTCGGTGACGACCCGCACGTCATAGCCGGCCGCGCGCGCCCTCCAGCAGAAGTCGATGTCGTCACGGAACAACGGGAGGTTGCCGTCGAACCCGCCCAGCCGTTCCCAGACATCCCGGCGGACCAGCATGCCCGCGGAGCCGACGGCCAGCACCGCCCGGTTGCCGTCGTGCTGGCCCTGGTCGACCTCGCCCGGCTCGATCCCGGTGAGCCGCCGGCCCGCCCGGTCGGTGGTGATGCCCGCCTCGCGCAGCACGCGGCGGTCGGCCAGGTCCCTCAGCTTGGGGCCGAGCACCGCGGCGCTCGCGCTGCGCGCCGCCGCCCGCAGTAGCTGCTCCAGGGCGTCGGCGGCGGGCTCGCAGTCGTCGTGCAGCAGCCATACCCACTCCGCCGGCGGATCGGGGCCCGGCACCGGGACGCGAGCCGCCGGGTGCTGCAGCGCGCGCGCGACGGCCGCGCCGAAGCCGGTCTGCGGGTCCATGCCGAAGACGGCGTCGCGGCCGAGCAGGTCGGTGAGCACCGCCCCGCTGCGGTCACCGCTGCCGGTGTCCACCCCGACGGCCCGGTGCACCGGGTAGGTCTGCTGCCGCAGCGCCCGGACGAGCGCGGGCAGCAGGCGGGCGCCATCGTGTGCCACGACCACGGCGGTGACGACGTGACGGCGCTGCGCTGCGTTGGTTGCCACGGTCCTGTCTGTGCGTCCAAAACGGCGCCCCGCGCGGGCATGTCAACCCGGCTCAGAGCGCGTGACCTGCGTGAACGACACCCCCGGCGCCCACGACAGCACCACCATACACACAGCCTCACCCAGAAGTCCGCGTTATCAGGAGTCTCAGCCGGCGCGAACACGCGGCGGCGCAGGACGGCGGTCGCCGCCGGACCGCCTCTCCGCGGGACCTGCCGCAGCCCGCGGCTGGTACCCGGGCCGACCAGGCCGCCACCGGGCCGGCACCGCTCGAGGCCGCAGCGGCCGGCCGGGCGGGCGGGCGACCGGGCGGGCGGGACCCGCCGGCCGCAGGACGCGCAGTCGGCGCTCGCGGCGGGAACGGGCCGGGCAGGCTACCCGGCCTGGCGCTTGAGGCGGCGGCGCTCCCGCTCCGACATGCCGCCCCAGATGCCGAAGCGCTCGTCGTGCTCCAGCGCGTACTCCAGGCACTCGGCCCGGACCTCGCAGCTGCGGCACACCCGCTTGGCCTCGCGGGTAGACCCTCCCTTCTCGGGAAAGAACGCCTCCGGGTCTGTCTGCGCGCACAACGCCCGATCCTGCCAGCTCAGCTCGTCAACCTCGGCTGAGCCGACGAAGAGTTGCGCCAGCGGGACGATGACCTCTGTCACAGCCCATCCTCCCTCCCCCACTCGGGTCCCCCGATCCCGCCCTCTCCCCGCCGGGACGGGAATCACACCAATGAAATTACACCCGCGTGTCTTGCTTCACGTCAAGCGAAGAAGGTGATAATGGTCCCCCCGATTGCCGTGTTGAGAGGAAAGTCCCCGCGGGCCCGGCGGCCCCGCTGACCTGAGACACTGTCTGTCATGCGCATTACCGTGCTGGCCGGCGGGGTCGGCGCCGCGCGCTTCCTGCGCGGCCTGAAGCACGCCGCCCCGGACGCCGAGATCACCGTGATCGGGAACACCGGAGACGACATCACCCTGTTCGGGCTGCGGATCTGCCCGGACCTCGACACCGTGATGTACACGCTCGGCGGCGGCATCGACGAGCAGCAGGGCTGGGGGCGGGCCGGGGAGACGTTCACCGTCCGCTCCGAGCTCGGCGCCTACCGGGCGGGCCCGGACTGGTTCACGCTCGGCGACCGGGACCTGGCCACGCACCTGGTGCGCAGCCAGCTGCTGGCCGCCGGCCGGCCGCTGTCGGCGGTCACCGAGGTGCTGTGCCGACGGTGGCGGCCCGGCGTGCGGCTGCTGCCGATGTCCGATGACCCGGTGGAAACGCACGTGCTGCTCGGCGCGGCCGGCGAGCCTCGCGAGGTGCACTTCCAGGAATGGTGGGTGCGGATGCGGGCGGCCGCGCCGGCGGCCGCGATCGTGGCGACCGGGGCCGACCGGGCTGCCCCCGCCCCCGGCGTGCTGGAGGCCATCGGCGGCGCGGACGTGGTGCTGTTCCCGCCGTCCAACCCGGTGGTGAGCATCGGCACCATCCTGGCCGTGCCCGGCATCAGGGCGGCCGTCGCGGCCAGGACCGCGGTCGGCGTGTCGCCGATCATCGGCGGGGCGCCGGTGCGCGGCATGGCCGACGCCTGCCTGGCCGCGATCGGCGTGGAGACCTCGGCCGCGGCCGTGGGCGCGCACTACGGGCCGGGCCTGATCGGCGGCTGGCTGGTCGACGAGCGGGACAAGTCCGCCGCCGACGACCCCCGGCTTGCCGGAATCGAGGTCCGCGCGCTGCCGCTGCTGATGCGTGACCTGCCGGCCACTGCCGCCATCGCCCGGACGGCGCTGGACCTTGCCCTGGAGCTGCGGTGACTGGCGAGGCCGCGGCGACCGGCAGGGCCGCGGTGACTGGCGAGTCCGCGGCAACCGGCAGGGCCGCGGCGACCGGCGGGACCAGAATGACCGATGAGGACGGGGTGATCATAGCGGCTAAAGTTGCTGATGAGGCCGAGATGCCTACAGGAACCGGAGTGCCCACAGGGGCCGGGATGGCCGCAGGGGCCGCGGTGACCATCGAGCCGGTGACCGGGCTGCCCGAGGTCACCGAGGGGGCCGACCTGGCGGCGCTGATCGCCGGGGCGGCACCGGACCTGCGCGACGGCGACATCCTCGTGGTCACCTCGAAGATCGTGAGCAAGGCCGAGGGCCGGGTGGCCGCCGTGCCCCGCGAGCAGGCGATCGCGGCGGAGACGGCGCGGGTGGTCGCCCGGCGCGGCCCCACCACGATCGCGCAGACCCGGCACGGCCTGGTGCTGGCGGCGGCGGGCGTGGACGAGTCCAACACCGCCCCGGGCACGGTGGTCCTGCTGCCCGCCGACCCCGACGGGTCGGCCCGGCGGCTGCGCGCGGCGCTGCAGCAGCGGACCGGCCGCAGGCTCGGCGTGATCATCACCGACACCATGGGCAGGCCGTGGCGCAGCGGGCAGACCGACAATGCCGTCGGCGCGGCGGGCGTCATCCCGGTGCGGGACTACCGCGGGCAGGCCGACCCGTACGGCAACGTGCTCGAGGTCACCGCGGCCGCGCTGGCCGACGAGATCGCCGCCGCCGCCGACCTGGTGAAGGGCAAGGTGCGGCGCATCCCCGTCGCGGTCGTCCGCGGGCTGGCCGACCTGGTGACCGGGCCGGACGGCCCGGGGGCCCGCGCGCTGATCAGGCCGGCCGCGGACGACATGTTCCGGTTCGGGTCGGCGGACGTGCCGCTGGCCCGCCGGACCATCAGGGCGTTCACGGCCGAGCCCGTCGACGGCGCGGCGGTCCGCCGCGCCGTCGCCACCGCGCTGACCGCGCCCGCGCCGCACCACAGCCAGCCGTGGCGTTTCGTGCTGCTGGAGTCGCCCGCGGCCCGGGAGCGCCTGCTGGACGCGATGGCGGAAGCCTGGGCCGCCGACCTGCGCCGGGACGGGTTCACCGCCGAGCAGATCGCGCGCAGGCTGCGGCGCGGGGAGCCGCTGCGGCGGGCGCCGCTGGTCATCGTGCCGTGCCTGGTCACCGACGCGGCGCACCGCTATCCCGACCGGCGGCGGGCCGCCGCCGAGCAGGCCATGTTCGTGGTCTCGATGGGCGCGGCGGTGCAGAACCTGCTCATCGCGCTCGCCGTGCAGGGGCTCGGCTCCGCGTGGATCTCCAGCACCCTGTTCTGCCAGGACGTCGCCGCCGCGGCGATGGGCCTGCCGCCCGGCTGGCAGCCGATGGGCGCCGTGGCCGTCGGCCACCCGGCCGAGGACCCCCGGCCCCGGCCGCCGCGCGACCCCGGCGACTTCCTGCTGACCCGCTGACCCCGCCGGGCCGCCCCCGCTTCCCGGCGCGAGATGCCGCGCGCCGCGCGGACATGTCCAGGGTGTCGGAGCATGTCCAGGGTGTCGGAGCATGTCCAGGGTGTCGGAGCATGTCCAGGGTGTCGGAGCATGTCCAGGGTGTCGGAGCATGTCCAGGGTGTCGGAGGGAGCCCCGGTGACAAGGGAGCCGCAGTGACACCTGCCAGGTACGCGCCGCCGGATGAGCGGCGGCGCCGCTTCGGGGCGGTCTATGCCCCGGCGTCAGCGGGCCAGCACGGGCAGCGGGGACCGCACCGAGGCGCAGACGCCGCCGGAGGCGGCGGCGGCGGCCAGCCGCTCGGCCGGCACCGCGCCGTAGGTGGTGGTCCGCTGCCGCAGCGGGCGCCCGATCGGCCCGGTGATCGCGGCCAGCTGGCCGATCGTCTTGTACGACCCGTTGTCCGCCCCGGCCATCCTGCTGATCGTCTCCTCCATCAGCGTGCCGCCGAGGTCGTTGGCGCCGCCGCGCAGCACCTCGCGGCACCCCTGGTCGCCGAGCTTGACCCAGGAGCACTGGATGGAGCCGATCGCGCCGTGCAGCAGCAGCCTGGCCACCGCGTGCACCGCGCGGTTCTCCCGCCGCGTCGGCCCCGGCCTGGCCAGGCCCGCCAGGTAGATGGGGGCGCTGGTGTGCACGAACGGGAGCAGCACGAACTCGGTGAAGCCGCCGGTCCGCTCCTGGATCGACCGGATCACCCGCAGGTGGCCGACCCAGTGCGCCGGGGTGTCCACGTGCCCGTACATCATCGTCGCGGTGGTCGGGATGCCGAGCTCGTGCGCGGTGGTGATCACCTCGATCCAGGCCGAGGCGGGCAGCTTGCCCTTGGTCAGCACCCAGCGCACGTCGTCGTCGAGGATCTCCGCCGCCGTGCCGGGCAGCGAGTCGACGCCGGCCTCCCGCGCCCGCGCCAGCCATTCCCGCACCGGCAGGCCGGTGCGGGCGGCCCCGTTCATCACCTCCATCGGGGAGAACGCGTGCACGTGCAGGCCGGGGCACCGCCTCTTGACCTCGGCGGCGATGTCGAAATAGGCCGTCCCGGGCAGGTCGGGATGGATGCCGCCCTGCATGCACACCTCGGTGGCGCCGGCGTCCCAGGCCTCGGCGGCGCGGTCGCCGATCTGCTGCAGCGACAGCGTGTACGCGTCGGCGTCGGTGCGGCGCTGCGCGAACGCGCAGAACCGGCAGCCGGTGTAGCAGACGTTGGTGAAGTTGATGTTGCGGGTGACGACGTAGGTGACGTCGTCGCCGACCGCGTCGCGGCGCAGCGCGTCGGCGATGCCGGCCAGCGCCTCCAGGTCGGGCCCGTCGGCGGCCAGCAGGGCCAGCGCCTGCGCGTCGGACAGCGCCGCCGGGTCGCGCTCGGCCCGGCGCAGCGCGGCGGCGGTCTCGCCGGGACGCGCCACCGCGGCCGCCGCCATCGCCGGCCGCGCAGCCGGGCCCTGGCCGCGCTGCACGAGCCGTTCTGCTGTCTCCTGCCAGTCGCCGTAGACCTCGGCGAAGTCATCGCGGCGGTCATGGGTGCGGCCGGTGGTATCGATCGTCACGTGCAGGTCGGTGCGGCCAGACCCGGCCTCGGCCCAGCCGCCGTCCGGCTCCTGCCACGGCTGGCCGCGCGGGACGGCGGTCTCGGCGGCCAGGCCGGTCGCCGGGTCGGCCAGCGCGGCCACGTGCCGGGCCACCCTGGGATCCAGCCACGGCTCGCGGATGTACGGCGGGTAGACGGTCAGCCGCTCGCGCAGCGCGAAGCCCGCGGCCGCGGAGCGGGCGGCCAGCTCGGCGATGTCCGGCCAGGGGCGCTCCGGGTTGACGTGGTCCGGGGTCAGCGGGGACACCCCGCCCCAGTCGTCGATGCCGGCCCGCAGCATCAGGTCGTACTGCCCGCCGACCAGGTTCGGCGGCGCCTGGATGCGCGCCTGCGGGCCCAGCACCAGCCGGGCGACGGCGATCGTCGCGGCCAGGTCGTCCAGCTCCGCGTCCGGCACGCCGCGCATCTTCGTGTCCGGCTTGGCACGGAAGTTCTGCACGATGACCTCCTGGATGCCGCCGTAGGCGCGGGCCACCTTCCTGATCGCGAACAGGGACTCGGCGCGCTCGGCGAGCGTCTCGCCGATGCCGATCAGGATGCCGGTGGTGAACGGGACCGCGCAGCGGCCGGCGTCCTCCAGCACCCGCAGCCGGACGGCGGGGTCCTTGTCCGGGCTGCCGAAGTGCGGGCCGCCCTTGTCGGTGAACAGCCGCCGCGCGGTCGTCTCCAGCATCATGCCCATGGACGGGGCGACCGGCTTGAGCCGCTGGAAATCCTGCCAGCCCAGCACGCCCGGGTTGAGGTGCGGCAGCAGGCCGGTCTCCTCCAGCACCCGGATCGCCATCGCCCGCAGGTAGGAGACGGTGTCGTCGTAGCCGTGCGCGTCCAGCCAGTCCCTGGCCTGCCGCCAGCGGGCCTCCGGCCGGTCACCGAGCGTGAACAGCGCCTCCTTGCAGCCCAGCCTCGCGCCGTCGCGGGCGATCGCGAGCACCTCGTCCGGCTCCAGGTACGGCCGGCCGAGCCGGCGCGGCACCGCGGCGAACGTGCAGTAGGCGCAGCGGTCGCGGCACAGCCTGGTCAGCGGGATGAACACCTTGCGGCTGTAGGTGACACCGGGC
>Ga0209061_1003239_pt1 | contig 18134 bp, 17 predicted proteins | sample Coa_R1_10_FD_187157 | JGI IMG/M metagenome (GOLD analysis project Ga0209061, IMG submission 187157) | Surface soil microbial communities from Centralia Pennsylvania, which are recovering from an underground coalmine fire - Coalmine... | ecosystem: Environmental > Terrestrial > Soil >...
TGCGTTGCCGCGCGGCGTTCCATCTGGCCGATTTTCGTGACCGGCGTGTGGCGGCGGCCGTGGCCGCGTGTGCGTCCCTCAACCTCAACGACATCGGTAGCGCGTCGATCCCCACCGGTCTGCCAGGGGTCGATGCGGCGTTGGGCTTCCTGCGCCACCTTCGAGGGTCGGACGTGTCGCCTCAATGGCCGAAACGACCGCTGGGTCAGCCGTCTGCGCTGCGCTGTCCAGTCGACGACGCCACCTTCGCGTTTCTTGATCTCGTGTTTGCTTTAGGGGAGCCCGAAGGAACGCCGTCAGCGTCGGCTGCGCTCGAGCGGATCGAGCACGGAACGCTCACGGCCCCTGACCGCACCAAGTTCGCGGTGGTCCTCGGCGAGTGGGCCAGCCGGACCGGACGAGGCGAGATGGTCCGCCGATGCGCGTCGATCCTCTACAACGATCCGATCTTTGAAGGAGCCGTCAGCCGGTGGAAGACAGCGTGAGTTCTGGCCGTCCGGGCGCCCAGCCGTCCAGCGATGAACGCCCAGGGGCCGGCTCATCGCCCAATGCAGGGGCCCCGGGCGACACCCAACCGCACGCGAACCCGAGCTCGGACGAGCATCCCCTCGAGCCGCGCGACGGCGTGGACGACGCTGAAAGCGCGCCCGAGCCCACACCGGTGAGCACCTCCCTCGATGTCGACGACCAGCCGAACGAGGATCTTGCCCGCGCTAAACGCCGCCGGCCTGAGTCGCTAGTTGAGCTGTACACAGTTCCCAAGGCCGCGGCGCCGGATCTGCTGACCGGACTGGCCAAGCACGAAGCGTGGATCACAAGTAGCGCAGACCAGGAGCAGGCACTGGGCCTCCTCAGCGAGCGCGATCCAGACCTGGCCAAGACGCGGACGCTTGCCCAGCACGTCGCGACGAGTCACGACGGCCGGTTCGCGGCTTCGTTCGAGTCGTTCATCGTGCGCGCGGTCGCTCCGGTCCTCGAGGGTACGCCGCGATGGCCACCGCAGAATGGAGACGATGGCCCCACGCTGTTTGCCGCGCTGCTCGATCACCACGCCGCGGCTCTCGGCGAAAAGGAGCCGCCACGGCGACTCTTCAACGCCGTGATGATCGCCCAGTCGATTCTCATGGCGAGGTACCGCCTGGATATCCAGGACGCCGTGCCGCTGTTATCAAGGACCCTCGGTGTGCCGGCGGCCCTGCGACGCGAGCGGCGCAACCCGAGGGTGGTACGCCTCAGGTCACTCGGCGATACCCGACTCACGGTCGACTCCCTCAGAACATGGCTTGATGTGCTGACGCCGTGGATCGAGCGCGCGCTGGAAGCAGAACGGACGGCGGAGAAGGCGGCCGTGGATGTCGAGCGTCTCAAGGGCATCGTCGATCGCCTCGAGCACGAGCTCGCCGACGCACACCGTGAGAACGAGCGGGCGAACGCCGAAATCGCAAAGTTGCGTCAGGAGATCGACGAACTATCCGACCAGAAGCGAGGTGCGACTCTTGCAAGACGGCACGAGGGCTCTCAGCTCCGCAGCTCGATGGCGGGATTCCTGGAGGACGAGCTCCTCGTCCTCCTTTCCGCTGTTCGGGAGGGGCTTGAACTCAATCCGCCGCGTGTTCCGTTCGCTCTCGAGCGACTCGAGGATGCCGACCACGCGGCCCGAACCAAAGTGCAATGGCTGAGATCTTCGGATTAGACCTCGGTACTACGAACACGCTGGCGGCGGTTCACTACACGGGCGACGATCAACCTCGCCCCTTCCTCGATCGGGGGCGTCCGCATCCCTCCGTTGTGCGCTATCACGGCGCACAGGTCGTCGTCGGTCGGGAGGCACGGGACCAGCTAGATGCCCCTGAGGTTGGGGTGATCGGCGACTTTGTCCGCTCGCCCAAGCGGTTTCTGGGCAAGGGCATGGATCTCACAGTCGGCGGAGTCGCCCGCGATCCATCCGAAGTTGTGGCCGAGATCTTGCGTCATGTCCGCGATCACGCGGAGGACCAGCTCGGCGGCGCGACCGAGTTCGGCAACGTCGTGGCCGCGGTGCCCGTGACCATGGACGGGCGCGGTCGCCGTGCGCTGCGCAGCGCAGCCCAGCTCGCCGGCTTCGACATCCATCAATTCGTACACGAGCCGCTCGCCGCACTATACGGATACCTTCGCGGCTCGGCGGACTCGCGGCGTCGGATGGAGGAGCTCGAAGGCCGGCGAGCGCTGGTCTTCGACTGGGGTGGGGGAACTCTCGATCTGACGTTGTGCATGGTCAGTGATGGGTCCCTGATTCAAATTCATAACGCGGGAGACCCGGACGTTGGCGGGGACCGCTTTGATGAGCGGCTGATGCGGCTCATTCATGATCGGCACGTCGCGAAGCATGGATTGCGGACAGAGCCGGCCCTGATTCCCGGAGCGACGGCGAAGCTCAACGCGGCCTGCGAGCTCGCCAAGATCCGCCTCTCGCGGGCCCCGACGGCAGAGATCCTCGTCGCGCACTACGCGAAGGCAGAGGGCGATGCGCACACTCTGGAGGACCGACTCACACGCGACGACGTCGAGGCGCACACGAGAGACCTCGTCGATCAGGGCTTGCGCTGCATCGACCAACTGCTGGCTCATGTCGGGATTCCCGCTGAGGCGATCGAGCTGTGCCTGGCAACGGGCGGGATGGTTCAGATGCCGGCCATTCGTTCAGGGCTCATCGAGCGGTTCGGAGGACCCGGCCGTGTCCCACTCCTCGAGCACGGCGACCGGATCATTGCCGAAGGCGCCGCATGGATCGCGTCGGATGAACAGGCACTGACGCTCGCGAAGCCTTTTGAGCTCCTTCACGCCGACGCGTCCTACGTGCCGCTGTTGCAGGCCGATGTTTCATTGCCGACCCAGGGGAAGACGGTGGCTACATCGTTCGCTATGTACTGCGTCGATCCGCGTGACGGCTACGCCCGGTTCCTGTTCGCTCGACCGGCGACTCCTGGCCGCACCTCACCGGCCGACGCGCGCGATCCGTATGGCGTAGCGGTGATCGCCGTGGACCCAACCGCACACCCGCTCGCCGAGAGGCTTGACGTCAGGCTCAGCGTTGACGACGACCTCGTTGTGCGCGTCGACCTCACGTCCAGTCTTTTCCAGGACTCCCGTCGCCTCGAACTACACGACCTTGAGTTCGGTCTGCGACTCGGCCAGGCATGACAAACCGAAAGCGAACAAAGCCTCAAGCTGGTGCGATCACCGTTCGATCGAACGTCGTACTCGACCGCGGTCGCTGGGACTTGATTCCGGGCGAACTTCTTTACGCGCTCGGACGCAGCCGCGATGCAACTCGTCTCCAGCGCGAGGAGCACATGTACTACCAGCCCTGCTCGCTCTGCAGCCGCAAGATCGCCGAAATCAACCTCACTGGCTGCACCCGTTGCCGCCATGCTCCTGCCCCCGAGGCTGTGCTCGCCGCTCAGCAGGCGCATCGCGAGCGCGTGAGAAATGCCCGGCACCGAGAGGCAGAGGAGAATGCGCTCCTTTCGGGAGGTGCGGTGATTCGCGCGACTGGAATTGTCTACGCCGAGTCCGAAGCATCCGATGCAGATGTCGACCATCCCGATACTAACTCGAGTTTCGGGCTTTCCGGGAGATTTGAAGGAGTTTTGAGTTCGGCGGCGACGGGCTGAGGGGGCGCAGGGGCATCGGCGGGTTCCTCGAATCCACGGGATGTCCAAGTCCCTGTGGGAGGTACCGCCGATGCCCGTGCATGTTCCCGGTTCGCTCGGTCGCCTGCTGTCCCTGCTTGAGCCGTGCTTCTCGCAACCTGCGTTTCAGACCTTCCGGGCGCTGGTGGTGGGGTTCATCGCTCGCGTGGGCGAGCACACGGTCTGCGGCATGTGGCAGGCGGTCAGGCTGGCTGGCCGTGTTCACCATTTGATCGCGCACGACTTCTTCGCCCGCCGCCGCTGGGATCCCGACCGGCTCGGGGTGATGCTGCTGGAGTTCTTGGTCACGGTGTTCGTCAAGCCGGGCACCGCGATCACGGTGGCGGATCGACGACACGCTGTTCGGACGTTCGGGCAGGCGCGTGCTCGGCGCGCACTATCTGCACGACGGCTCCCAGCCCGCTGGGCAGGGCCACCGCACCCGCTGGGGCAACTGCTTTGTCGTTGTCGGGCTGGTCGTCTGCCTGCCGTGCCTGGGCGGGCGCCGTGTCTGTCTGCCGGTGCTGTTCAGGTTGCTTCGCCCCCGCGATGAGGCCCAGCCGGATCGGCTCTCCCAGCCGGAGCTGGCCAGGGAGATGGTCGAGCTGATCCTCCGCCGATTCCCAGGCCGCGCGGTGCATCTGCTGTGCGACGGCGCGTACGCGACCAAGGCCTGGCGGGGCCTCAAACAGCGCGTCACGATCACGACCAGGGTGCGCGGCAACGCCGCGATCTATGAGATGGCGCCGCCTCCCACCGGCAGGCGTGGCCGCCCGGCGCTGAAGGGTCGCAGGCTGCCGTCGCTGGCGAAGCTCGCCGAGACAATTCCCTTCAAGCCGGTCACGATCACCGGCCCCGACGGCAGGGAGCGCACCGAGCAGGTCGCCGAGCTCGTCTGCCTGTGGTACGGCCCCTTCTACACGCGGCCTGTCAAGCTGCTCTTGGTCCGCTCCGTCGAGCGCACCCACGGCCACGACATCGCGATCGCCTCGACCGACACCGACGCCAGCGCGGCCGAGCTGATCGACCGCTACGCAAGCCGCTGGACGATCAAGACGTGCTTCCAGGAGGGCAAGGCCAACGGCGTCGGCCAAGCCCGCAACCGCGTCAGGAAGGCGGTCGAGCGGACCGTCCCCTTCGGGTTCCTCTGCCAGACACTCACGATCATCTGGTATCAGCTCCACGGCGACGCCGACCGCGACCTCCGCGCCCGCCGCCGGCTCGCTCCCTGGTACCCGCACAAGCAGACCGTCAGCTACAGCGACATGCTCGCCGCGCTCCGACGCGAGCTGATCCGCGCCGAATTTCGCTCACAAGCACCCCGCCGGACCCCCTCACCACAAATCGCACGGTACCAAGCACCGTCAGCTCTCACCGCCGCCTGAGATTCCGAAAGTCGAGATACTAACCAGTCGTGGTAAATAGATCACGGATTTGGTAGAGTTTGGGGTGTGAGTCGGGACGCCAGATCGCTGCCGCAGCCCGCCCAGGAGGAGGTATCACGGCGAGCCGCAAATGGGTCCTGGTCAGGCGGCGGCGTAGCGGACTGACGCTTCCTGGAAGTAGGCGCGCACGATCTTCGGTTGACGCTGGCGGCGGCGCAGGAACCGCGCCGCTCTGACCTGAGCGTGGCCTTGTCGATCGGCTTGGGATCGACCTCGCACATGTGCCGCTTGACGTCCTGGTTGAGCTGCTCGTCGGGGTCAAGCTCGGGGCTGTGGGCGGGCAGGAAGTGCAGCTGGATCCGATCGGCGTGCTCAGCGACCCAGCGCTTGACTGCCTTGGCGTGGTGGGTTGTGTGGTTATCGCAGATCAGGTGGATCTTGCGATCGGGGATCGAGCGGATCAGACGGTCGAGGAACTCGATGAACACCCGGGCGGTGAAGCGCCCCTCGAAGATCTGAAAGCGCAGCTCTCCCGAGTTGGCCAGCGCGCTGATCATGTTGATGCCCTGGCGGTTGCCGGTCGATGGGGCGATCGCGCGCTGACCGCGCGGCGCGTAGCCCTGCTTGGCCACAAGCCTGTCCAGCCGCAACCCCGATTCGTCCTGCCAGAGGATGATCCCGCCGTCCTTGCGGGCTTTGGCGCGGATCTTGGGATACACGTCGGACAGCCACGCCTCGACCAACACCGGGTCGGCCTCCAGCGCCCAGCGGGTGGGGCGCTTGAGCGTGAACCCCCAACGACGCAGATATCGTCCCACGGTCCCGACCTCAAGCCGCACCCCGCACCAGCGCTCGATCAGATCCTGCACCGAGGAGCGCGTCCACAACAACGCCTCGATCCGCAGCTGATCAGGATTCTTTGAGCGAATCGCCTCAACGATCCGGGCCTGCTGTGCGGCACTCAGCGCCTCCTGCTCACCCGGCCGCCGACCCCGCCGGCGCTTCGCAAGCGCCTTCCAGCCACCCCGGCGATAGCGCTGGATCCAGGCTAAACATAACCCGCCTACACAGAAAGCCGGACGCCCTCGGCCGCCCCCCTGGTTTGCAAATGGATCGCCCTCAAGATCGATCGAAGAACACGTCTCCTTCAGATGGCGGGGGAAGGAGAGCGAAGCCACGATCGGCTGCGGGCTCGAGGAAGCGGATAGCTGGCACCTCCGCCTCGCGCGCGGCGACCTGAAGGGACGCCTGGTTTCTCAGCGTGTCGAACGATGTTGATGCCATCCGCGCTGGGCGGGCGGCAACGGTGGCGCCGCCAAGCGCTGCAACGGTGGTGATGCGCTCGCCGCTGAGGCGGACTATCTGGTCTCGGCGGATGTTGGCGACGAGGCTGAGGTGGTCGTCGCGTCGGCGTACGGCCGTACAACGCTCATTCCAGTCGCAGATGGAGCAGTGCTCGACGGGCTCGGGATACGTGTGCTCCGCGACGCTCAACGATGCGAGGAAGCCGTCGCGCACGCGTCGGTAGTACGCGGCGTAGGCCTTGACCCTGAACGCCTACTCCTCTCCGGTCCCGAGAAGGAGGTGCACCTGGTGGGGCGTGCAGCCTTGGAGACGTTCGAGTTGCTCGCAGTAGGCGCAAAGCTGGAGCACGTGATAGGGCTTCGCTGTACGGGCCAGCTTGGTGTCGATGACTTCGTAAGACCAATCCCAGTGGCCGCGTGGCGTCGCAACGCGCCGGAGAAAGTCGGCATGTGCGCGCCATCGACCATCAAAGAAGGTGGCCTGATAGACGATGTCGACGCCGGCAGCCATTGCGGCGAGGGTGGCGTCCTCGGCCGCCCGCAGGCCGGCCTCGCTGTGGTCCTTAACCTCGATCTCTGTTACCTCGAGCCCCCGGTCGCGCAAGAGCGCTAGCCCCGTTTTCCGCAGTTCGCGAGTGCTACCCCAGCGCGTTGCGGCCAGGGCGGTTGGATTTTGGGCTCTCCTCTCGATTTGGGGGTGACTCATCGGTGAGGAAGGGGGATCGTGATGCCGGCGCAGCAGAGGTAGATCATCGCGATCAGCGCGTCGGCGGAGTGGAAGCCGTATGCGCGGTGTGACGGGAGTCTCACCTTGCTGTTGAGCGCTTCGAGGCGTCCGTTGCTGATCCCGATCTCGATCGCAGCGAGCACGCCGGCTTTGTGTTTGCGGATCGTGCGGGCGAGCTTGACGAACGGTTTGAGCCGGGAGCGGGATGCCCAGGCGAGCCAGGCATCGAGGCGCTCGGCTGCCTCGTGCTTGGGGATCTTGTAGAGGTAGCGCAGCTCGCCGTAGAGTAGGAAGGCGCGGTACATCGGCTTGTTCGTCAGCACGACCTCGGCGGGCTTGAGCAGCTGCTTCGGGGTCTGCTTGGCGGTGTCTTTCAGCAGCGAGTAGCGCGCTCCTTTGATCCACTTCCCCTCGCCTGTCGAGGAGCGGCCGTGGCGGTTGTACTCGTCGCGGCGGACCTGGTCGACGGCCCTGGAGCCGAGCTGGCAGACGTGGAACGGGTCGAACACGACCTGGGCGTGCGGGACACCCCGCTCGGAGCGGATCGCGTTCTCATAGCCGGCGGACATGTCGATCGAGACCGCCCGGATCGAGGCTTTCTGCGCGTCGGTGAGCCCGTCAAAGAACGCCTGCAGACTGGCGGCGTTGCGGCCCTTGGCGGCCCACACGATCCCGCCGGTCTCATGGTTGGCCACGCAGGTCACAAACTTGTGGTCGGCGCCATAGCTCACCTCGTCCACGCCGATCAACTCAAGCCCGTCCAGGCGGTCGGCGGGGAGCCTCTCGGTCACGACCCGCGCCACGATGGTTGCGACCGTCTCCCAGGCGATCCGCATCAGCTTTGTGACCTGAGTCTGGTTCATCTGCTGCGCCAGCCACGCCGTGAGATCATCGAAGTCGCGCGTGTAGCGCGCGCCGGGGCGCGCCCACTCGACCATCTCGGGCAGGTCCCCGCAGCCGGGGCAGTACAGCCGCCTGATCGGGCACTCGACCACGCAGCGCACGCCGCCGACATCCAGATGCCGCCAGCGCCGGACGCGCTGATCCTTGATCGGTAGACCGCGCGCCCCGCAACCGGAGCAGATCGGCTTCTTGCGGCGCAGCGCGACGGTCACGATCATCGCCTGCTCGCCGAACGCAACATCCCTGACCCACGCTCCCGGGAGCTCGAGCATCCGGTTATATGCGGTAGTGACCCGCACGTCGTCCTCCTCGTAGTCGCTGACCTTCAGACAGCCAGCAGACTGCCAAAGCGGGGCGGCGGCGGGTCGCTCACGACGTGCACAACTTGCATGACCCCTGCTCGGACCGGCCCCCGGCCGCGATAGCGCAGCCGCACACCCGCGTCAAGCGGCCAAGTCCCAGATCAGCCACCGCTGCAGCGAACCCCAGCGTTTGCAGCCACTTCGACCGCTTGACCCGGGCTTCGGCCCCGCTATTTGGCAACGATCGCCAGCACAGCCGGCACCGCACTCACGACATCACCAGCGACCGACCAAGCCCGCCGATTCACCCCCAAATGACGAGGAGTGCGGGATTTTGAGTAGGTCGAGGATCCGCTGCTGGCTGGGGGTGAGGGGGTCGAGTTGGATGCCGCGGTGGGTGTAGGTGAGGTGGAGGCCTTGGAAGGCGGAGAGGATGTTGGCGCCGGTGGGTTTGGCGAGCCGGTCCTCGCCGAGGAGCGGCAGGCGTTTGTCGGGCTGCTGCTCGTCGGCGTGAAGGGCGTCGCGAACCTGCTTTTCGAGGAGTCCGAAGATCAGTAGTGCGATTCCGATGATCGAGATGAGTGCGTAGATGCGGTCGTCGTTGTGCAGGAAGATCGGGCGGACTTTGAGTGTCTGTTTGAGGTCGCGGTGGCGGCGCTCGACGACCTCCTGCTCTTTGTAGAGCCGCAGGAGCTTGCCGGCGGTCAGGCGCCTGTCGGGGAGGTTGGTGGCCAGCGCGTAGATGCCGTCGGTTCGGGCGGTGTGCGCGATCGCGTCCTGGTCGCGCTGCCATTGGATCGTCGGCCTGCCGTCCGGGTTCTGCTCGACGGTGACGGTGAGCAGTCCTTGGATGTTCGTGCCGATGATCTGCCCGACACGCCGCTCGACTTGCATGACGGTCTTGTAGTAGCGGCCACCCAGCCCGTTCTTGACGCGCTGCAGTTCGTCTTCGGCCTTGGTGAGCGCGCGCTCGCGCGCGGCGGCGACCTCGCGAGCTTCCTCGGAGGAATGGATGTACGCCACCCGGAAGCAGCGTGGCTCGCCGGTCTCGGGATCCTCCAGCTCCCAGCTGGTGAGCGTGCCGCGATACTTCGTGCGCTCGGCCGGCGCCAGTCGCCGCTCTCGCTGGGCGACATGCCGGATCGCTCTGAGCCGCTCGGGCCCGACGTCTGTGAGGTAGCGCTGTTGAAAGCCGGTGGAGGCCTTCAACGGCACGATGAACGACAGGCCTGCACGGTCGATCTGACACAGCGGCTTGGGCTGCCCGAGCGCCGAGTCGCAGACCATCAGCATCCCCGGCTTGGCGAACGCGGCCAGCCGCTCCAACGATTGGCCGACGAGCGCGAGCTCTGAGCAGTTCCCCGGATCGGGCCGCAGATACAACGACACCCCATCACCGGAGGCGGCCTGCAACGTGCGGACCTGGCGCGCGACCCGCCGATCCGATCCCCACCCCTTCGCCACCAGCGCCGAGCCCTCGTAGGCGCCCACCACCCGGACCGTGGTCAGATCGACGTGCAACCGGCCGCTGTCGGTCCCAAACCGATCGATCGCCCGCGCGGCGAGCAGCCCGCGCACGCTCTCCGCGTACACGGCGAACGTCTCCAGCGCACGGCCGAGCCGGTCGTCGTTGAGCAGCTGAGGCGGGATCCCCCAAAGCTCCCTGACCGCGGCCCCGGACGCCCATCCGGCGATGTCATACAACGGCGAGGGGGAGCACAACCGGCTCGCGATCAGCGCGCACACGACCTCGCCGACCGACAACTCTGAGCGCTCCGAGCGCGGCAGCGCCCGGTCCACGACCCCGGCCACGTCCAGCTCGCGCAGGAAGTGCCAGGCCAGCAGCAGCGCCCCGACCTCCCGCCGGGTCCCCGCCAGCGGCGGGTCCAGCCTGGCGAACGCGCCCGCCAGCTTCTCCAGCTGACCGGAGGCCTTCAGCTCCTCCTTCCGCCCAAGGTTTGCCACAACACGATGCCGGACCCTGCCATTCTCGTCACGGTACCCCTCGACGAGCCGAACGTACGTATACGCGCGCTCACCGCGCTTGACCTTGGTTTCCTTGACGAACATGTTGCCACAACCCTAGACCGCCCAGCGGACGTAAACACCGCCAGCCTACCGCCCCAGTTGCCACAACACGAACGGCCAAACAAGGACGCAGAACGCCCACAAACCCCACAACCACGCGACAAACCCCCCAGCCTTCGCCTACTCAACCGCGGAAAACGGGGCTAGCTGGGCTGTCAAGGATCACGAGAAGTCCCCAGGTGTGATCACGGCTTTTCCCCACGTGTGATCGCGGGTCGGAGCGCTCGGATGGCGTCGCGGTGGGCGCGCATGCGGTAGCTGTCGCCGTTGATCGCGACGACGGTCGCGTGGTGTAGGAGCCGGTCGAGGATCGCGATCGCTGGGGTGGTGTCGGCGAAGATCTGGCCCCAGTCGGCGATGTGTCGGTTGGTGGTCAGGATGATCGAGCCGTGTTCGTAGCGGCGGGTGAGGACCTGGAAGAGGTGGCTGGCGGCTTGGGCGGGCATCGGCAGGTAGCCGAGCTCGTCGCACTATGCGGATGTCCGCATAGATCGACCTGTGCCGATACCGCGACTATGCCGACATCGTCGCCGCGGTCGGGCTGAACGCTCCGGAACGCCTGGTTTTCTCGCTGGTCCCGCCGGCTGGCTTGTCGGCATAGTCACAGGCTCTCGAGGAACGCGAGGATCGTGTCGGCGGGCTTGTAGCGGCCGGGTTTGACGTCGGCCGGGGTCACGAGCGCGAGGGCTTTCTCCTTGATCGTGAGGTCGGCGTGGAGGTAGGGCTGGGTCGAGCGGACATCCGCGTGTCCTAGCCAGAGGGCGATGACGGTCGTGTCGACGCCGGCTTGGAGGAGTGACATCGCGCAGCTGTGGCGGAGCACGTGCGGATGGAGCTGCTTGCCATCGAGCGTCGGGCAGCTGATCGCCGCGGTGGCGGCGTGGGTGCTGACCCGTTGCTCGATCGCGTCGCGGCTGAGTCGTCGGCCGGTGCGGGTCACGAACAGCGGATCGGTCGGCTTGCCGCCACGCTCGGTCAGCCAGGCGCTGAGCACCGCCTGGGCTGGTGTGGTGAGCGGAACGGCCCTCTGCTTGCGACCTTTGTCCTCGCATCGAACGTGCGCGCCGGTCCCGAGCTGGACATCGCCGCAGTTCAACGCGATCAGCTCGGACACACGCAGCCCGGTCTGGATCGTCAGGGTGAGGATCGTTCGGTCGCGGCGGCCTTCCCATCGTGATTGGTCGGGCGCGTCGATCAACGCCTTGGACTCCGGGGCGGTGAGGAACGAGATCTGCCGTTTCTGGTGGCGCTTGGGCGGGATCGATAAGACCTGCGCGATCACGCTCGCGTGCTCCGGATGGCGCAACGCCGCGTATTTGAATAGCGATCGGATCGCCGTGAGGCGCAGGTTCCTCGTTCTGGCCGTGTTGTGACGGTCGGTCTCGAGGTGCTGCAGGAACGCGGTGATGACGGTCTCGTTGAGGTCGTCCCACTCGAGCCTGGCGGGCTGCTTGCCGGTCCTCTCGTGTGTGAAACAGAGCAGTAGCCGGAGCGTGTCGCGGTAGGACGCGATCGTTCGCGGGCTGGCTTGCAGTTGCCTGGTGAGACGGTCCGTGAAGAACGCCTGCAGGATTGGCGCGACCGGGGTCATGGCCGGACCGCCTGCGCATCGTTGAGCAGGCGGGCAGCATGAGCCAGCAGATCCGGCGCGGCGGACAGGTAGGAGCAATTGTCAAGAGTTGTGGATCGACCGCGTGAGCGATTTCAGGCGGCGACCTTCTCGTCCTGCGTCGTGGCCTCGTCGTCCGTGACCTTCACACCGTCCTTGAACGTGGCTCCGTCGAGCACGTCGGCGATCAGCTCGTGGCCGTTGAACCGCCGCCAGCGCTCCTGCGCTGTGATCAGCAGCTTGTAGGCCATCGCCAGCGCCGCGGCCTTGGAGCCTGCGCCCTTGGTCACCCGCGTGCGGAGCTTCACGGTCGCGAAGCTCGACTCGATCGGGTTCGTCGTGCGCAGATGCCGCCAGTGCTCGGCGGGGAAGTCGTAGAACGCGGTCAGCTGCTTCCAGTCCTTGTCGAGCTTGGCGAGCGCCTTGGGGTACTTCGCGCCGAACTCCTCCCGGAAGGTCTCCAGCTCGCGCTTGGCGTCCCCGCGCGTTGGCGCTTCGACGATCTCGTGCAGCAGCTCCTTGGCCCGCGGCTGCAAGCGCTTGGGCAGGCAGTCGAGCACGTTGGCGGTCTTGTGAACCCAACACCTTTGCTCGCCTGCTTCGGGGAACACGTCGCGCAGCGCCGCCCACGCTCCGAGCGCGCCGTCGCCGACGACGAGCTTGGGGCAGTTCAGCCCGCGGCGCTTCATGTCGCGGAACACGCCCGCCCACGAGTCGCTCGACTCGCGGTAGCCGTCCTCCACGGTGAGCAGCTCCTTCTCGCCGTCCTCGCGCACGCCGATCACCACGAGCAGGCACAGCTTGTCGTCCTCGCCCAGGCGCACCGACACGTGCACCCCGTCGACGAACAGGTAGGCGTAGCGGCTGAAGCCGAGGTGCCGCTTTGAGAACCGCTCGTGGTGGGCCTCCCACTCCTTGCACAGCCGGCTGATTGTCGAGGGCGAGAGTCCGGAGGCGTCCTCGCCGAGCAGGTCCTCGAGCGCCGGGCGGAAATCGCCCGTCGACAGGCCACGCAGGTAGAGGATCGGCAGGACTTCGGTCACCTTCGGCGACCGGCGCGCGTAGGCCGGCAGGATCTTTGAGGAGAACCGCTGCCGCTCGCCGGTCTCCTCGTCTGTGCGCTTGTCGTTCACGCGCGGCGCGCGGACCGGGACGGTGCCCGAGCCGACCGTCACCTTGCGCTCGCGGGCCCGGCCGTTGCGGACCACCAGCCGATGACCGTCCTCGTCCAGCTCCTCCTCGAAGCGGGCGACGTAGTCGTCGGCCTCCGCGCGCAGAGCAGCGGCGATCATCCGGCGAGCTCCCTCGCGCGCCAGATCATCGAGCGTGATCGCGATCTCCTGGCTGGACTCCGAGATCGGGAGCGTGCGAACATCCACCATTGGCGTGCCTTCCTTTCTCCGCCCTTCGGGGCGGGTTCGGTCTTGATCAACCGGGAAGGTACGCCGCCTTCGTTCTCGGGGTCATCCACAACTTCTGGGTATAGCTCGACAGGTAGTGGTAGGTGTATCTGGGTTCGCGATGCCCGAGATAGGTAGAGAGCCAGGAGATCCTCGACGGGACGTCAACTCCGTCCCGATACCAACCGAGCAGCGTGTTGACGGCGAACGAGTGCCTGTGGTCGTGAATACGAGGCCTGACGTTCCAGTTGGCACCGACGCCGGCTCGCTCGCAGAGCTTGCGGTGGATCGGCCACACGCACTCGTAGATCACCCGCGTGCCGCGCAGCGACACGAACAGGCTGTCGGTGCTCGGGTCCGGAAGCAGCCGCTGGCGCGTGTGGTCGTAGCGCTCGAGCGCCTCGACCGTGCTGGCTTGCAGCGGCACGAGTCGTGACTTGCCGAACTTCGAAACGCGGATCCGCAGCACACCCGCGCCGCGGTCCAGATCGCCGCGGTCAAGGCGCAGCGCCTCCCCGACCCGCAGACCGGTAGCAGCGAGCAGCCCGATCAGCGTCTGATAGGTCACGGCCCGCAACGGCTGCCCGATCAGCACCCCGGCCTGCTCGAGTATCGCGAGCACGTCCGTGTCGCTGTAGATGAACGGTCGCCGCCAGTGCTTCGGGCGGCGGATCGTTCCAGCTGGCGGAACCTCGGTCCGCGGATCGATCCCGGACAGGTAGCGAGCGAACCCGCGCACGAGCATCATCCGGTCGGCCGGGACCACGCTCCCGACCGGCACCGCCGGCTCCAGCGACCAGGCGAGCGCCGCCTCGATCGTCACGAACTCCACGCCGTGCTCGTCGAGATAGGCCACGAACCGTGGCAGCAATCGGTGCGCGTCAGCAAGCTTGTGACCGAGCGACCGGCGGAGCTTGAGGTAATCGTCGAGGTGCTGCGCGAGCGTCGTCATCGTGCCGCTCCGGGCCACGGGCGCGCGACTTGGCGCAGGCGGCCGAGGTCGACCTTTGCGCAGATCGCGGTCGTCGCGAGATCGCTGTGACGCGGCACCTGGCTGATGTCCGCCAGCGCTGCGCCCCGCGCGAGCATTCGCGTGGCGAGTGTGTGCCTGAGCCGATGCGGCCCGACATGCGGGACTTCCGCCTGGCGGCAATGGCGCTGCACGACATCCCCGACCAAGTCGGCACGGATCGGACGGGTCGGCGCCCGCAACGTGAGGAACACGCTCCGTGAGCCGCTGGGCCCGCGGAGCGCCAGATACTCGGCGAGCGCGGAGCCGACGTCGCCAGGGATCGGGAGCCGATCGTCCCGACGCGACTTGCCGCGCACGAGCAGCTCACCGGCCCGCCAATCAAGGTCCTCCAACCGCAGGCGGGCGATCTCGATCGAGCGTAGCCCGAGCCTGGCGAGCAGCATCAGCATCGCGTAATCCCGAGCGCCGTCGAGCGTGACACGGTCGCAACTGGCCAACAAGGCCTCGATGTCGGCGTGCGGCATCGTCGGCGGGATCGTCGTCTCCCGCCAACCCGCAACGCCAGGGACCGACTCCGCCAACGACCTCGGCGTGAGACCCCGGAGGTGCAGGAACCGCAGTAGAGACCGCAACTCGGCGACCTTGCCCTTCGCCGACCCGATAGACACACGACCGCACTCGCCCAACAAGAACCGTGACACGACGGCGTCATCGAGACCAGCAACCCCGAGCTCATCCGCCGGGGTCACCCGCGCGGCGAGGAACCTCCGGGCGAGCGTCTCATACCGAAGGACCGTCGTCGCCGCCAACCCACGATCAGCGAGCAACCACTGACGATACTCGCCGACCAGCTCATCAACCGCACAGACACCGGGCGGTGGCTCGGTAGCCATCACCCCGACCTCGCGAAGATAGCCCCGCATCGAGCGCAACGCCCGGAGCGTCGGGACCCGCCGCCGACCAGCGGCACGCCGATCCTCCAGAAACGACTCGATCGCGATGACAGTTAGAGCGCCGATCTCGACATCCGCGCGGTCCATCCATCGACCCAGGCTCCCGAACTCCTTCAACATCGCCCGGACCGTCTGTGGCGTATAGCCCGCCTCCAACAACCAGACCCGGTAGCCCTCCACGAACGGCCCGAGCCGCCCCGGCTTCCTGCGAGGTCCCGACATTCCAACGCCTCCTTGTCGAGACGCTGGTCCCGACAATCGAAATGGCTAGTCGGGCCGCGAAACTATGCCGACAAGCCAGCCGGCGGGACCAGCGAGAAAACCAGGCGTTCCGGGGCGTTCAGCCCGACCACGGCGACGATGTCGGCATAGTCGCGGTATCGGCACAGGTCGATGATCAGTAGCTGCGGGCTGTTGCAGAACCGCATGGTCGTTTCCCAGCGTCCGTCGATCGCGGCCTTCGTCGTGCGAGCAACGAGGTCGGCCGCGGTGGTGTAGTAGGCGCGGTAGCCGGCCTCGACGGCCTTGTAGCCCAGCGCCGTAGCGAGCATCGTCTTCCCGACGCCCGGTGGGCCGATCAGCAGGACGTTGGCCTTCTCCTCGACGAACCGGAGCGTCGCGAGGTCCTCGATCAGCCGGCGGTCGAGGCCGGGTTGGGCGCTGTAGTCGAACTGCTCGAGCGTCTTGCGGGCAGGGAGCTTTGAGAACCGCAGCCGCCCAGCGAGCCTGCGCTGGTGCAGCGCGGCGACCTCGTGGGTCAGCATCTCGTGCAGGAACTCGGTGTAGCCGGGTTTCTCGCGCTCGGCGGCCTCCAGGGCGGGGGCGAGTCGGTCGGCGGCGGCCTGCAGGCCGAGGGTGTGCAGGTGCTCGCGGACCTGCTGGTAGAGCGTGTCGTGAGCGCTCATCGTGCCGCTCCTGTGGCCGTGCTGGTGGAGGCGTCGGCGAGCTGCTGGTAATCGGCGAGGCTGACCACCCGTCCTGGCGGCTGCTCGTGCCCGGTGAGCCGGGCGAGCTCAGCCAGCGCTTGCGGGCCGGGCGGCCGGTTGTCCTTGCGTCGGCAGGCGTGGTCGGTCGTGAACGCGGCGAGCACGGCCTTCTCGAGCAGCGCGGCGTGCTCGCTGGTGCGGATCGTCTGCCCCGCGCTGCGCGGCGCGCGGTGGTGGGTCGCGACGATCTCGCCGGCCGCAGAGACGATCCGGACCTGTGGATCGCCGACCCTCGCCAGGACCGTCACGGTGCGGCCGGCCTGGGCGGGCGGGACGCTGTAGCGGTTTTGCGTCGAAGCTCACCAGCGCCGAGCGGGACGCCGTGCGCTCGACGGTGATCACGGCGGGGTAGGCCAGCGCCGGCAGCGCGCGCAGCGGCTCCGTGCCGCCGACCTCGCCGACCGTCTGACCGGCCCGCTCGCGCTGGTCGGCGACCCGGGCGCTCCAGCAGTCAAGCGATACCTGCGCCTCGGCCGGCGAGCTGGCGCGGGCGGTGCGCCACCACGAGCGGGTCAGGTACTGGATCGCCTTCTCCACGACGCCCTTGCGCTGCGCCCGCCTGGGCGGGCAGACCGCGATCTCGACGCCGTAGTGCTTGGCGAGGTTCGCCGCGTCCACCGTCAGCCGGTCAGTGCCGGGCACGACGATCGTGGCCATCCGATCGGTTCGCCACACCCGGCTGCTGCCGCCCAGACCGACGAGGATCGTGTGGATCGCCTCAGCGAGGTGCCCGAACGTCATCTGCTCGCAGAACACCGCGCGGAACCGGCCCGAGTGCGACAACGCGCCGACCAGCACGAACGCCGGCTCACCCCACGGCGCGCGATCGAGCTCCAGCCAGTCCCACTGGATCTCCTCACCGGCCGGATGCTCGATCTCGACCGTCGGCGCCGTCCCGCGACGGTGCTGGCAGACCAGGCACACCGGCCGCAGCCCCACCCGTCGCAACTCCCGCACCAGCGTCGGATACCAGCGATCGAACCCGGCGTCGACCAACTCGCGATAGAGCACGGTCGCGTCGACGTGCGGGTCATCCTCAAACCGAGCCGCCAGATAGCCGCGGAACGGCTCAAGACAGCTCGGCTCCCGCTCGCGGCGCTCACCCGCCGGACGGTCCAGGTACTTCGCGACCGTCTTGCGGTCCCGGCCGGTGTGCCTGGCGATCGCGGCCTTCGTCCAGCCGCGCGCTGCCAATGCGTGAATCTCCACGTCGTCCTCCTCACGTCAACATCCCCCCACGGTCCTCCTCGCTTGTCCATGGCCTTGAGAACCGTGGACAGTGAGGGGGACCCCCGACAGAACGGCGCGCACGCGCCGGGGCACGACAGCGGGCTTCGGCCCTACGCGCCCTTCGCCCACTGCCGCACCCCGGCGCGTCAGCTCACGCCCGACCAGGATGGGGAATTTCGATGATCACATCCGAGGAGAAAACCGTGATCGGGGACATGGGCCGCCTCGTGCTCGATGCCCTTCTGTGCGATCAGCACCAGGTGGGGATCGCCGTTCTCAGGCCGCTCGAGCTCCCCCTCCAGGACTGCAAGCTCGAGCCGCGTTTGTTAGATGTTTGCACGCGACATGGTCTGTGAGATCGCTCGGCGAGACGATCACCTGGCCGCTGAGGCGGTACACGGCGAGATCGTCTCACCCTCGCAAGACGCCCGTCCAGAGGAGATGTCTGGCAGGGCGCAGCCCCGGATGGAGAATGTCCCGAACCGTGTGGAATTTGGGTGGCGGTCCGGTGACTGGTGACTACGCGGCTGCGACGATAGCGGCCTCCTCCCGTTGAACGGCGTCGGGCTGGGGAAGGGTGGTGAGTTGGCGCTCGATCGC
>Ga0209061_1003240_pt1 | contig 18132 bp, 24 predicted proteins | sample Coa_R1_10_FD_187157 | JGI IMG/M metagenome (GOLD analysis project Ga0209061, IMG submission 187157) | Surface soil microbial communities from Centralia Pennsylvania, which are recovering from an underground coalmine fire - Coalmine... | ecosystem: Environmental > Terrestrial > Soil >...
CCCATGTTTTTCTGCCGCCTTGAGCGAGAAATAATGATAGGTCTTCGAGCCCACGGTGAGCTTTTTGCGGCATTTGAAACTGTCGAGCGGCGTCATCGGAATTTTCCCGGCAAGCTGATCTGAAAAATGGGAAGCCGTGCGCTTATAGATAATTTTTCTGCCCGGAGCTACACGGATCATCAATGTTTTTTGGCAACGCAAAGGGGTTTGATCACGATGCGGCTTTCCGCCTCGAAATTAACCGTGGAACGCGGCGGCCGGATTGTGTTTTCGGACCTGTCCTTCACGATCGAGGCCGGACGCAGTCTGACTGTCACCGGGCCGAACGGGGCCGGAAAATCGACGCTTTTGCGCGCGCTCGCCGGACTTTTGCCGCCCGCCGGGGGCACGATTTCCTTGACGCCGGCATCCGATGCAACGCTCTCTGAGGAGGCACATTACGTCGGCCACGCCGACGCCCTCAAAAACCTTCTCACCGTGGCCGAGAATTTGGAGTTCCTTGGCCCCATGCTCGATGCTGGCCGCGGCGGCATCCCGGTGGAAGAAGCGCTCGCCGCGTTCAGGCTTTCCCATGCTGCCCATCTTCCCGCAGCCTATCTTTCGGCCGGACAGAGGCGGCGCGCGGCTCTCGCACGGCTTCTTGTCGCAAAGCGGCCGGTATGGCTTCTGGATGAGCCCTTGACCGCCCTTGACATTGGATCGCAGACCTTGATGGCAGAGATCATGAAAGCGCATTTGGCTGAAGGAGGCTTGATCGTCGCCGCGACCCACACAGAGCTTGGCCTTCCCGGCGAGGATCTGCGGCTTGGAACATTCGCATGAAAACGGCGCGGAAGAATCCAGCGAGGCATGCTCAAAGATCGCCGCTTCTCGCGCTTTTCATACGTGAAATCAGGGCGGCGCGGCGCATCGGCGGCGGCACCAGCCTCGGCATTGTGTTTTTTCTCATCCTCGTGACTTTGAGCGCTTTCGCGATCGGCCCGGATCTCAAGCTTCTTGGGAAGATCGCTCCCGCGATTCTTTGGCTCTCAGGCCTGCTCGCGGTATTGCTTGGCCTCGACAGGCTCTTCCAGGCCGACCAGGAGGATGGATCGCTCGATCTTCTTCTGACCAGCCGCACGCCCCTCGAATTGATCGTTCTCGTCAAATGCTTCGCACATTGGATCCTGACCGGTCTGCCGCTCACAGCCGCCGCGCCTTTTTTTGGTCTCATGCTGAACCTGCCAGCGGACGAGCTTTGGAGCGTCATCCTTTCGCTGCTTGCGGGCACCCCTGCCCTCACCTTGATCGGTGCGATCGGCGCGGCGCTGACGGTCAGCCTGCGGCGCGGCGGGCTTTTGCTCGCGATCTTGATTCTGCCGCTGTGCGTCCCGGTCCTGATCTTCGGGGTCGCCGCAGCTGGCGCAGGGGCGGGGCCGGCGGTGCCATTCGCGACGCCCTTCCTGATCCTTTGCGCTCTCACCCTGATCGCGATCGCCGGCGCTCCTTTCGCGGCGGCCTTTGCTCTGCGGCAGACAGGCACGTGATCGCGCCGCAGATCACGCGATGAAAGCCATTCCCTTCGAAGCGATCACGATCTAAAGCAATGGGCCAGAAAGTTTGCCGGTTTTCATGATCCTCGCTAGAAGGTTCCGCCATGAAAATGTCTCTGATCGCCACTTTCCTATCCGGAGCGCTGATCGCCGCAACTACAACTGCGATTCCAGCAGCCGCCCTTCCCCGCGCCGGGGAATATCAGCTCAGTCAAGCCGACGCGTGCCTGGCGAGCTGCAAGGCGAATGTGGAATACTGCCGGTCGCTCTGCTCGAATCCCGAGGAGCAGTCGCAGTGCATCGTCGATTGCGGCAGCGGAGAGTGCAAGGCGAACTGCGACAAGTTCGAGGCGGCCTGCAAGGAGCGCTGTAAAAAGGCCGGAGGCTGACCGCCCAGGCCGTTACGCCGCGATCTCTTCGCGCCAGGGCTCGCTCATTTCGAGAATAGCGCCAGCGCCTCAGCGGAAAGAACCCCGCCCGTGACGGAGATGGCAGCGAAGGGAGCGGCATCCGCGACCGTCCGGCTGGTCAGCAGGATTTGGCCAATTTTCGTCGCGAGTTCCTCGATTGAGGCGCCATAGACCACACGCCCGATGCCGCACCACAGAATGGCGCTCATGCACATGGGGCAGGGCTCGCCCGAGGTGTAAAGAGTTGTGCCCTTGAGCTCGGCGGCGGGCCGCACCGCAATGAAACGGCGGATCGCCACCATCTCACCATGCGCCGCCGGGTCATTGGTGGTCTTGCCCAGATTGCGCCCTTCGCGAGCACCTCTCCATCGCGGACAATGACCGCGCCAAAAGGGAAATCTCCCTGCGCGGCCTCGGCCAGAGCCATCCGCATGAAAAGCTCGCCGCCAGGAATGGGCGCTATGCGCCTAGCCTCTGCCCTGGCCAGCCGGGGCGAACCCAGCACGGCCCCAAGCCCAAACCCAGAGCCAAGCAGCTGCGGCAGCGTCTCCCGCCGGCTGGTTCCGGCCGGATTGCCTTTCTTGCCGTGGCCGGGAGGCTCGCGCATCACACCACGTCCTCGTCTTTCAGCGAGACGAAAATCAACACGCCGAGCATAGTGATCAGGATGCGAAAGGCGCTTTGGACAGCATCGAAATCGTGCGCCTGCCACATGCCGAACCATTCGCCGCCAATTGCGATAAAACCTCCCTCAAAAAGCAGAAAGCCCAGAGTCAGCCCGGCGATCGCCATGCCCTTGGCGGCGTGAAATCGCGGTGCAGCGGCATGGACCCGCCGGGCCATCGCAACAGCGCCCGCCGTGCAGAGCGCCGCGACGGTGATCTCGACAGCAATAATCAGGACATAGGCCGCATGGTGCAGGACGGGCGAAGTCACCGCCCGCCAGTGAATGGGGACTGAAGGAGGCACCTCGTCCATGCCGAGCACATGGCTCACATAGACGAAATTCACCCAATAATCGGTAATATTGCCGAAAGCGGTCAGCGCCACATAAAAGGCAATCACGGCGACGCAGGAAATCTTGGCCATTCGAATTGAAACCACGCACCCCCCCTGCGCCAGCCGGGTCCCCTACCAATAGCTTATCAGCGTTTGGTTAACTAATACGCCAAGATGAAGGTTGCGCGCGGGCGTTCCTCTTTCGTTTATTTCGCCTGCGGCGTACAGACGACGGCGTCGTTCAGGACATAGCAGATCGACATCATGCCCGTGCGCAGATCGACCCGGAATACGCCGCCCTCACGCTCATGGCGTGAAGCGACAAGGGAGTATTCGCTTGGCACCTGCGGGCCCGCGCCTTCGCCTGGAGGGTAACATAGCGTCACGCCGATCGAGCCTTCCTTCAACCCATATTGACAGGCGCCAATTTCCCCAGTTGCGCGGTCGAGACGGTAAACCCGGTTGAGATCGGTTTCCGGCGCAGCCAGAAATTCATAGTTTGCCGCCAAGGCCCTTTGCCCGGCTGCCAGCAAACTCAGCCCCGCGGTAAAAAAGAAAAGGAACCTTTTCCCCAGCAAGAGGTCTTGCAAAAGCCCCATGTGCCAGCTCCCCACAATTCCGGCTGATTCCAAATTGCCTCTTTATACGCAAGACGCGTGATTACGCGAGGGGATTGCCCGGCGTCCGGCGGCATGGCAACGAGGGAGATTACGATCTTGACCACGCCCGTTTTGCCCCTTATTTCCCTTTTGCGATGCAACAAAACCTTCCCCCGCCCCTTCTTGTCTTCGATCTCGACGGAACGCTCGCCGACACAGCTGGCGATCTCGTGGCCACCCTCAACGTCATTCTCGCGCGAGAGGGCCTCTCCGCGATCGAATATACAAAAGCGCGCGCGATGGTTGGCGGCGGCGCGAGGGCTCTGATCCAGCGCGGCCTTTACGCCCATGGGATTAAAGTGAGTGAGTCCCGCCTCGATGAGCTGCTCGCCGATTTCCTGGCCTATTATGAAGCTCATATTGCCGATAAATCGGCCCTGTTTCCCGGTGTCTCGGCGGCGCTCGACCGCTTCGAAGAAGCCGGATTTGCTTTTGCCGTCTGCACCAACAAGGTCGAATCTCTTTCCGTTCTATTGCTTACCGCGCTTGGCATCGCCGGCCGTTTCCGGGCGATCTGCGGGAGGAATACATTTGCGGTGAGCAAGCCCAAGGGTGAAGCGCTGCTGCAGACCATCGCAAGAGCCAGCGGTGACCGCAGCCGGGCGGTCATGATCGGTGATTCGAAAACCGATATCGACACGGCGCGCGATGCGGGCGTGCCTATCGTCGCAGTCAATTTCGGCTACACCAGCGAACCCATCGGCACGTTCAAGCCTGACAGGGTGATCGGCCATTTCGATGAATTGTGGGACGCGGTGGAAGCCCTCGGCCTTGCCTGGGCCAAATCCGTGATAAGGCCAAGCGCCGAGCTTCCGCTTTAGCCGGTAAATCGCCTTGACTTGAGCAGCGGGCGTTTCATAAAGGGCGGGTGTGTCTTTTACCGTGACTTGAGTTTGAGGAACGGATTTGGGCACGCGGGGCGCGTAGCTCAGCGGGAGAGCACTCCCTTCACACGGGAGGGGTCACAGGTTCAATCCCTGTCGCGCCCACCACGGGTTCCGATCAGTTACGGCTTCCTAGACTCAGCTTCGCCAACTCAGCTTCGCTGGAACCGGAAAGCAGAATTCAGCCGTCTGGAAAACAACAGCCAAGCCGAGGCACGTGTCCTTTGTTCAACGGCACTTCACCACCGCCCGAGGTGGAAGCTGACCGGCAGCGGGCTGCGCGAACTCCAGAGCAGATCAAAGCCTTTATCTAGGCTATTTTTCTTTCCCGGCTCCCCCATTATGTGCGCCCCCTGAATTTTCCTTGCCGCAGCGGACTTTGGCGGAAGGCCCCTCCCGTTATTTCTTCTTATTTCTTCTTTGGGCTCGTGCCCTTGGTGATCTCCTCGGCCGCGGCAGCAAGAAGCTCGCTCATCCGCTTGCGGATCTCGAGGTCCGGGATATTGACTCCGGCACGGTCGAAGTCGGCGCGTATCGTCTTGAGAATCTGTTGCGTGCTGTCTTTGCGAATTTCGGCGGCGGCGAGGCCGGCCGCGTAATTTTCTGCCTCCGGGCCAGATTTGCCAAGTTTTTCAGCGGCCCAAAGCCCGATCAGCTTATCCCGCCGTACCCTTGCCTTGAATTTCAATTCTTCATCATGGGCGAATTTCTCTTCGAAGGCACGCTCACGCTCGTCGAAAGTCGTCATAAACACTCCTCGGGACCTGTTGCGTCCGTTCCGTCTCTCATCTGAGGCGCAATAAATAGCAAGGTTTCGCGTAAGCGTCACGCCTTCAAAAGCAACGTCATAGCTCTATTTCTTCCTGTATCCCGTTACGAATCTCTGCTAAAGACGGTTACCCGCTTCGCTCACAGAGGGAGGGCCATTCCTGCAAATAGGCTGATTTACAGGTCCGGCACACTGTCAGCTTGGCGCAGCCCCTGCGTGGCATTGTGCAAAAATCCGCTTTCGGATAGGTTGGGTCTTGCGAGCCTGCTCCATGGCGGGGAAAGCTCGTCCCTCATACCGCGGCGACGAACACGCAAAGACCAATGCCTTCCGCCTTCCGGTGTCCATCCCGGTTAAAACGCCTGGATGCGGGAGCGGGGACATTATAAAGGAGCCACGGCCGCCCATGGATCACCTCAAGCCACGGTTAATCCCAATGAATCGCCGCCGGCGCATTTACGAAGGCAAGGCAAAGGTTCTCTATGAGGGCCCCGAGCCAGGCACACTAATCCAGCATTTCAAGGATGACGCAACGGCTTTCAACGCGAAAAAGCACGAGGTGATCGACGGAAAAGGGGTGCTCAACAACCGCATCTCCGAATTCGTCTTTCAAAACCTCAACGACATTGGCGTCCCGACGCATTTCATCCGCCGTCTCAACATGCGCGAACAATTGATCCGGGAAGTGGAAATCATCCCGCTCGAGGTGGTCGTGCGCAATGTCGCAGCTGGCTCGCTTTCGGCCCGGCTCGGAATCGAGGAAGGCACCCAATTGCCGCGCTCGATCATTGAATTCTACTACAAAAACGATGCCCTCAACGACCCGATGGTCTCTGAAGAGCACATCACGGCGTTCGGCTGGGCCACGCCCCAGGAGATCGACGACATCATGTCGCTCGCGATCAGGGTCAACGATTTCCTTTCGGGACTTTTTCTCGGCGTCGGCATCAGACTTGTCGATTTCAAGATGGAATGCGGGCGGCTTTGGGAAGGCGACATGATGCGCATCGTCGTCGCCGACGAGATTTCCCCGGATTGCTGCCGGCTTTGGGACATCAAGTCGAACGACAAGCTCGACAAGGACCGTTTCCGGCGTGATCTTGGCGGCCTCGTCGAGGCCTATACGGAGGTCGCGAGACGGCTCGGAATCCTGCAGGAAAATGATCAGCCGCGCGCCAGCGGGCCAAAGCTTGTACAGTGACGCTCCGTCAACCGTCCTTGCGCTTTCCTCAGAGAGCCCTTTGTGAATAGGGCTCGGCCCGTGAGTGATTTCTCTTGAATCTGAAGCGTAACCTGATGTTGTACGCCCTGGCAGTTCCCCGTGCGGCCAGCTTGGCAGATGGGAGACGGCAACAATGAAAGCGCGCGTGATCGTCACACTCAAGGATGGCATTCTCGATCCGCAGGGCAAGGCCATAGAGGGCGCCCTGAAATCGCTCGGGATCGAGGGGATCGGCAGCGTCCGGCAGGGCAAAATTTTCGACATCGAGCTTTCGGCCGCCGATCGAACCGCGGCGGCGGATTTGCTTCGCGGCGCCTGCGAGAAATTGCTGGCTAACCAAGTGATCGAAAATTTTCAGGTTGAACTCCCATAGAATGCGCGCCGCCGTCATTCTCTTCCCCGGTTCCAATCGCGAGGGCGATGCCATCCGCGCCCTTGAGCGTGTGACCTGCGTGAAGCCTTCCCTCGTCTGGCATGCGGAACACACCTTGCCCCCTGGCACCGACGTTGTGCTCCTCCCCGGGGGCTTCTCCTATGGCGACTATCTGCGCTGCGGGGCGATCGCCGCGCGCGCGCCAATCATGGAGGCGGTTCGCGCCCATTCCGCCCGGGGCGGCCTCGTTCTTGGCATCTGCAACGGCTTTCAGATCCTGGTTGAGTCTGGCCTTCTGCCCGGTGTCCTGATGCGCAATGCCGGTTTGCGCTTCGTATGCCGGATGCAGCACTTGCGAGTTGAGCGCGCCGATACGCCCTTTACGTCGCGCTATGAGCGGGGCCAGGTCATCAAGATTGCAATCGCGCATGGCGAGGGCAATTACGAAGCCGGCGCCGAGACGATCAAGCGCCTCGAAGGAGAGGGCCGGGTCGCCTTCCGCTATTGCGATGCGAACGGCGTCACCGGCGGGGCCGCCAATCCGAACGGTTCGGTCAACGATATCGCCGGAATCTATTCGGAAAATTTCCGGGTTCTCGGCCTCATGCCGCATCCCGAAAATCTCATCGATCCGCTCGTTGGCGGGACGGATGGGCGGGGCCTATTCGAGAGTCTCGCAGACTTTATCAAGGAAAGTGCCGCGATTCCGGCGCTTTGAAACAATTGTCCTCTGCCGCAACGGCAAAAAAGGACAAGCCCGGTTTTGGCAGCTTCATGCCCGGATGGCTTGCTCCAGCCCTTCTCCGTCCAGCGGAGGGTTCATAGGGAAAATCCGCGCCTCCTTGTACAAAATCCGCCGCGCGCTCCAGGCGCAAGCACAGGCATCGTAAAAATCATCCCATCTCGCACCACGCGGCGGACTCTGATCAAGAAATGAGAGGGGAAAACCCTCTTTCATCAAAAGCTCCTTGCGAAGCTGCATGCCCGGCCTGTCCTTTTTCGATGGCAACGGCTCGTCATTGTTCATCACTTTGAATGAGACCTCGGGATGAACCTCGAAAACGCACGCGCGAAGCGCTGGATCTTGCCGCAGGATCGCGTCCACCTCTCGTATGCGCGGAAAGATATTGAAGACTTGTTGCGAAGGTTTCTTTGGCGGGTCCGAAGTATCTTCCGCGATCTTGCAGACCTTCTCGTAGCCTTGCTCATGGGCATCGACCACCCGCCGTGATGGCACCGGGAAGAGCGATACTCGCCGCGGGCCAAGAAACGCCCGAGCAACCCAGTCGGGTTCTCGGCCGCCTCCAATCGCACGTTCCGGCAGGCCGATTGGTATATCGATCGCGATAAGCGTCCGTGGCGATAGTTGCGAAATCAGCTCAGCAAAGCTCTTAAAGATCTTGGCCTGCGCCTTGGCCAACGTCTCCGGCTCAGCCGTGACAGCAATCCAGCCATTCTTGCAGCCATCAACGCCTGCAATTTGTGGCGGATTGCCACCAGCTGGCATGGGAGTTCACCTTTCCTATCCCGCAGTGCTAGAAGACACGAAAAGCATGGCCTGTCTCAAGACCTGAATTTCACTGACCGCGGATCATTTCCCGGAGGTCCTTTGCCCGCGAAGATTGAACCACCCGTCACCCCCGAGCTTGCCGCCGCGCATGGCCTGAAGCCGGACGAATATGCGCGCATCCTCGCCCTCATCGGCCGCACGCCAACCTTCACTGAGCTTGGCATCTTCTCGGCCATGTGGAACGAGCATTGCTCCTACAAGTCCTCGCGGCTTCATCTGCGCCGCCTCCCTACCAAAGCACCTTGGGTCATTCAGGGGCCCGGCGAGAACGCAGGCGTCATCGACATTGGCGATGGGCTCGCCTGCGTCTTCAAGATGGAGAGCCACAACCATCCCTCCTACATCGAGCCCTTTCAGGGCGCGGCGACGGGCGTTGGCGGAATCCTGCGCGATGTGTTCACCATGGGAGCCCGGCCCATTGCCTGCCTCAACCTCCTGCGCTTTGGCGCGCCAGAGCATCCCCGTACGCGACACCTTGTTGCAGGCGTCGTCGCCGGAATTGGCGCCTATGGCAACAGCTTCGGGGTGCCGACCGTCGGGGGATCAACGAATTTCGACAAGAGCTATGACGGGAATATTCTCGTCAACGCCATGGCGGTGGGGATCGCCAAAGCGGATGAGATTTTCTACGCCAAGGCGAAAGGAGTCGGGAACAAGATCGTCTATCTTGGCTCCAAGACCGGACGCGACGGCATCCATGGCGCAACCATGGCCTCGGCAAGCTTCGAAGCCAATGCTGAAGAAAAGCGCCCGGCGGTGCAGGTCGGCGATCCTTTCACCGAAAAGCTGCTGCTCGAAGCCTGCCTCGAACTGATGCGGACCGGCGCCGTGGTCGCGATCCAGGACATGGGCGCGGCGGGCCTCACCTCCTCCGGTGTGGAAATGGGCGCCAAGGGCAATCTCGGGATTAGCCTCGACCTTGACCGCGTCCCCTGCCGCGAGAGTGGAATGACGGCTTACGAAATGCTGCTTTCCGAGAGTCAGGAGCGGATGCTGATGGTGCTCGATCCGGCCAAGGAGCAGGAGGCTGAAGCGGTCTTCCGCAAATGGGGGCTCGATTTCGCCGTCATCGGCGAAACGACGGACACGCTGCGCTTCACCGTCACCCATCGCGGCGAGGTCAAAGCCGATCTGCCCATCAAGGAGCTTGGCGATGCCGCGCCGCTTTATGACCGCCCAGCCGCCGCCTCGCAAAAACAGGCGCCGGTGGACCCCTCCGCGGTCAATCCTCCGCTTCCCCACGCCGAGGCGCTTTTGCGTCTCATCGCCAGCCCGGATCTTTGTTCCAAGCGCTGGATCTATGAGCAATACGATCATTTGATCCTTGGCAATACGGTGGAGGCACCGGGCGGCGACGCTGCGGTCGTTCGCATCGGCGATGGGCCGAAGGGTCTCGCGCTGACAACCGACGTGACGCAGCGCTACTGCCAGGCGGACCCTTTCGAGGGCGGCAAGCAGGCCGTCGCAGAAGCCTGGCGCAATTTGACCGCCGTTGGCGCCTTGCCCCGCGCCATCACCGATAATCTCAATTTCGGCAACCCCGAAAAGCCGGAGATCATGGGCCAGCTCACCGGCTGCATCGACGGAATTGGCGAGGCATGCCGCGCCCTCGATTTCCCGGTCGTCTCTGGCAATGTCTCGCTTTATAATGAGAGCAGCGGGCAAGCGATTGCGCCCACCCCCGCGATCGGCGGCGTGGGCCTCATCGAAGATGTGGCAAGGACCGCCACCTTGCCGTTCAAACGGGCCGGCGAAAAAATTCTCCTGATCGGAAAGACGGAAGGCTGGCTCGGCCAGTCTCTTTACTTGCGCGACATTTGCGGGCGCAAAGACGGCGCGCCGCCGTCAGCCGATCTCGCGGCAGAAAAGCGCAATGGCGATTTCGTGCGCGGCCTCATCGAAAAGGGCACTGTCACCGCCGTGCATGATATTTCCGACGGGGGGCTGGCGGTGGCGCTCGCGGAGATGGCGATAGCTGGCGGCATTGGCGCTTCGATCGAACTTCCGCCTTCGGCGCCCGAGCTTGGCTTTCTGTTCGGCGAGGATCAGGCCCGCTATATTTTAACCGCCGCGCCGGATGCTGCGGAAGCCATCCAGCACGCGGCAGATCAGGCGGGCGTACCCTGCCAGATCATCGGTGTCACCGGGGGGGATACGTTGACCCTTGGCTTTGGGACCGCCATATTGGTGAACGATCTCGCGAAGGCCAACGAAGATTGGCTGCCCCGCTATATGGCACAATCCTACGCATGAGCAGTCCGCAGCCGCCTCTTTCGGGATAAAGGCTGCTGGCACCTGACAATGAGACGAGGAAGATTACACCATGGCTATGCCGTCATCTGAAATCGAGCGTCTGATCAAGCAGGGCATTCCTGACGCCAAGGTCGAAATCACCGCCCTCGCTGATGATAATGATCACTATGCGGCGGTCGTAACATCCTCGGAATTCATCGGCAAATCCAAGCTCCAGCAGCACCAGCTTGTCTATAAGGCGCTCGGCGATGCCATGGGCGGCGCCTTGCACGCGCTGCAGCTGCAAACCTTTGCGCCGAAGTGAGCCCGCATATCCTCAAGCGAAGATGATGATCTGAAAGGACAGGCAATGGCTATCAGGGACGAAATTCAGGCAGCCATAGATAAGAACGACGTCGTTTTGTTCATGAAGGGAACCCCCAATTTTCCTCAGTGCGGATTTTCCGGGCAGGTCGTCCAAATCCTGAATTATCTGGACGTCTCGTATGAGTCCGTGAACTGCCTCGCCAGCGACGAGATCCGGCAAGGGATCAAGGACTTTTCCAACTGGCCGACGATCCCCCAGCTTTATATCAAGGGCGAATTCATCGGCGGCTGCGATATCGTCCGGGAGATGTTCCAGTCGGGCGAACTTGCCGCGCATCTGGCAAGCAAAAATATCCCGTTCAAACAGCCCGCGAAGGCTTGAGCATCTTGGCTGGCTGATTTTCGGGAGCAGTCACAAGCGGATCCCCCGGCCAGCCACATTCAGCCACAATTTATGTCTTGAACCGCTTCTCAGCGAGACCTCCGGCAAAGTTGGGTCTTCACTCAAAAGGCGGGCTCTCGCTTAAGTGAAGCCGCACCGCCTTGAACGCCGGAAAATCGGGTCCGGCGTCCAAATTGCGCCACTTGGCAGTCCTAAAGCGCCGTTACGGAACAGTCGAAACCGGTCCAGAATAACTGACGGAGGAACGGCGTGAAAACGGCAGTTGGCCAGAGGGCTATTGGGCCGCACCAGGCCCTGAGTGCAATTTCCATCACGTGGTCCGGCTTGAGTGGCCGGACGCCTGAGAACGCTGGCTCCGCAGCTCTATTCCGTGGTCCCATTAAAAAACTCTTCGGCGCGCTCTTCGAGCCAAAGGAGAGGACGAGGCGGCTGGAGCGTATTCAGGCGTTCCTTTTGGCCATTGTGTTCGGGGCGGCACTGAGTTCGGCCAGCCCAGAATCAGCTTTCGCATTTGGCCCCGGCGGTTTCCATGGCGGCGGTTTCCATGGCGGCGGCTTTCACGGGGGCGGTTTCCGCGGCGGCTTTGGGGGTTTTCGAGGCTTCCGGGGCGGCTTTGGCGGCTTCCGCGGTTTTGGAGGCTATCGCGGAGGCTTTGCAGGCAACCGGGGCTTTGGGGGAGTCCGGGGCGGCTTCGCAGGCAACCGGGGCTTTGGGGGAGTCCCGGGCGGCTTTGCAGGCAATCGCGGCTTCGCAGGCAACCGGGGCTTTGGGGGAGTCCGGGGCGGCTTTGCCGGGAACCGTGGCTTCGCCGGGGGCTATCATGGAGGTATTGCAGGCAACCGCGCCGGTTCTTCTCAATTTCAGCACATGCCCGGCTCTGCCGGGCTCCGTGGCGGCTCAGCGGGAGCCGCCACTAATTTAGCTGGCTTCCGGGGCGGCGGCTTTGGCCTCGCGGGGAGAGCTGCGGGATTTGGTGCGGGTGGCATGGCCGGGATGGCTGGCCTTGCGGCCTGGCATGGCGGTCAATGGGGCGGCTTCGGGCACGGCTGGGGCTGGGGCGGCTATGGGAATGGCTGGGGCTGGGGAGGCGGCTTCGGACGCGGCTGGGGCTGGGGAGGCTGGGGTGGCGGCTTCGGACCCGGCTGGGGCTGGGGAGGCTTCGGGCCAGCTTGGGGGTGGGCCGGTTATGGACCCCGCTGGGGCTGGGGCGGCTTCTGGCCAGCTTGGGGCTGGGCCGGTTATGGACCCGGCTGGGGCTGGGGCGGATGGTGGCCCGGATTCGGCCTCGGCTACGCTCTCGCAAGCCTTAGTGTCCTGGCAAGCACCCCGGTCTGGGGCTACCCCTTCTATGGTTACGGTTATCCCTACTACAGCTATGGTTATCCCTATTACGGCTATGGTTATCCCTACTACGGCTATGGCTACCCGTACTACGGCTATGGCTATGCTGCCTATAATTATGGCTATCCAGCCTATGGAGTGGCGATCTGGTAATGAGATCTGGTGATGAGGAGAGCAGGATGAGTTCAGTGACGGCATGGATGCGGGCTTCCGCGATAGCCGCGATTATGTCTCTGGCTGCGGGGCCTGGCACAGCCTTTGCCCAGGAGCAGGCGACGATGGGAGGCCAGATGCCTCCGGGGGGACAGGGAGGGCCAATGATGTGCGGATTGAACGAGCACATCGATGCCGAGCTCGCCTATCTTAAAACGGTCCTCAAGATCACCGAGACGCAAGCGCCGCAATGGAATGTTTTTGCCGAAGCCTTCCGCGCCGACCGGGAAAAGAAAGAAAGCCTCTGCAAGGACGCGATGGAACAAGCGCGCGCCATGAAATCCGCGAGTCTGATCGACTCGCTTACGATGGTTGAGGATCAGCTGGCGGAGCGGCTCGAGTCGCTGCGCGCCATGAAGGCGGCCGTGCAGCCCCTCTATGCGATATTGAGCAAGGAGCAAAAAAAGACCGCCGACGAGATGATGAAGGGCGGGCAGAACTTCTAATCGCCCGCATGCCAATTATGTAGCATGGCATGCTCGAAGTCATCGTCGCCGACATCACGACACTCGACGTCGACGCCATCGTGAACGCCGCCAATACTTCCCTTCTCGGCGGCGGCGGCGTCGATGGAGCGATCCATCGCGCCGCTGGGCCTGGCCTTCTCGCCGAATGCCGCAAGCTCGGCGGTTGCGCGGCGGGCGACGCCAAGATCACCTCCGGCCATCGCCTCCGTGCACGTTATGTCATTCATACGGTCGGGCCGGTCTGGCGGGGCGGCTCCCATGGCGAGGACGGCCTTCTGGCCTCCTGCTACCGCCGCTCGCTTGAGCTTGCGCGGGAGCACGGCCTGCACTCGATCGCTTTCCCGGCCATTTCGACAGGGGTCTATGGATTTCCACCCGATCGCGCGGCAGCGATCGCTGTCAAGACGGTGGCGGCGGCAAAACCCGGGGACTTCAGCCGCATTGTTTTCTGCTGCTTTTCGGAAAGCTCCGCTGCCCTTCACAGGCGCGAGCTCGCAGCCTTGCGCGAGGACAGCCAGAGCCGGGACTCTTAAAGCAATCGCCGCGAGATTCCCTCTCCTTCTTGCTTAGCCGTATAATCTTCTTCTAACCCTTGACCGCATCGATCAGGGCGAGCGCATCCTGGGAGTCCCATTGCGCCGGGCCGGCCATGGTGCCGATCTCACAGCCATTCTTATCGATGAGAATCGTCGTCGGCAGGCCAATGACCTTGCCTTCCTGCTTTAGCGTCTGGAACACGTCCGCCTTGGTATCTACGTAGAGCTTGAGATTTTTCACGCCAATCTCTTCCAGAAATGCCTTTGGGCGGTCGAGCTTCGCGGTATCGATATTCACGGCAACCACCGAAAAATCCTTGGAGCCGCGCAGGCCCTGCAGACGGTCAAGCGCGGGCATTTCCATCCGGCAAGGGACGCACCACGTCGCCCACAGATTGAAGAGCACCGTCCGGCCTTTGAAATCCGAAAGGCTTGCTTTCGTCCCCTCCGGCGTGCTGAACACGAGATCCGGGAGAGGCTTTGGCCGCGGCGCCAGTCCGAGCGCCGCGATCTCGCCATGCACCAGAGGTTTGAGCCGCGCCACTGTCTGTGCCGCGCCGGGACAGGCCGGGCTGATGGCGGCTTCCTTGCCGCCCTCCCCTTTGATCCCGTATAGGACGAAGCCGAGCCCTAGGAGGGCCAGTGCCGCTATTGCGATGGCGATAGAACGAGAACGAAAGACGCGCGGCGCGCGGGTCTCATTGGAATAACTCTGGATCATGCGGACATCGGCTTTTTGAAGAGCGGGAGAAGATGAGCAACAAAATGTGGGGCGGCCGGTTCGCGAGCGGGCCAGACGCCATTATGGAAGAAATCAATGCCTCGATCGGTTTCGACTTCAGGCTCGCCCGCCAGGATATAGAAGGTTCCAAGGCGCATGCCGGCATGCTCGCGCAAACCGGCGTGCTGGAGCCCGAAGACGCCGCAAAGATTACCAGCGGCTTAGAGGAAATCGCCCGCGAAATCGAGGCTGGAACATTCAAATTTTCTCGTGCCCTTGAGGATATTCATATGAATATCGAGGCGCGGCTGGCGGAGCTGATCGGACCCGCCGCAGGGCGGCTTCACACGGCCCGTTCGCGCAACGATCAGGTCGCGCTCGATTTCAGGCTTTGGATCCGCGATACCATAGATGCGCTCGACGAACAGCTGCGCGAACTGCAACGGGCACTCGCCGGTAAGGCGCTCGCGCACGCAGGAAGCGTCATGCCGGGATTTACGCATCTGCAACCGGCGCAGCCCGTCACCTTCGGCCACCATCTCCTTGCCTATGTGGAGATGTTTTCACGCGACCGTTCGAGATTGCGCGATGCCCGTGCCCGCCTCAATGAATCGCCGCTCGGCGCCGCCGCGCTTGCGGGAACGTCATTTCCCATCGACCGGACGATGACGGCGAAAGCGCTCGGTTTCGACCGGCCAACAGCAAATTCGCTCGACAGTGTCGCCGATCGCGATTTCGTTCTGGAAACCTTGAGTGCTGCAGCCATATGCGCGGTTCATCTTTCCCGGCTCGCCGAGGAAATCGTGCTCTGGGCGACGCCGCAATTCGGCTTTGTCTCACTCTCGGACAAATTTTCCACCGGCTCTTCGATCATGCCGCAAAAGCGCAATCCCGATGCGGCGGAGCTGATCCGGGGCAAGGCAGGCCGCATCATTGGTGCGCTCAACGGCTTGCTGATTGTGGTCAAGGGTCTGCCGCTCGCCTATTCCAAAGATTTGCAGGAAGACAAGGAAGGCACTTTCGACGCGCTTCAGTCACTCTCGCTCTGCATTGCTGCCATGACGGGCATGGTTGGCGACCTGACCCCTGACCTCAAGCGGATGAAAGCGGCGGCGGGCCTTGGCTATACGACCGCAACCGATCTTGCGGACTGGCTGGTGCGGGTTTTGAAACTGCCATTCCGCGAGGCGCACCATATCACCGGGCGGCTCGTCAATGCCGCCGCAACGCAGAAAAAGGGCATCGAGAAACTTTCCCTTGCCGAGATGCAGGCTGTCGAGCCGCGCATCAGCGAGGATATTTTCGCGGTTCTCGGTGTCGAGAACTCGGTGCGCAGCCGGACCAGCTTCGGCGGCACAGCGCCCAAGAATGTCCGGGCGCAGGCCAAACTTTGGCTGAAACGGCTTAAGTAGCGCATGCCGGAGCAGGCGTTTCTCAGCCTGCGCAGGAGCGGCTCACATTGGACGAAGACGAACTTGCCGGTGCGGCCGACGGCGTGACTTCCGGCCAGGGCCTGCTGGCCGGCAGCCTGTTCGGCGCCACCGCGAACACCGCGGCCGAAGGCGAGAGTGCCGAGATCGCCACCGTCAGCGTTACGAGCTGCCGAAGCTGATGAGCCGCTGGCGATCGGGTGGCCTGGGACGACACCGCCAAGCAGGTCAACGTGCCCGGCATCGGCCGCTATCCGATCGGCACCGCGATCGAAGCCGCCGGCAACGGCACGGCCATCGTGCGCGTGCGGCTCGACGGGGTGGCGGCGGCGGCGTAGTCGGCCGCTTGACAAGCCTGCTGTGAACGACGTAAACAAGCGATGTTTACAGCGTTCACAGGTCGCACATGACCCCTGATGACGATTTGGTCGGCATCAACGAGATTGCCGAGATGGCGAAGGTTTCCCGCCAAGCGGTTGCCAACTGGCGCAGCCGCATGGCCGATTTTCCAAAGCCGCTCGCCGATCTCGCTTCCGGACCTGTGTTCCGACGCTCGCAGGTGCGCGTTTGGCTCAGGAGAAGGAAGATTCCTATGGCTCACGTGTTGTCGACGATCAACCTCAAAGGCGGTGTAGGAAAGACCACTACGACCGTAGCGCTCGCGGAGACGTTCTCCGCTGAAAGGCAGAAGAAAGTCCTCGTTATCGATCTCGATCCGCAGACGAACGCTACCACCATGCTCATCGGTGAGGAGAAGTGGCGCGAGCTGAACGACAAAGGGCATACCCTCGCTCAGCTCTTCAAGGATGCGCTTCACCCCGAGAGCAAGAAGTTTGACCTGGAAAAAACCCTTCAGAAACGGGTTTCCGACGTTTCGGCAGCAACGACGATCGACTTGCTGCCATCAAGCCTAGACTTGATCGACGTTCAGGATGAACTCATCAACACGCCCGTCGGTAAGTATGGCGCCATTAGGCCGTTCGACATTCTTTGGCGCGCCACTAAGGACCTGATCGACGACTACGATATCGTCATGATCGATTGCCCGCCCAATCTGGGCAAGATTACGCAAAACGGCCTGCGGATGTCTCAGGCTTTCGTGATCCCCACCATTCCAGACATCCTCTCGACCTACGGCATCCCTCAAATTGTTCGGCGCGTTCGCGATTTCTCGGAGGAGATTGCAGAGGAGATCGAGCCATTGGGCATCGTTGTTACCAGGTATGACAGCCGTTCGACTGTGCACAATAACATGGAGAGGCAGCTACGGCAGAACCATGCCGCCGATCCGAAGAATTGGCCTCCCGTGTTCGATACGATCGTCCCCCAAAGCAATCAAAGCGCCGCGGCCGCCGAGTTTTCTGGTCGTTCAACGCTGAAGCAGAAGTGGGGTTATCAAGGGTTGCACGACCGGATTTCTGCTCTGTCCAAGGAGATTCTCGCGAAACTGGGAGCCTGAGATGAGCATTAAGAAAGTGCTCAACGACGTAGTCCGCGTTATCGCGGAGGAGGCAGAGCGAAATTCGGAGTTTGCCCGCCGGATCGAGGAAGCTTTAGGGCTAAAGGAGAAGCCAGCGAGGCCGACACGAGGAAGAGCAGCGAATCGACGTGCACCGGCAATGTTGGACCCTGTCGAGTTGGCACGTCAGGGCGAGCCGGTTCTCCGGGAGCGGCTTGGCGAACTCAACCTCGAACAGCTCAAGGATGTGGTCGCCGAATACGGAATGGACCATGACAAGCTCGTTCTCAAGTGGAAGACGCCCGAGCGCGTCATCGATCGGATCGTTGAGGTGTCGCTCGGGCGAGCTCGCAAGGGGGAGGGCTTTCTATCCTCCCGTTCGAGCGGTTCCTCCTGAGCACCCAGCGTAACGGTGCGCCAATCCCCGCCATAGATTTTGTTGACTCGGCCCGCACCGAGTATCCCTGCGCCGACGGCCGTCTTGCGTGAGGCGACTTTTGTGTGAGGATCGGCGCTGCGCCTAGTCTAGCGACGGGTCTCTAGACTAGTCGCATGCGGAGGCGGCATGGAGATTATTCTAGGTGA
>Ga0209061_1003245_pt1 | contig 18098 bp, 18 predicted proteins | sample Coa_R1_10_FD_187157 | JGI IMG/M metagenome (GOLD analysis project Ga0209061, IMG submission 187157) | Surface soil microbial communities from Centralia Pennsylvania, which are recovering from an underground coalmine fire - Coalmine... | ecosystem: Environmental > Terrestrial > Soil >...
AGGGGAGTTTCAGCACGCCTCTGCATCGCCTTGCACCACCCGGCGACTCTCTGAAGCGAGAGCTTCGTGCCTACTGGCCTCGTCATCGCATTGCTTACTCAATTGTCAATCTGAATTATTGGCAAGTTACATCTAGTTTACCACGTAGAAGCAAGGTGTGTCAAGCCTTGCTAAAAAATTTTTTTAGAACGCCTCCTCCAAAACGGCGTGCAGCATGGGGACCAGCTGTTTCTTACGCGACACCATATCCTCTAGGTCGAACTCCCCTTCCGCCACACGGGTAAAGGGCAGTGCGGTGAGAATCCACGGCTCTCCTCGGCACAAAAGGTGGCTGCGACCGGTAACAATGTCGGTGACCATAAGACCGATGAGGGCCAACCCCTCACGCTCACGCCGCTCTTCCAACGCCTGCAACAGCTCCTCGCGACGTTGCGCCAGACTCTCCATACCGGTCACCTCTACCTGTCCTATTGAGACGGCCACCCCTCCCATCTGATAGCTCTTGCGGTCGCCATCCAGAATCTCGTCGGCGCTGCGCTCGGTAAGCCCAGGAGCGGCGTGGAGTAGCTCCTGCCCGTAGGCCTCAATCTCGACTTTGGCCAGCTGTGCCAACCACTCTGCGGCGGCCCGATCGCGCTCGGTGGTCGTTGGAGAGCGCAAAACCAGCGTGTCGGAGAGAATACCGCTCAGCATCATGCCGGCCAACCCCTCCGGCGGCTCCAGTTTATGGGCTTGGCACTGCTCGGTGATAAGGGTGCAGGTACTGCCCACGGGGTCCACCCAAAAAGGAATGGGAGCAGCTGTGGGCGGATTTCCGAGCCGATGGTGGTCAAGAACCCCCACGATCTCGGCCTCTTCGGCATCGGCCACCGCCTGGGAAAGCTCGTTGTGGTCTACGAGTATCAGGCGCGCTCGCGGCGGTTGAAGAATGCGGCTGCGTGTGGCAACCCCCACATAACGCCCTGTTTCAGAGACAACCAGAAAATCGTCCGTCTCACTGCGCAGAAGTTGGTTGCGATAGTCACTAATACGGTCACTTACACGAAACACCACCGGGGTCTCGGCGATGGAAATACAGGGTTGCGCAAGCATCGCCGTCACGTTCATCGGGGCCATATAGGCCCTTGCCAGCGCCAGGGAGGTCACCACACCAACCGGTTTCCCTTCGGGGTCTACAACCGGCACAATACGATCGCCCTCCGCTACCCGCGCCATGGCGGCCGGCAGCGGAGCGTCCGGTGCCACCACCCCCTGATGACGTGCACAATGGCCAAAGGTAGGAGCGACCCCCGTTAGCAGTAGGGGCGGGGTCATGGAGAAGCGATTGAGGGCGAAAAGGGCCTGCTCGCCCGGTTGCCCAGCCCGCGCAGGCGTCACTTTTTTCCCGATTTGGTTTAAGAACCAGGCATAGCCCAACGCCGAGGCGATGGCATCGGTATCGGGCCGCTGATGCCCTATTACATAGGTCACTTCGGGGTCCCAACGGTCACCCCGCTCTTTTATATGGGCGCGTTGCGCCGCATCTTGCACTTGAACCATCCTGGGTTGTCACTCCTTAACCTGCCAGCTCGCACAAGACGGTAATGTTTATGCCCTCGTGGTGAGGAGGCGTTCAATGGCCTCGGCCACTCCATCCTCTTGGACGTTGGCGGTTGTCCAATCGGCCACCGCCTGCACTTCCGCAGGCGCATCGCCCATGGCAACGCCGATGCCCGCCCACTCAAGCAACTCGATATCGTTCATATGATCGCCAATCGCCATGCACTCCTGAGAGCTAATTCCCAGCCGCCTGGCCACCCGCTCTGCGCCTGAACGCTTATTCACCCCCGCCGCGAATATCTCGACGCCCCACATCGTGTGGGTACCCGACTGAATTACGGAGAAATCTTCTGAAAGCACCTCGCGCATCGCCTTCACCAAGGCTTGCATCGCCTCTGCTGCCCCAAAGGCAGCCACCGAAACCGGCACAAACGGCAGCTCGGATAAAATAGACGCATAAGGTCTATAGCGCGGTGGGGTGGCGAAGGCCCCCACAGGCAGATCGGGATGATAAAGCACACGAGACTCCTCTAGAAGAGGGCGAAAGGCCGGCTCGTAGACATAGACCTGCTCCCCAGCCTCCACCAATATGCGGGCTACCTCCAAAGCAAGCGCCGGCTCCAGAAGCCGCCGATGTATAAGTGTCTCCGTTTGCGTTTCAATGGCAACTGCGCCATTAGATACAATAAGATAGTCCGAGGGTCGCCAAAGCTGCGCTGCCACCGGCTCTGCCGTATAGCGGGTGCGTCCTGTGCAGAGGCCGATGCGTATGCCCTGCTCTTGGGCTTTGGCAACGGCCCTTAGCACCGCCTCCGATATTCGGTTGTCCGTCCCCACCAAGGTGCCGTCTATATCCAGAAACAGCGCACGAATGTTTGACGACGGCCCCTTCTGCATGGCTCTATTATACCCCGTAATCCGACTTTTTCAAGGAACTGTGAAAAATTTCACAGGGAGCCGCCTTTTGCATAGAGAGAGGCATCTGTTTTGGTGTATACTGAAACCAACCAGATCGGCAGCGGCTATTATCAAAAGGAGGATCACCAAAGGCTATTATGAATATCATTGTTCTTGGCTGTGGTCGCGTAGGTTCAACCTTCGCCCGCCTCATGTACCACGACCACCACCGTGTAACAGTTATTGACCTGCAAAATGAGGCGTTTCGCCGTCTCGGAACGCGCTTTAAGGGAGAACGTATTATCGGCAACGGCATTGATGAGGACGTTCTTCGCAAAGCCGGCATAGAGAACTGTGATGTCTTCGTGGCCGCAACCCAAGGCGATAACCGCAACATTATGGCCGCCCAGATCGCTAAGGTGGTCTTTAAAGTGCCCACCGTCATCGCGCGAATCTACGACCCCATCCGTGCCGACCGCTATCGCCAGATGGGCATTGTCACCATCTGCCCCACAACCATCGTTTCGGGGCTGCTGCGCGACTTTGTAAATACCAACACCTGGGGGCTGGCAAAAGACTACTCGGCCGAGTATGTAGAGCTGAATGTATAAACCTTAACTTGACTTTTTAGGAAAGAACACCAATGTACGTGATCATCGTAGGGGGTGGAAATATCGGCTACTACCTCGCAAAAACCCTTGCAGCCGAGCACCATGAGGTGCTATTGCTAGAAAAAGATCGCATTCGTTATCAAACCATTTCCGCCGAGCTGGGCGAGTTGGTGATGCAAGGCGACGGGTGTGAGGTCGCCATCCAACGACAGGCGGGCTTTGGAAGGGCCGATGTGGTTGTAGCCGTCACCGGCAGCGACGACGACAACCTCGTGGTGTGCCAAATGGCCAAAATGGAACATAACGTTCCGCGAACCATTTCGCGCGTTAACGACCCAAGAAACGAGGCCCTTTTCAAAACCCTCGGCATAGACGCCACCGTCAGCTCCACAAAAATCATCTACAACCTCATCGAACAAGAGGTTGGAGGAGGTGAAGTTATTCCGCTTGCCGCACTTAACCGTGGCAACATTGAGATAGTAGAGATCGAGATCGGCCCGAAGTCACCTGTGGTCGGCAAAACCATTCGTGACCTCGACCTGCCCACTCAAGCGCTCATCATCTCTTTGATTCGAGGAGAGCAAGCCATTTTGCCAACGGCCGATTCGACCCTTATGGAAGGAGATGGTGTTATCGCCCTGGTGACAGCCGATAAAGCACGCCAGCTTCGCGACCTGTTTGCAGAACCTTAGGCGGGACAAATGTGATGGATAACCAGCCTCATCCACCACGCGATGCCTGTACCTTTGCGGCGCACGCGCTCGCATATCGTCTTGGGCGCATGCTCTCCTACTTCGATGGAGTGTTGCACGGCAAAGACCCAGAAGCCGTGCATCAGATGCGTGTCTGGTCACGAAGAGCACGCGTGGTCTTTGAACTCTTTGCAAACTGCTTTGAAGAAAAAGACTTCAAGGAGCTAGACAAAGAGCTTCGCGGCATTACGAAAGCCTTGCGCGAAGCAAGAGACCTCGACGTGATGCTGGAACGCCTCCAACGAGAAGAAGAAAGCCTGCCCCCATCGCAACGCACCGGCATTCAGCAACTTTGTGAGCAACTGATACAACAACGCACCCAAAAGCAACGAGAAGTGGCTGAAACCTTAAAACGCTTCGAAGCACGGCGCGTGAAAGAGCAGTTTGAAAAACTGCTTGCCCCTTACGGAGCTACCATTCAGATTAAACCGGATCGAAAGAGACCGAAGAACGGACATGGCAAAGACGAACCAACCCCTCGCTAAACAACGCCCCATATCGGTGCCACAGGCGGCCGTTGTGGCGATTCGCCGCCACCTCGCCGAGGTCACACAACATGCTTCGGCCGTCCACCGACCCGAAGCCGTTCACGAACTTCATGAGTTGCGCATCGCCATTAAACATCTTCGGTACACTTTAGAGCTTTTTCTCGAGGCGCCGGAGATGGAAAGCGCCCTTTACCCCGCCGAGAAAAAGGGGCTAGAAGCGCTGCTTACCGACCTTCGCCACCTTCAAGAGCTGCTCGGCAACATCCACGATGCCGATGTCCTTATGCCCACCCTGCTCAAACAACTAGGTCGTTTGGTGCGTAAAGGCTACGACAAAGATGCCGACGGTGCTCCTATTATCGGTGTGCACCATGTAGACCTGGAAGGTTGCGAAGGTCTGGTCGCTCTCTGCCGTCGTATAAAGGAGCAACGGGCACAGCACTATGCCGAACTTTGCAAACTTTGGGAGCGCCCAGAAAGGCAAAAACTTTTCTCTGAACTTTCTGCGCTGCTTACCCGCCTTGAATCCGACCTCGCCCAGGCGCATGAGAGGTAGCCAGCCCCATGTCCCGCCAGAAACCCCACCAAGAACAGACCTCCTCCGGCCCTATTTTCGATCTGCATAGCATTCCTGGGCTTGGTCCCATTCGCGTTCGTGCTCTACAAAAAGCGGGTTTCGACAGTCTCGCCGCGCTCCAAAACAGCCCAGAAGAGAGGTTGGCCGCCATTCCCGGCATTGGGCCGATAAAAGCTCGTCAGATCAAAAACTATGTGGTACAGCTCCCTCCTATACCCTCCAAAACAGCAGAGTCTACGATTGCAAGCCCCTCTTCCGACCTTAGCTGGCTCCGCGTGGTCTCTCTTCCCCGTCAGGCCACACCTTCACAGCGGGCTGCGCGCGAGGCATTTCGGGAGATCGTGGCCATTCTTCTCGCCCCTGCCGCGCTATGCTATCGCCGCCGACTGCTACACGCACTGCTGCTCCTGCTTCAAGGCTGCACGCTTCTGCTGCAGCAGGCCCCTGCCGAAACAGCCGAAGCCGACGATACCAAACTGTTGCAACTGCAGAGCCTTTGCGGTCTGCTGCAACGCACCCTAGCCGACGCGGTAATCGAGGGATCGCGCGCCGGCATGGACAACAAAGCGCAGGCGCGGCTTGCACGCCAACTTCGCAAAATCGCAAAAGACCTCGGCTTCGAGCCAACCGCGCAGAGAGGACAAAAGAGATGACCGCTACCGCCCCTCGCATCGTCGCGGCCATAGATGTTGGCACCAACTCGGTAAAGATCATCGTCGTAGATGCCTCTGCCGACTGTGAACGTCTCCTCTACGAAAACACCCTTATCACTCGACTCGGAGAGGGCATGCAGGCTTACGGCATGCGCCTAAAAGAGGCGGCCATTCGACGCACCCTCGATGCCCTAGAGGAGTTGGTGCAGCAAGCTCGTGCCTACGGGGCCGAACAGATAGCCGCCGTGGGCACCGCCGCGCTGCGCGAGGCGCAAAACCGCGCCGAGTTTTTACAACGTGCTCAAGAGCGACTTGGGCTAACCATCGAGATCATATCGGGGCAAGAGGAGGCGCGTCTCTCGTATTTGGCCGTAAGGCGCGACCCTGTGTGGCGGGAAAGCCCTCATCTTACTGTGGTAGACATCGGTGGAGGCAGCACCGAGGTGATCGTCGGCGCCTCAGATGGCAAAAACATCGCTTTCCGTGTGAGTCTCGATATGGGAGCTGTTCGGCTTACGGAGCGTTTTTTGCGTTCCGATCCGCCCACCCTCGCTCAACTCGATGGAGCTAGTCGGGCCATTCGTGAGGCACTAGAACACCTGCCGGTAACCGTGCGGCATCGGCCCTGCACCCTGGTGGGGGTTGGCGGCACCATCGCCAACCTTGCTGCCATAGATAAAGGTGGAGTTCAGAGCGCCGAGGAACTGCACCACCACGTTATTCCGGTAACGCGACTGGAACAGATTCTGCGCCGACTCGCCACCCTGTCCATCGAAGAGAGAAAGACGGTTCCGGGGCTAGAGCCGGCACGTGCCGATATCATTGTGGCCGGAGCGCTTATCCTTTCGCTTCTCCTCTCTCACCTAGAGGCCGAACAGATAGCCGTAAGCATTCGCGGCCTTCGTTGGGGTTTGCTGTACGACCGTTTCTGCAATAAGGCATCACCGTAAGCATCCTGCATTGTAGCAAGGCCAATGCTTCGAGGTGGTCCTACCTGCAACGAAGCCACCTCTATCCACGCATATTAAGCCGAAATAGGATACTAAAGATCACCTCGACTAAACTAAAAGCAAACCCGATGATGCCCAAAATCGTCCATATCTGCTCTCGCCTGAAATAGTCGTCTATGCTTGCGTACTGATTATAGCGCCAAGCCAACTTATGGCCGTTCAGCCCCAGCCATATGCTGATGCCGATGCCGACCAGCGCCCCAATCCAGACGCCGACATTACCAAGCACAGCACCTAACACAGCACCCAATATCCCCTGGACAAAGACCAACCCGATGCCGGCTAACACCAGACCGTGGAAGAGCAGCCAAATGCAGCCGCAGCCGAAGGCGCCCCAGTTCCACTTCAACGCCTCTATCTCAGGAGGCACATCTGCCCGCATTCCCGACGTGTTGTTAAACGGCGTTATGCCGGACGGCTGATAGGTTACCTGCGATCCTCTCCCATAGATGGGGCCGGTGCCCGGCATCTGCGGCGACGCCCCCATCGTCGGCTGCGAGGACATTGGGGGCTGGGGCATCGTGGTAGGAAACCGCAGATCGCTCAAAGCGGAAGCGGGCAGCTGCTGGCCGGTCGAAGCATCCTCTAACATTGTGGTCGGCAGAATGCGGTTCTCGTTGATCCACTGCTGCAGAGTGGGAATGTCTGCCGGCCCGTAACGATTTCCATCTTGTGCAAGCACGTAGTACTGTGCCATGCGTTCCCTCCTTTATCTTGAGGCCGTCGTGCCTCCTGTTTCTACCATCCTACGATAGAAAACATCTGTTATACGATTCCCTACAATCGGCCAAGATTCCTTCTTCTTTCAAAGCGACTTTTGTGCAACTTCTTGCGTCTTTGGGTAAACTATGCAGAGATTTCGAGAATTTGCTGTTAGGAACTTTGGAGAGGGCGGTTTATGATCGATCGCTACACCACCCCGGAGATGCGAAGGCTTTGGAGCCGGGAAAACAAAACACGTCGCTGGCTTGATGTGGAGATAGCCGTTTGCGAAGGGCTAGAGCACTTTGGTCACATCCCTCCTGGAACTACCGAGAAGATACGTCAAAACGCCCGTTTCGATCTCGCCCGCATGGATGAACTGGAACAAGAGACTCGTCACGACGTGATGGCCTTTGTGAAAAACGTGGCAGAGAATCTGGGCGAGGAAGGGCGCTTTCTGCACTACGGCGTAACCTCTTACGACATTGTAGATACCGCACTGGCCCTGCTTCTAGGCGAGGCCTGTGATCAGATCATCGCACGCGCCAAAGCGCTCAATGAGGTGATACGGATGCGCGCTCGTGAACACAAGCACACGGTAATGATCGGGCGCACCCATGGCATTCACGCCGAACCCATCACGTTCGGCTTTAAGTTGGCCACCTGGCTCGACGAAATGAACAACAACATCGAGCGGCTCCATCAGGCCCGTGAGGCCGTGCGCGTGGGCAAGGTCTCCGGGGCGGTGGGCACGCACGCCAATATCGGCCCCGAAGTGGAACGTTATGTGTGTGAACGCCTCGGGCTAAAACCGGCCCCCATCTCCACTCAAATCATCGCTCGCGACCGCCATGCCCAGCTCATGGCCACGCTGGCCATCTTGGCCGGCTCTCTCGAGCGGTTCGCCACGGAGATACGCAACCTCGCTCGCACCGAGATTCGTGAGGTGCAAGAGTACTTTGCCCCAGGCCAAAAAGGCTCTTCGGCCATGCCTCATAAGCGCAACCCCTGGAACTGCGAAACCATCTGCGGCCTTGCGCGGGTGGTGCGCAGCAACCTCTTCCCGATTCTCGAATCGATGGCCACCTGGCACGAGCGCGACCTTACCAACAGCAGTGTGGAGCGCATCGTGCTGCCCGACACGACCACTTTGGTGGACTGGATGCTCCAGAAATTCGCGACGATATTGGAGAAACTGGAGGTCTACCCCGAGAACATGCGGCGCAACCTAGAGAAGATGGGCGGACTGGTGTTTTCTGAGCAGATCATGTTGGCTCTGATTGCGAAGGGCCTTTCGCGCGAAGAGGCCTATACGGTAGCTCAGCGCAACGCCGCACGCGCCTGGGCAGGCGAAGATTTTCGCCAGGCCATCGCCTCCGACCCCGACGTGCAAAAGCACCTTACCCCGCAAGAGATCGAAGAGGCCTTCAACTTGCAGCACCACCTTAAGAACCTAGAGCATACATTCCAAACCCTGGCGATCTAAGGTATTACAGGTGCCGCTCTAGGGCAAGCACAATATGCGCTTCCGGCTTTCGGCTCTTAAACCGCCGCGATGCTAATTTGTAGAAGGCGAAAGTTCAGCGGAAAGTTGTGAAGCCACAGCAACCGGAAAGCGAAGCGTCTCCATGGGGCGCAGTTGAGGCAGAAGCCGTAAAATGTGCCTCTCCGGCTTCTGGCCTTCAAGCAGCGGCAGCAACAACTTCTGCCCCATGGCGCGTGCAAGGGTGATGAAATCTACGTCGTGATAGGCATAGCCCTCACCGAACAGCAGGGGCATCTCTGTGCCTCCCTGCCCGGCCATTGCAAACTCGCCTGGCTGAAAGCCCAACCGCATGCTATGGCGTGCCAACGCCATCTCCACACCGTACCAGGTTCCTCGCCCTGCAGCCGAGACAGCCGCCGTAGGCCGCTCCTGTTCCGGCAAAGCTAACCAGCGCTCCATCAGCATTGCGGCCTCATGCTCTTCAGGTAAGCCCTGCCCAACAATGAAGCCCAGGAACGTTTGCGGCGGCTCCTCACCGAAAAGATCGTAAAACGCCTGTACATACCCTTTGAAAAGTTTTTGGGAGTAGACAAGACCATCGTCATAACCCAAATAGGCGATGCGGCGATGCCCCTTCGCTTTCAAAAACTCGAGCGCATGCCGCATCATAGCTTCATGATCGAAATCCGCTTGATACCACTGCGGGTGCGCCTCCTCAAAACGCCCCTTTACCACAAAAGGGATGCCTATCTCGGCAAACTGAGCCGCCGGCTTCTCAATGTCGCGCTCCAGCCCCCAAAGGATAACGGCATCGCACGTGCCCGGAGCCATTAACTTCGCGATATGGAGGGCGGCCTGCTCTTCGTTCAACACCACCTTCACAAGCAGGTCATAGTCTTTTTCCGCCACCACATCCGCCAAAGTCTCCACAATGGCGCTATAGCCGGCCGGCCCAAAGAACACGCATGCCACCACCTCTGTACGCCCCCGACGGAGGGCACGCGCCGCCGTGTTAGGCCGATAGTTCAGCTCACGAGCCAGCCGCAAAATGCGCTCCCGATTCTCAGGCGAAACCCACACACCAGGGCGATTATTTAACACGCCGGCAACCAGGCTCTGAGATAGATTCAAGCGCCTCGCGATCTCTTTTTGGGTTATACGCGCCACAGTCTCCTCCTCATCAACTTAACTCTTTATTTTATTATCCCGCAAACTCTCCTGTAAAGCCCGTTAGATGTGCCTCTGTAAGCCGCACCGGCACCAAACGCCCTATAAGCGAGTGCGGGCTGCGTGGGCTGCCGGGAGGCAAGGTGAAATGCACCAGCTTGAGCGTTCGTGTGTATCCACTCAGCTTGCTGGGGTCTTTACGACTAAACCCCTCTACCAGCACCTCCTGAACCTGCCCAACCTGCTGAGCGTTGATTTCACATGTAATACGGTTTTGCAAAGCGATGAGCCGGTTCAATCGCTCGATTTTTACCTCACGCGGCACCTGGTTCTCCATAGCTGCCGCCTTCGTGCCCGGGCGCGGGCTGTAGGCGAACATAAAGGCCGAATCAAACCGAATCTGCTCCACCACACGCAGTGTGTTTTCAAACTGCTGTTCCGTTTCCCCCGGATAGCCCAACATGAGATCGGTGGTAATCGCGATTCCGGGAACGCGAGCGCGGAGCTTCTCCACAATCTCACAAAACTGGCCTACCGTATAGCCTCGATGCATGTGTGCCAAGAGCGCATCATCGCCTACCTGCAGCGGTAGATGGACGTGCTCACACACATGTTCCAGTCTGGCGATGGCCTCGATAAGCTCGTCGCTGAAGTCCCGCGGATAGGGTGAGGTAAATCGAATGCGCTCAATGCCCGGGATGGCATTAATGCGCTCAAGCAGCTTATAAAAGGGTACTTTACCGCCCGGGAGGTTCTTCCCATAAGAGTTCACGGTTTGCCCAAGCAAAGTAACCTCTTTGGTTCCCTGGCGCGCCAGCATCTCTATCTCGGCAACGATCTCCTCCGGCGGCCGGCTGCGCTCCCTTCCACGCGTAAGGGGCACAATGCAGAACGTGCAGAACTTATCACAACCATACATAATGGGCACATGCGCCTTTAACTTCGGCTTGCGCTCCACCACGCGCTTTGGAACGTCGGTTACCACAGCTCCCTTGCGCGGTGGCAACGAGAGCGCTGTGAGCGGAACAAAGTTTTTTGGAGGGGCTGCACTATGCGATTCCGATGTCGCCATCAAGGGTGCGGCTTGCTCGACAGACTGCGCCCGACGGTGCTTCACCTGCCGAACCAGCTCCGGTAGCGCAGCGATGTTACCTGTGCCGATAACCATATCAACATGCGGTGCCCGCTCTCGAAACTCCTCGGCACGAACTTGTGCCATACACCCGCAAACGCCGAGAATGACCTCCGGGCGACGCTCCTTTAGGTGTCGCAACTTCCCCAAAACGCTCCAGACCTTTTCCTCCGGTTTGGCACGGACACTGCACGTGTTAAGCAAAATCACCTCAGCCCGATTTATGTCCTCCACAGGGCGATAGCCCATCTGTTCGAGGAAAAGCCCCATCTGTTCCGAGTCCTCCTCGTTCATCTGGCAGCCCCATGTGAGAATATGATAACCTCCAAGCCCCTCCTCTGTCTCAGTCGCGTGCTTCTCCAAAAGCTCTTGCATAGTTCCAACTCCGATATTTATCCTTACTATTTTACCTCTCATCGAAAAATAACGGCAAAGTGCTCGGCATTGTTTGCACTTCTTGCTAATTCCTGCATCATAGAAATGAGCGTGCGGAAACTGTGTCATCTTGAACGAGGGGGAGGGCCTCGGCCTTGAGGTTACCCCACCCGTTATGCAAGCGGTTCTAGAGCCAATTCTTCTAGAGCAAGCCTACTTTGCTCGCCTCCTATCTCTTCCTTTTCCCCGATTCGGGAGGTGCTAGCGCACGGCGATGCAGCGACCAGAAAGATAGGCGATTAAGGGAGGGAAACATGCCGCTTGGGGGAAGGGCGTCGGAGCTGCAGAGACTGACAATCTCGCGGTTCTAGAGGCAGTTAGCAAAGTGAGCTTATCTTGCTCGCCCCCTATCCCGGCCTTTCCCCCGATTCGGGAGGTGCTAGCGCACGGCGATGCAGCGGCCAGCGAGATAGACGATTATGGGTGTTGTAGTGGCTGCAAAGGCGCCGTCCGCGAGGACGCCCACCGCGAGGTGCCCCACTCCCCAATGGGGAGAGGGTTAGGGTGAGGGGCTTGAAGAGCTGGCAAGAGAGACCGCCTTGTCATTTCTCGTGAGATAGACACCTGTCATTTCGAGCCGAAGGCGAGAAATCTTAAGTTTCAATACTACCAGTTCTGAGGACGAGAACGTCGGCCTTGAGGCGGAGGGCATCGGCCTTGAGGAAAAGGTGCAGTGTGCAGCACCGTCAGACTGAGGCCAAACCATAGCGTTTTAGAGAGACAGCTGAACCATCGAAAGAGCCTCCGGTCACTCATAAACGAAGGCCTACTTCTCTAGCTATCTATGCTGAGATTGTGAGGCCTCTACGTTTATCTGAGAAGCGTTCTTCGGCACACCTGCCTTTGCGTCGGCAGTGCCGCTCTCTCCTACGGCTCTTCGCTTCAGTACCTGTTCGGCAATTAATATCTCCTCATCCGTGAAATATCCTCCTCCAAACCACGGTTTGGTGGCGTTCTCAAGTCTCTTGCGTAACTTGGTAACCCCCGATTCCTCTCCACAAATGGCCTGCCGATAGGTTAAAGCTGCCACTTCACGCCAATGCGCTCCCGATTTAAAGACAGACCAAATGCCATCGGCTAAAAGAAGAAACAGACTGCCCACCGCCATGAGCAGCCATGCCGAAAGGTGAAAATTCCTTTCAGCAGCTCCTACTACTCCCCAAAGCCCAATGGCCACATAGACCATTTTGCGTAGCAGACTGGCAGTCAACCATCGCAGTCGTTCTCGTTTCAGGCGCTTTTCTAATGTCTCTAACTGCAAACGTGTTTCCGCGGTAGGCTCCAAGGGAAAACAAGCCTGCTGCTTTGCGTGCTTGCGATTTCTACGCAACAGACGAAGCGCCAGCGCCCTAAAGTGAGGCGTAGTTGAAGAGAGGATAAGGTAGTTATCCGGTAAGAGCACCACCAGGCAAGACGGACGCAGCCCAAAACCACGCACCGGGATCACCTCCAGTAAATCCGTCCAAGCATAGCGGTAGCAGACCTTCCCGCGTCGAATAGCCATCCCGCGTTCGTCTAGAGCTAGTTTTGTAGCCTCTTGACACTGATAACCATAACACCAAGCCGCTTCTGCCAGCGATGGCGCCCCGAGAACCATGCATAACAGGGCAAAATCGGTCATTGCCTGTACCAGGTGCAGATAGGGCGAGGGGTGGTAGAGGAGAAACTGCTGTTGAAATAGCTTTGGAATGAAGGGTAGCACAAAAAAAGCGCCGACGCCCACCCCCATAAGCGCCATCGCTCTTATTCGCTTGTGCAACGCAGTTTTTTCGGAACGGCCTGTATCTGACACATCCCGTCCGATGAGGAGGATATTGGCCAGTTCCGATGGCGAAGTTTCTGTTTTATCTGTTTCATAATATTCAAGTTAGCCAATCTACTAATAAAAATTTAGGAAAGAAGGCGAGCTGAAGCAATAAACCTAAGCTCGCCTTCTTGCAAACTCCACTACTACTATGAAAAAACAGCACGGCGAAAGCGCGTTAATGGCTTCTGGGGATGGTGGAGACAATCTTCATATAAGGCATTGCAGCGCTCTAGCTCAGCTCGGTAATTTCGTTCACACCCAAGAGCTGCACCTATTCCTGCCCCAAGTCCGCCTCCCAAACCGGCACCTATACCAGCACCTCCGGCAGTACCTACCCCACCGCTTCCAGCACCTCCTACTATACCCCCTATTATTGCCCCACCTACTCCACCGATGCCAGCACCCACTGCACCTGACATACCGATACACGTATCGTAATGTATGCGCGCAAGGTCTTTACACGCATCGTATATCTTTTCACAATCGTCCTTCCGCTAGGGATCAGGAGCAGGTTGATGGGGGTGTGGTTTCGTAGGATGCCGTAGCCTGTGATGATGCCTTCGATGAGGCGAACACAAGGGAAGGGCACGATTCGGCCAGTAAACACTCCCATCAGAATCCGGCATAAGAAGCATTCCTTCTTCAATTAGCAAGGTACCTATAGGACGATAGGGGGTCTGGGCGCTCCCGCTTGTGAACGTGCTTACACCGAACGCATCGTACTCAAGGCCGACGCCCTCCCCCTCATTACTCGAGAGCACGTTTCCACTCCCATCCGTTATCACCCCCTTATTGCCCAGCACGTCCCCATGATGGTACTCCCCATTGCGACGTAACAACATTAATAACTCCGCGCCCCTACCCGCCTAACCCGGTCATAGCCGTATCTTGTACACTTTAAGAGAAGGATACACACTATATACTACCGCGGTATCGTTATCTGCCCAGCTCAACGAACATGGCAAGGAAACTAATGTATCCTGCCTGCCAGTGTCGGAATAGTACTCATGTCTTGTCACCGCAACGACTTGTCTATGATGGCTTGCCAAATCCACAACCTCTAATTCAACCCGAACTCCCCCCACAGGTTTTCTAATATGAAACCACCGACCCATCATTCGCCAAAAAGGATTCTTCCAATCCTGACTAGGAAGGTCTGAATAAAAGCATAAAAATGCAAGCCGTTTCCCATCCGGTGATAACATAGCGCCCGGCCAAACCAACACCTCTCTCTCCTCATTGCCCCCACAGCTTACCACATCTTGAGGAAATATCGGAAATTGAGACACCGTTTTCCAACAAGCCTTTGCTGCTCCCTTCACAACAGAACGCTTGGGGTGAGGTTGGGAGGAAACCAGGGCACCATCATCCAAACGTAAGACCACAACTTCAGGATGCATAGCCTCTTTCACACAAACCAATGTCTTGCTGTCAAGCCAACCGGCCGGCTCGGTATCCCTCATCAGGGGTAAGGGGGTGAGGGTCTTGTTTTTGAGCGAAAGCAGGTACCATTGGCCGATCCAGTGGGGTATGCTAAATAGAAAGTCTGAGCACGGAGGGTCATCCGGCCAAAGATTGAAGATATCCAGACTGATAAGGCATTCTTGGTTGTCTCTGTTCCATCTCAGCGACACAATGGGGGGATTTGGAGTATCCGTATAATGCAATAGATTTTTCAGGTAGTGCGCTTTCCAGACTCTCTCCTCTTTGTTGGATGTGTGAGGATACGGGTCGCAGAGAACCTCTAAGAAAGACCGAGAATGCTGTTGATAGGGATAGGCACGTAGCAACCAGCGCTTATCAGGAGACAGGCTAAAGGGCACGGGCAAATTATAATAGCCAATCACTAAACAAACTATGTCCGCCGGAGAGAGAGAAGACGGCAGTGTCACAGTAGAGAGGTACCTTTTCCGTTTCAGGTCATAGAGGCCAACGGTATCTTTGAAAGCTTGTGGTTTGTAAACGAGCACATGGTTTGCATCCATCCACTGCCAGAATGGAAAAACATAATTATCTGTCTCATTGCCCCAAAAGCGCGGAACTGAAAGCTCAAAGGAAGCAGGACAGGGATCGGAAGCGCTGCCGCACACTCGGTCAGCGAGCATATCCTTGGGTTGAGACCGTTCTAGGAACCACCCTCCCAAACAGGACGGCAAAATAATGAGGAGCAACACGTAACGAAGAGATAGACGTTTGCGAGCCATGGTTTCATTCCTCCAAAACGGGGAAGGCCAAGCACGAATGCGAGGCAGCCTACATCCGTGCTTGGCAAGCTTTGCTTACCCTCTACATGCTCCTGTTAGCAGGTGCAATGTTGGACTTGACCTTGTGTACAGGTAATAGTGCATGTTATCGGGATCGAAATTTTTATTTTTCCAACCAAAGTTCTCGTTACTGTGATTGTAATATGAAACTTACATCCTCCAGGCGGGCATGGCATTGCAGGTCCGCATTTCGGGTTAGTGCAAGGACAGTCGTCTAAGGCAGTAGGTAAATAGCCTTTTAGATGCTGTGCACAAATGGCAGGTGTTGCACTACATCCGCCGAGTTTAGAGTACTTGTTACACGGAAACGGAGTTGGCTTCTTGGGTGGTTTTGGTGGCTGTTTTCCTGGTGGTCCTCCTCCGCACTGTTCTTCCGACAGTGCCAGCGCCCTGTTGGCATACAGCGGACAGGCCACAGGAGGGCCGCTGAAGTCCCCCCCTCAAGGCCGACGGTGCTGCGCACGGCGCTGTCCCCTCATTGCTCGACAGCACGTTCCCACTCCCGTCCGTTATCACGCCTTTATTGCCCAGCACGTCTCCATGATGGTGCTCTCCATTTTGGTGTACCAACGGGTGTCTACAACTATAACTTGTATCATTTTACCCTTTTTGACTTCGACTGGAGAAATAATTGGCAAACTGCCATCGCCTCAAAACTTATCGCTTATTGTATGGCTCTTTCCCAGTGGTTTTCTGTAGGTTTCTATCGAAAGGCGTTTTTACACCTCCTCTGCTTGTTCTTAACCATTGGTGAAAGATAGCTCGTACCTCCTTTTTAGCTGCTTCGGGCGCTGGTGTCTCTGAGAGATGCTCTAGCCAATATAACGCACTATACCCATCCCGATCTTTGGCATAAATATTGGCACCCGCCTCTAACAAGATCACTATGACCTGAGGGTCTAGTTGGTTTTTTAAATTGTCTAACAGCGGAGTGTCTCCTTCCGAATTTCGCTCTTCTACATTCGCGCTATGCCGTAGAAGCAATTGAAGGCAGCGCAAATAACTCGGTGTTCTCCTAGGCCAGGAAAGCAATACCCAAAGTGGGCTGGCTCCTCTTGAATCATGGCAATTCGGGTCAGCTCCATAATCTAACAAATTCTGCAAGATCACTGCATAGTTTGAAGCAGGAGCAACTTTGCTCGGTCTAGCTACACCTAAGGCCGCCTCTATCAGCGGTGGATATCCTTTCTCCATGTTAGGATTAGCGCCATGTTGCAAGAGCAACTGTGTTCCAACTACATCCCCACGAAAACAGGCCTCGCCCAAAGGCGTGTTGTCAGCAACGACTATATTGACCTTAGCTCCTCCCTTTAGAAGAGCCTCCATAATCTGGTCTTCTCCTTTGAAGGCAGCTTCTAGCAAAACTGGCCAACTATCCTGATAGAGAGGATGACCATAGAGGAATTTCTGCATCTTTTGCACAATATGCCAAGAACTTCTTGGCGTTTCGCCGGTGTAGGGGTCTTTGCAGTTAGGGTCTGCTCCGGCTCGGAGAGCTTTGACCACGAGACCTATTTGATTCTGGCGAACCCCTTGAATCAAAGTAGTATTTGCTTTATCTCGCACCCACTCTTTAGCTATAGTTACACTGCTTAATATACTAAAACCTGCGAGAATAAGTAACAGATAAGAAGGTTTTCTTTGAACACGAAAGTTACCCATAAGCTCTCTCCAAAGCAACTGGGGGAGAGAAGCCTACGTGAGAGCAGGCTTCTCTCCTGGACACAAACGATTATAAAATGCGAATTGGAGGTTTTGGTTTGGGGGATGGTGGAGTTGTGGGAGGATTAGGGTTGGGATTCGGCGGATGATCGCATTCATGCAGACACTCATTGAGGAGGTCTGTTGCGCTATTGATGCAAGGGATATAGACTTTATCGGTGCAATAAGAGTCAGAATACCCCTTGTGACGACAATCTTTGTAATCTTCATAGCATTCCTTTTGCCTTTGGTAATATCGCTGTATACATCGGTCACGGCAAGCGCTACCAACAGGCGGTTTGGGCTTGGGTTTCTTTCTAGGCGGCTTTCCTCCGCACTGCTCTTCCGACAGAGCCAGCGCCCTATTGGCATACAACAGGCAGGCCACAGGAGGGCCGCTGAAGTCCAAGCCCTCCACATCTAATACCAACCCTGCCGGACGATAAGGGGTCTGCGCACTCCCGCTTATGAACATGCTTACACCGAACGCATCGTACACATTGCTCGAAAGCACATTCCCACTCCCGTCCGTTATCACGCCCTTATTGCCCAGCACATCCCCATGATGGTACTCCCCATTGCGACGCACCAACAGGCTGCTGCAGCCACCACCCGCGCGAAGATACAACGCCTGAACCTTCCAGACCCCGCCGCTCAGGTCGCTTACCTCCTCCACCAACTCCCCGGCACTACAAGCCACCCCGCACGGGTACCATACCCACACGTTGTTCACCAAGTCCTTCCGCCAGCGTCGGTTCCCGTCCGCACCGTAACCGTATTGGTACACCAATACCCCGTTGTGCTTTATCCCGACTAGCTGCCCCTCCTCATTCCACATAAAACCACGGGTGTACCCCGGACCAGGAGCGCTCGCTAA
>Ga0209061_1003247_pt1 | contig 18096 bp, 21 predicted proteins | sample Coa_R1_10_FD_187157 | JGI IMG/M metagenome (GOLD analysis project Ga0209061, IMG submission 187157) | Surface soil microbial communities from Centralia Pennsylvania, which are recovering from an underground coalmine fire - Coalmine... | ecosystem: Environmental > Terrestrial > Soil >...
GCGATGTGGTTCTTCATGTTCGGCTTCGCCGGGTTGCCGGTCAGCGGCGGCTTCGTCGGCAAGTTCTACGTCTTCGCGGCCGCCTACCGGCACGGCTGGGTCTGGCTCGTGATCGTCGGCGTGCTCGCGACCCTCGTCAGCCTCTACTACTACCTGGGGGTCGTGCGGGCGATGTACATGCGACCGGCCGCAGGCCTCCGCGTGCCCGGCGAGGGCGGAATCGCCCTGGGCGGAGCGCCGCCGCGGGAGACCCTCCTCCAGGTGGCGGTCGGTGCGGCCCTGGCCGTCTCGCTCGGGTCCCTGTTCGCCGTGCAACCGCTGATCGACCTGGCCCGGCACGCGGCGAGCGCGCTCCCGATCTGAAAACAGTCTGCAAAGGTCGCGCCGGCGGGGGTGCGGCGTTCGGCGGTCGCGGGTAGCAGCCGAGCAGGCACGCACGCCGTACGACGAAGGAGGGAGCAGATGACACGCGCGCGCATCCTGAGCGCCGTCGCGCTCGCGCTGGCGGCAACGGTGGTGGGGGCCCTGGTTGCTCGGCCCGGCAGCGGCCGGGCGGCGGCCGGCGGGCCGCTGAACACGGCGCCGCCGACGATCTGGGGAGCGGCCCAGGAGGGCCAGACGCTGACCGCCAGCACGGGGAGCTGGAGCGGCAGCCCGACCTCCTACGCCTACGCCTGGAGCCGCTGCGACACGAGCGGCGCCTCGTGCGCCGCGATCGCCGGCGCGACCTCCGCCACCTACGCGCCGGTGGCCGCCGACGTGGGGCACACGCTGCGCGTGGTGGTCACGGCGGCAACCAGCGGCGGAACCGCCCAGGCGACGTCGCCGCCCTCCGCCGTGATCTCCAGCACCGCCGCGCCGACCAGCACCGCAGCGCCGAGCATCTCGGGCTCGTTTCAGGTCGGCTCGACGCTGACCGCGAGCCAGGGGAGCTGGAGCGGCAACCCGACCTCCTACGCCTACGCCTGGAGCCGCTGCGACGCGACGGGCGACAGCTGCGCCCGGATCGACGGCGCGACGTCCGCCACGTACACGCTGACCGACGCGGACGCGGGCGCGGCGCTCCGGATCTCGGTGACGGCGACGAACGCCTCCGGCTCGACGGTCGTGACCTCGGCGGCGAGCACGCCGCTGCCGGCCGCGAACGGCTGTCCGCCCGGCACGGGCACGATCCAGATCGCCGACCTGACCCCGCCGGCCCGGCTCTCCATCGACAAGGCCTGGCTGGCCCCCCACCTCGTGACGCTCAGCACGCAACTCATCCAGCTGCACGTCCTCGTCACGGCCTGCAACGGCCGGCCGGTGCAGGGCGCGAGCGTCTACGCCACCCCGATCCCGTTCAACCAGTTCGCCGGCGTCGAGGCAACGACGGGCCCCGACGGGACGGTCACGCTCAGCGAGCAGCGCTTGCGCGGGTTCCCGGCCCGCAGCCGCCACCAGCAGCTGCTGGCGGTCTTCGTGCGGGCCAGGAAGCCGGGCGAGCCGGTGCTCGCCGGCGTCTCGACCCGCCGCACGGTCGCCTTCCCGATCTCGCTGCCGTAGGCAGCGCCCCAGATCGGCGCCCCGCGCTGCCCGCGCGGGGCGCCGCAGGCGCTCAGGCGGCCCGGACGAGCAGCTCGTCGACCTCCGCGGGCCGCAGCCGCCGCGGGCGCGACCGCGGCCTGCGGCGCGCGCTCCACGCCGGCTCGAGCACCCAGGCGACGAGCGGCACGAGGTAGGCGAGCAGCGCCGCGGCGAGCGCCCAGGCCGCGAGCGGCGGCTCGCCGGCGCCGGCCACGGCGCTCGCCCGGACCGCGGAGCCGAGGACGATGCACGCGAGAGCGACGGTGCTCGACACGGCGCGCAGCAGACCCGCCCGGCCGGCCAGCGTCTCGGCCGCGCCGCTGAACGCGGCGCCGGCCGCTACCGGCACGGCGAGCAAGCCGAGCCAGAAGGCGGCGCCGGCCAGGCCCGCCGCGCCCGCCACGAGCGTCGCTCCCGCCAGCAGCGCGGCCACGAGGCGCGAGTCCACGACCAGTAGGTTCGTCCCCGCATCGGACGGTCCTCCCCCAGTAGGCTCGCACAGCACGACGAAAAGGAGTCCGCGATGCCCGACACCACCCTGACCTGGCTCGGCCACGCCGCTTTCCGGCTGGAGACGGCGGAGGGGAGACGCGTCTACGTCGACCCCTTCCTGCACGGCAACCCGACGTGCCCGCAGACGGAGCTGGAGCCCGAGCGCGTCGACGCGATCGCGCTCACCCACGGCCACGGCGACCACGTCGGCGACACCGTCGCGCTCGCGCGCCGCCACGGCTGCCCCGTAGTCGCGCCGGTGGAGCTGGCCCGCTGGCTCGCCAAGCAGGGCCTGGAGAACGTGCTCGACCCCAACAAGGGCGGCACGGTCGAGGCGGCCGGCGTCCGCTTCACGCTCACGAACGCCCACCACTCGAGCTCGGCCGACGACGGCACCTACCTCGGGGAGCCCTGCGGGCTCGTCGTCCGCACCGACGGCCGCAGCGTCTACTTCGCCGGCGACACCTGCGTGTTCGGCGACATGCAGCTCATCGGACGCCTCTACTCCCCCGACCTGGCCGTCCTGCCGATCGGCGACCACTACACGATGGGGCCGGCGGAGGCCGCGCTCGCCCTCGAGCTGCTCGGCGTCAAGCGCTGCCTCCCCTGCCACTGGGGCACCTTCCCGCTCCTCACCGGCACGCCGCAAGCCTTGCAGGCGCTCGCCCCGGACGTCCGCGTCGAGACCGTCGAGCCGGGCGCCTCGCTGACCCTGTGAGCCGCCCGCTCAGAACGCGCTGGTGGGGAGCGACGGGCCGGCGGGTGCCGGAGCTCGCCCTCGAAGGCGACCCGGCGGTCCCGCTCGAGGAGGCGCTCGTCCTCGACTCGGTCGCCGACACGGCGGCGCTGGCCGAGGCGTTCGCGGCGGGGCGGCCGGTCGTCGTCCGCGCCGCCTCTGCTGAGGCCGTCCGTGCGGCGCTGGCCCGGCCGGAGGTCGCCGCCGTGCTCGTGCCGCCGGAGCGGGCCGACCTGCTGGCGCTCGACCTCGCCCAGCTCACGTATGGCTGAGCGCGCCCGGATGGCCGGGCGGACGCCGCCGGTCGCGACCTACTCGATCGCCGCCTGCGACCTCGAGGCCCGCCAGTGGGGGGTGGCCGTGCAGTCGAAGTTCCTCGCGGTCGGCTCGCTCGTCCCCTGGGCCGAGGCCGAGGTCGGGGCGATCGCGACCCAGGCCTACGCGAACCCGAGCTACGGGCCGGCTGGACTGGACCTCCTGCGCAGCGGGCTCTCCGCCGCCGAGGTCGTCGAGCGGCTCGTCGCCGCCGACGCCGGGCGCGACCAGCGCCAGCTCGGGGTGGTCGACGCGAGCGGCGGCAGCGCGAGCTGGACGGGGCCGGGCTGCAACGAGTGGGCCGGACACCGCACCGGTCCAGGCTACGCGGCGCAGGGCAACATCCTCGTCGGCGAGGAGACGGTGGACGCGCTCGCCGAGACGTTCGAGGGCACGGCGGGCCTGGCGCTCGCGGAGCGCCTGCTCGAGTGCCTGGCCGGCGCGCAGGCGGCGGGCGGCGACCGGCGCGGCCAGCAGTCGGCGGCCCTGCTCGTCGTCGAGCGGAACGGCGGCTACGCCGGCCTGACGGACGTCGTCGTCGATCTCCGGGTCGACGACCACGAGCGCCCGATCGAGGAGCTGCGCCGCCTCTACGCCCTCCACCGGCGCCTGTTCGGCGTCACCCCGCGCGAGGAGTGGCTGCCGCTGGAAGGCGAGCTACGGGCCGAGGTCGAGCGGCGACTGGCGCAGCTCGGCTACGACTCGCTCGTCGCCTGGGCCGGGGTCGAGAACCTCGAGGAGCGCGTCGGCGGCGAGGAAGCCATCGACCCGGTCGTGCTCGAGGCGCTGCGGGAGGCGACGGCGTGAGCGGCTACCAGGTCGTCTCCCTGCGCGACCTCGAGACGGCGCCGCATCGCGGCAGCAACCTGATCCCCCTCCGCATCGTCCTCGGCTACCGAGCCGCCGGGATCAACGCCTGGATCGCCGACGCGGGCGGCCAGCTCGTGCCGCCGCACGAGGAGGACAGCGGCAACGACGAGCTGTACGTCGTCGTCAGCGGTCGGGCGACGTTCGCCCTCGGCGAGGAGGAGGTCGCAGCCCCGGCCGGGACGCTCGTCTTCGTCCCGCCGCAGGTCCACCGGGCGGCCGTCGCGGCGGAGGACGGCACGATCGTCTTCGTCGCCGGCGCCACGGCCGGCGAACCGTTTCTCGGGGGCGCCTGGGACACGTTCGCGGTCGCCGACGGGCTGCGCCGCGCAGGCCGCATCGAGGAGGGCCGGGCGGTCCTGCGGCGGGAGATGGAGGCCCGTCCCGGCTCCTGGGCGCTGGCGTACAACGCCGCGTGCCTCGAGGCCCTGGCGGGCAACCTCGACGAGGCGTTCCGCCTGCTGCGGCGGGCACTCGAGCGGAACAGCGACGAGATCTACGACTACCTGCGCGAGGACAGCGATCTCGACCGCCTGCGCGGCGACCCGCGCTTCGAGGAGCTGCTGGAAGGCGGCCGCGAGGCGAGCGCGCCGCCGTCCCGCCCGACGGGAGCGGAGCGAGCGCCCGCCGATGCTGCGCCGGCCGCTCCCGCCCACGCGCGGGTCGACGAGCTCGAGGCGATCGAGCTCCCCGAGGGCTGGGTCTGGCGTCCCGTGCGGCGCCGTTTCGGGATCCGGGCGTTCGGCGTCAACGCCTTCACGCCGGGAGCGAGCGGGACGGTCATCGAAGCGCACAGCGAAGACCGCTCCGGGCACGAGGAGGTCTACCTCGTGCTGCGCGGCCGGGTCCGCTTCACGGTCGGCGACGACGCGCACGAGCTCGGCCCGACAGACCTCGTGTGCGTGCGCGACCCGTCGCTGCCGCGCCAGGCCGTGGCCCGCACGAGCGACGCGGCAGTGCTCGCGGTCGGAGCGGCGCCGGGGCGGGCGTTCGAGATCTCGGCCTGGGAGGAGACGCTCCTCAGCGGGGGTCGCCCGGGAGCCTGACCCCGGCGGCGAGCCGCCGCAGGGCCGGCACCGGGTCCGCCTGCGGCCGCGCGACGAGCAGCACGGCGCCGTGGCCCTCCTCCCGCACGAGGGAGTCGACGAGCAGCTGCAATGCGAGCGCGAGCGCGAAGGCCTTGTGCGCCTGCTCGCCGCCGAACGGGACGAGCTGCTCCTCCGAGGCGAGCCCGGCCACGACGTCGCCCCAGGTGACGGCGCCCATCGAGACGTCGGCGACGACCGGGTCGCCGCCGCTCGAGGGGATGCCGATCGCGAGCGGGTTGGTGCCGGCGAGCTTCGGCCCGCCCGAGGGGGAGCCGAGCCGGCGCGGGGAGGTCGCCGTCAGCAACCCGACCAGCCCTCCCTCCGCCAGCCGGCGCACGTGAAGGCCGAGCATCCCGGTGGGAAACGTGCGCTCGCAGACGACGAGGCGCGCCCGTGCCGGCGGGTGCTCGAGCTGTGCCCGCACGACGCGGGCGAGGACGAGATAGCCGAGCGCGCCGTTCCCGTGCCAGCGCTGGAGGCCCTCTGCGACCTCGCGCAGCACCGGCTCGGCCCGCGGGTCGTAGCCGTCGAGGCGCTCGAGCCAGGGGATGCGGGCATGGCCGTGGCTCGGCTTGCCGCGCCGCTCGGCGGCGTCGAAGTGCTCCCAGAGCTCGCGGGCGTCCGCCGGAGCGAAGCCGAGCGCCCGCAGGCGCGCGAGCCCCTCCTCAGCGTCCACGAGCTCGGGTGGCGAGGACGAGCGCTAAGCTCGCTGCGCCGAGGGCGACGAGCACGGGGGTCACGCGCCGGCGAGCGTGGGGGTAGGCGCGCCGGCTGAACTCGAGCACCGGCCAGCCGCGGTCGGCGGCGATCCTCCGCAGCTCGCGGTCGGGGTTGACGGCCACCGGATGGCCGACCGCCTCGAGGAACGGGAGGTCGGTGTGGCTGTCGGAGTAGGCGGTGCACTCCGCGAGATCGAGACCCTCCCGCTCGGCGAGCTCGCGCACGCAGACCGCTTTCGCCTCGGCGTGCAGCGCACGCAGCGCCCGGCCCGTGTAGCGGCCGTCGCGAACCTCGCAGAGCGTCCCCAGGGCACCGTCGAACCCGAGGTCCTCGGCGATCGCCTCGACGATCTCCTGCAGGGTGGCGGAGACGACGAAGACGCGCTCGCCCCGGGCGCGGTGGCGCTCGACGAGCCGCAGCGGCTCCGCGTAGACGAGCGGCCGCAGCACCGGCTCGAGCGCGGCGGCGACCAGCGAGCGAAGCTCGTCCGGCGTGGAGCCGGTGAGGATCCGCAGCCCGTCCTCGGCCCCGCGTCGTACCGCCTCGTGCCCGGCGCCGCGGGCGACGAACAGGAGCTGCCAGGCGGCAGCGTGCAGGAGCTGGCGGCGCGAGATCAGGCCTCGCTCGCGGAACGAGCCGGCGAGGGCGAGCGCGGCCGAGCGGCGTAGCAGGGTGCGGTCGAGATCGAAGAAGGCCGCGGCAGCCACACCTGCGGCGCTCAGCCGACGAGCGGCAGGGACTTGAGCAGGTTGCCGCTAGCGGAGCGGAGGGCCTCGATCTCCTGCGCGACCGCCAGGATCGCCTGGGCCGACGCCGCCTCGGGCTGGGCGGCGACGACGGGAGCGCCCGCGTCGCCCTGCTCGCGCAGCGCCGGGTCGAGCGGCACCCGGCCGAGCAGGGGCACTCCGAGCTGGGCGGCGAGGGTATCGCCGCCGCCGCTCCCGAAGACCTCGCCGGCCATGTTCTCGACCACGCCGAGCAGGCGCATGCTCGTCTTCTGCGCCATCGCGGCCGCCCGGGCGGCAACGTCCTGGGCGAGCTTCTGCGGAGTGGTGACGACGACGACCTCGGCTCTCGGCAGGAGCTGGCCGAGCGAGATCGAGACGTCGCCGGTTCCCGGCGGCATATCCACCACCAGGACGTCGATCTCGCCCCAGTGCACATCGGTGAGGAACTGCTCGAGCGCCCGGTGTAACATCGGGCCGCGCCACATCACCGGCTCGTTCCCGTCGAGGAAGAAGCCGATCGACATCAGCTTCAGGTCGTCCTTGACGGGCGGCACGATCAGGTCGTCGACGGCGACCGGCCGCTGCCGGATTCCGAGCAGGTGGGGGATCGAGTGGCCGTAGATGTCCGCGTCGAGCACGCCGACGCCGTGCCCGAGCCGGGAGAGCGCGACCGCGAGGTTCGCCGCGAGCGACGACTTGCCGACGCCCCCCTTGCCGCTCGCCACCGCGAGGACGCGGCAGCCCGGCGGCAGCTTGATCACCCCGTCGCGCGCCGGCGCGCCGCCGCGCAGTTTCTGCGTCAGCGCCTGCCGCTCTTCCGGCGTCATCACGGCGAACGAGAGCCGGACACCCCGCACGCCGGGCACGTCCGCGAGCACCCGCTCGACCTGTTCCTCGAACGAGCTCCGCAGCGGGCACCCGGGCACGGTCAGCACGACCGTCAGCGCAACCACGCCGTCGCGCAGCTCGACGTCGCGCACCATGCCCAGCTCCGTGACCGGCCGCCGCAGCTCGGGGTCGATCACCTGCTCGAGCGCCTGCAGGACCTCGTCACGCGAAGGGGTCACCCAGCGAGGGTAGCGCCTGTCGGGCCGTCTCAGCACGCGCGTACCCGTCGCGTCCTCGAGCTCGGCCGCGTCCGCCAGCGGCAGGAGCCCGGCCGCTCACGGCGAAGCGCTCGCCGATGTCGTCGGAGACCACCACGCAGTGGCCGCTGCTGGACGAGCGGCCGTCGCCCGGCCCCGAGCCGCGAGCGGCGGCCGCCGCCCCCAGGCAGCCGCGGTCGGCCTGGCTTCTGGTCGCGCTCGCCTTCCTCTGCGGCGGCCTGGTCAGCGCAGCAGGGTTCGCGATCGGCTGGCGCCACCTGGCGCAACGGGGTAGCGAAGCCGAGGCGGCGCTCGCCAGGGCGACCACGCAGACGCACGCGCTCGAGGCCCGAGTCGCGGCGCTGCAGGCCTCGCTCGGCGCCGCCCGCCGAGCGGCTGCCCAGCGCGCCGCTGCGGCAGCCGCGGCAGCCGCGGCCGAGCGCGCGCTCGCCGCCGCCGGCGCGAAGGTCGGCGCGGACGCTGGCGCATCCGGCACCGCCGCCGCAGCGGTCTCGGCGAGCGGCGCGTCGCTCAGCGCCGCTAGCGGCCGCATCGCGAGCGAGCTGAAGACCTTCGGCACGTACCTCACCAGCACGCCGACCGGGCAGCTCGACCCCGGCTACATCGCGAGCCAGACCGCGTACCTGTCCCGGCAACTCACGACGCTCCAGGACGAGGCCGGCGGCCTGGAGACCTCGATCGCCTCCTTCCAGACCGCGGTCCGCACGCTCGCCCGGGAGGCGCGCGCCCTGCGGCGGCGGTAACCGCCACGTCCTGCGCAGAGGGCAGCGGCCGTCAGCCGTCCCCCCGCCCCAGGAGCTCCCGCAGGCGGGCGGCGTTGCGGGGCGCGAACCCCTCCCAGTCGTTGTTGAAGTAGGCGAAGACTTCGTGGCTGCGGCTCCAGGTGCGCAGGCGCTCGGCCCACTCGCGCAGCTCGCAGTCGGCGTAGTCGCCTCTGCGACCGCGGCTGCCAGCGTGGAAGCGGACGTACGTCCAGTCCGCGGTGAGCTCGTGGGTCTGGAACGAGCGCACCTGCGGCCCGTCGCCGATGGCGAGGGCGACCCCTTGCTCGCGCAGCAGCGCGTACGTCTCCTCGCCGAACCACGAGGGATGCCGGAACTCCACCGCGTGGCGCAGCCCCCGAGGCAGGGACGCGAGGGCGGCGGCGAGCTGCTCCCGGTCGCGCGGGAAGGCGGGAGGCAGCTGCCAGAGCAGCGGCCCGAGCTTCTGCGCGCAGCGGAGCGGCTCGAGCCGTTCGAGCAGGCGTCCGAGGCCCGGCTCGAGCTCCCGCAGCCGCTTGACGTGCGTCAGGTAGCGGGAGACCTTCACGCTGAAGCAGAAGCCGGGCGGCGTCTGCTCGGCCCAGCGAGCGACGGCTTCGCGGCGCGGCAAGCGGTAGAAGGTCGCGTTCACCTCGACGGTGTCGAAGCGCTCGGCGTAGAAGGCGAGCCAGCGCGAGGACGGTAGTCGCGGCGGATAGAAGACGCCGTTGCGCCAGTGCGGATAGCTCCAGCCGGAGAGGCCTACGTGGACAGGGCGCGGGCGATTCGCGCGCACAGCGCGGTCGTTCCCGCGGCGGCGAGCCGCGAACGCTGCGCGAGGTCGAGCGGTGCGGCCCCGAAGGGCGCCTCGACGTCGAACAGGTCGAGGGCGAGGCCGAGCTCGCGGCAGAGGAGCTGGGCGGCAGCGATGTCGACCGAGCGCGCCGGCTTGAGCGAGCAGACGGCATCCACCCGGCCCGCGGCGAGGTGGCAGAGCGAGAGCGCGAGTGAGCCCATGATCCGCAGCCGCTCGGCGAGGCCCGCGACCTTCGGCACGTCCCGGGCGACGAGCGAGGCGAGCGTCGCCTCGCAGGAGAGGATCTCGGCCTGGCGCTTGGGCCGCACCGCGCCGAGCGGCTCGCCGTTCAGCCAGGCGCCCTCGCCGCGACGGGCAGTCCACTCCTCGCGGCTGCCGAAGTCGTGCACGAAGCCGAAGACGACGTCGTCCATCGTGTCGTCCTCTGCCACCGCGATCGAGAGCGAGAAGAACGGGATGCCTCGCTTCGCGTTCAGCGAGCCGTCCACCGGGTCGACGACGACCACGGTGGAGCCGGCGCCGAGCGCACCGGCCTCCTCGGAGACCACCCGCACGTCCAGGCCGCGCAGACGGCGCAGGATCGCCTGCTCGGCCGCCCGGTCGACGGCCGTCGTCTCGTCCCCGCCGAGCCCGCGGCCGACGACCGGCTCGCGCTCGGCCCGGCTGGGCAGGGCGGCGAGCACCTCCTCGACGTCCGCCACGGCCGCCCGGCAGAGCTCGAGCCACTCAGTCAAGCGGCAGCAGCAGCAGGCCGGAGGTCAGCTTGGGGTAGAAGAACGTGCTCTTCTGCGGGAGCACCTCCCCCCGGCGGGCGACCGCCCAGACGTCGTCGATCCGCGTCGGCCGCAGCAGGAACGCGGCTTCCGCCTCGCCTCGGTCGACGGCCGCCACCGCCTCGTCCCTGCTGGGCGTGTAGGTCACGCCGGTCGGCCCGGCCCGGTCCACGACCTCGGGGTCGAGCCCGTCCCGCGTCAGCAGCTCGTAGCGGCCCTGGCGGTAGAGCACGGGCCCGGGCAGCTCGTCTCCCGGCGGCTCGATCGGCGTCCCGGCGGCGGCGCCGGCCGAGCGGGCGACACGGTGGGTGGGGAAGATCGTCAAGCCTTCCTGCCCGGTTGGGACGATCACGGCGAGCACCCAGCCCGAGGCGTCGGTTCCCTCCTGCTCGTGGAAGGCGAGCGCGGTCTCGTAGCGATGGTGGCCGTCGGCGATCAGCAGCTGCGCCTCGCGGAGCTCGTCGGCGAGGCGTGCGCCGGCCGCCTCCGCGAGCCGCCAGAGCCTCGAGACCACCCCGCCCTCGCTGACGGCCAGGTCGGGCGAGCCCAGCTCGCCGGGCGCAGCCGTCCCCTCCCAGAGGAAGAAGAGCGGCTCGAGCTGCGTCCGGGTCGCCTGCAGCAGGCGAAGCCTCCCCTCCTTGGGGCCGGCATGGGTGCGCTCGTGCGGCAAGACGACCCGGCGCTCGTAGGGCTCGACCCTGAGCGCCGCGACAAGCCCCCGCCTGCGGCGGGCGACCCCGTCCGGCCCGACGTAGTCTTGCTCGAGCCACCAGTAGGCGGGCTCGGCGTCGCGGACGAGCACGCCGCGCTCCAGCCACTGCCCGAGCAGCGCCGCAGCCTCCTGCTCCGAGTCGGGCAACGTGAGGTGGACGACGTTGTAGGCGCTACGAGCGAGGAGCCGCTCGCGCTCCTCGGGGCCGATCACGTCGTAGGGGGGTGCGACGAGCGACTCCAGCGGCCCGGCGACGGCCTCGTCGTAGCGGAGCGCGCGGAATGGCCGTACGGCTGCCACGGCCTGACCGTACCAACCCGGCCCCGCCCGAAATCAGCCCCGTCCCGCGGGCGTGCCAAACTCCCGGCGTGACGGCGATCGCCGAGCTCGAGGAGAACCGCACCGTCGAGGGCGTCTACGCGGTGGCGCGCAAGGAGCGGCTGCGCACGCGCAACGGCGCCGCGTATCTCGCGCTCGAGCTCGCCGACCCGAGCGGGCGGGTCGCCGCCCGGGTCTGGCACGACGTCGACCTCCTCGACCGCCGCTTCGAGGAGGGAGACGCTGTGCGCGTCCTGGGACGCGTCGAGCGCTTCCGCGACCGGCTGCAAGTCGAGGTGCGCACGCTGGAGCCGGCTACCGGCGTCGACCCCGCCGGCCTCGCTCCGGCCCTGCGACGGGACGCGGACGAGCTCGAGGGCTTCCTCGAGTTCCTCGCCGGCGAGGTGCACGACGAGCGGCTGCGGAAGGTCGTCTCCCGTGCCCTCGCCGAGACTCCCCTCCGCGCCTATCCGGCCACGCCCGACGGCCACCACTCCTACGCCGGCGGCCTGCTCGAGCACACGGTCGGCGTGGCCACCGTCTGCCGCGAGCTCGCGCAGGTGCACCCGCGGCTGCGCGGCGACCTGCTCCTGGCGGCCGCGCTGGTGCACGACATCGGCCGGACGCGCGAGCTGGGCCGGCCGCCGCTCTTTACGCCGACCGAGGAGGGGCGCCTGCTCGGCCACGTCCACCTCGGCCTACGGACGCTCGAGAGGCTCGGCGCGCCGGCCGAGCTCCTGCACGCGGTCGCCTGTCACCACGACGCGAGATCCGCGCGCACCGCCGAGGCGGCCGTGCTCTACCACGCGAACCAGCTCGACGCCGTCGCCGCCACCCGGCCCGTGGCCGAGTAGCTCAACCGCCCAGCGCTCCGCGCAGCGCCTCGACCGCCTCGGACACGAGCCGGTAGAGGAGGGTGCGCAATGGACGGCTGCTGCGACGGCTGCTGCGACGGCGGAACCACCTGCTGCTGAGCAGCGCTCGCCGGCGGGGGCGTACGACCCGCCGGCTCCCCCAGCCCCGGCCGGGAGGCTCAGAGGTTGAACCGGACGTTGAGGACGTCGCCGTCCTGCACGACGTAGGTCTTGCCCTCCAGCCGCTGCTTCCCCGCCCGCGCGGCCTCCGCCGGGCCGCCCGCCTGCACGAGATCGTCCCAGCGCACGACCTCGCAGCGGATGAAGCCGCGCGCGATGTCGGTGTGGATGGCGGCAGCCGCGTCGAGGGCGGTCGCGCCGCGCGGGAGCAGCCAGGCTCGGGTTTCCTTCTCGCCCGCGGTGAAGAACGTCAGCAGCCCGAGCGTCTCGGCCAGCCGCCGGACGACCGCGGCAAGCGGCGGCTCGCCCCCGTCGCGAAACTGCGCGGCCTCCTCGGGCGCCAGCTCGGCGAGCTCGGCCTCGAGCTGCAGGTCGACGCCGCCGCGCCCGTTGACGAGCGGAAGCAGCGGCTTGGTCGTCAGCGGCTCGAGCTCCGCCGGCAGCTCGCCCTGCCACTCGGCGAGCGTCCGCCCGGCGTCGAGGTGCGCGAGCAGCCGCTCCAGCTCCGCCGCCTCGGCCCGCAGGCGGGCGTCGCCAGACTTCGCCTGCTTCGCCACCCGTTGCAGGCGCCGCTCGACATGGTCGCGGTCGGCGAGGAGCAGCTCGAGCTTCAGCGTCTCGAGGTCGGCCTCCGGGTCGCGGGTGCCCGAGAAGCCGTCGAGCACGGCGAGCAGGGCGTCGACCTGGCGCAGGCCGCCGAGGAGTTGCGGGCCGGTGCCGGGGACGTCGACGACGCGCAGCGCCGCCGGGGTCACCTTGCGCGCCCGCACGGTCGCCGCGAGCCGCTGCAGCCGCTCGTCGGCCAGCTGGGCCATCCCGACGTGCTCCTTGCCCGAGCCGTGCGGGGTGGCGTGCGTCAGCGCCCGGAAGAGCGTCGTCTTGCCGGAGCTGGGAAGCCCGACGATGCCCGCCTCCACCGCCACGCGCGGAGGCTAGCGGTCGCTACGCGGGCTCCTGCTGCTGGAGGCGCTTCTCGAGCGAGACGAGGGCGCGATGCTGGAGCGACTTGACCGCCCCCTCCGTCTTGTCGAGGATCGTGGCGACCTCGGCGTTGGAGAGGTTGAGGACGAACTTCAGCGTCAGCACCTGCTGCTGCTCGGGCGAGAGCCGCTCGATCAGCTCGAGCATCGACTCGCGGCCGATCGTCTGCAGCGCGGCCGCCTCAGCCGAGGGGGCCTCCTCGCCGGGCGGCTCGGGCACCTGCTCCTCCAGCTGCCAGCGGCGGCGCGCGCGGAAGTGGTCCATGGCGAGGTTGTGGGCGATCCGGAACAGCCAGGCCGAGAAGGGCGCCGACTGCCACTTGAAGCTGCCGATCTTCTCGAGCATCCTGAGAAAGGTCTGCGTCGTCAGGTCCTCGGCGTCGTGCCGGTTGCCGACGCTGACGTGGAGGTAGCTGTAGATCCGGTCGAAATGGATCAGGTACAGCTCCTCGAGGGCCTCGCGGTCGCCGCGCTGACCCCGCTCGACGAGCTCCCGCACACGGTCGGCCGACTCGCCCGGCGACGTGCGCTCGGCCGCGGTGCTCATCGTGCGTCCGCTTCCCGTACGAGGGCCGGAGCTAACTCGGCGCCGGTGCGCGTGCCTCAGCCTGCGGCGAAGCCGACGCGGGCCGCGCGCACGATTCGCTTGTAGTAGGCGACGGTCGAGACGACGACGTGCAGCGGCCCGTCCTCGCTCTCCAGCACGACGACACGGTCGCCGTCCGTCCCGAGCGCCGCCTCGAGGGCGTCCGCCGAACGGGCGTCCACGAAGCTGCCCACGATCTGGCCGCCGGCGAAGCCGATCTCGACCCGGACGCGCTCCTCAGGCAGCAGCGACCACCTCCGAGAGCACGCCGTGCACGGCGTCGGGGTGGACGAAGGCCACCTGGAGGCCGAACATGCCGCGCCGAGGGGTGGGGTCGATCAGCTCCGCCCCTGCGTCCGCGAGAGCCTCGAGCGCGGCGTCGATGTCGCGCACCTCGTAGGCCACGTGGTGCATTCCGGGTCCCCGCCTGGCGAGGAACCGTCCGACCGGCGTGTCCTCGCCGAGCGCGCCGAGCAGCTCGAGCCGGCTGTCGCCGACGCGGATGCAGGCTGCCTCGACGCCCTGGTCGTCGACCCGCTCCCGCTGCTCGAGCCGGGCGCCGAAGAGGCGCTGGTAGGTCGCGAGCGCAGCGTCGAGGTCGTCCACGGCGACTCCCAGGTGGTGGATCGAGCGGGGCGCCTCCACGACGCGATCGTATGTGAAAGACTCGAGCCGGCGATGCGCACTCGTGTGCCGCTCCTGCTCTTGGCGACCGCGCTGCTCGCCGGGTGTGGCGGCAGCCGTCGCTCGGCGAAGTCGAACGGCGAGGCCTCGAAGCCCGCCGCCCAGGTGCTCGCCGACACCGAGGCGGCCGCCGGCGCCGCGAGCTCGACGCACATCTCGGGCCGCATCGTCTCGAACGGGACGACCGTCACGCTCGACCTCTCGCTCGTCCGCGGCAAGGGGGCGAGTGGGTCGCTGTCGGCGGGCGGGCTCAGCTTCGACCTCGTCCGGATCGGCGCCACCGCCTACATCCGGGGGAGCGACGCGTTCTACCGGCACTTCACCGGCCCGGCCGTGGCACGTCTGCTGCACGGCAAGTGGCTGAAGGCTCCGGTCACGTACGGAGGCCTGCGGTCGCTCGTGCCGCTCACGAGCATCGCGTCCCTCTTCGCGCGGGTCGGCGCCCACCACGGCGCGCTGACCGCCGAGGGGCCGCTGACCTACCACGGCCAGCGCGTGGTCGAGATCCGCGACCGCTCCGACGGCAGCACGCTCTACGTCGCGGCGACCGGCAAGCCCTACCCGGTGGCAATCGTCGGGGGCAGGAAGGGGCCCGCCGGCACGGTCGTCTTCGACCGCTGGAACCAGCCGGTTTCGCTGTCCGCCCCGCCCCAAGCCATCGACCTGGGCGCGCTCCACTTGTCGGGCTAGCCGGGCGGCGGCGGCCGCTCGCTCGCGACCACCTGCGGCACGCCGACCGTCTCGGCCGCCCGCGACTCCGGCTCGACGTCGGCCACGAGCTCGAGCAGCTCGTCGCGCACGAGCGTCTCCTTCTCCAGCAGGGCCGCGGCGATCCGGTCGAGCGGCGCGCGGTGCTTGCGCAGCAGCCGCAGCGCCTCCTCGTAGGCGCCGTCCGTCAGGTGCGCCTGCTCCTCGTCGCGCAGACGCTTGGTCGCCTCGGAGAGCGCGTAGTTGTCGGCGCGCATGGTGCGCGAGGCGACGGTGTCGGCCATCCCCCACTCGAAGACCATGGCGCGGGCGATCTCGGTCACCTTCTCGAGGTCGTTGGCGGCACCGTTCGTGACCCGGCCGAACACGACCTCCTCGGCCGCCCGGCCGGCGAGGGCGACGACCATCCGGTCGACGAGTTCCTCCTTCGTGTGCAGGTAGCGGTCTTCCTCCGGGAGGTAGAAGGCGTAGCCGAGCGCGTTGCCGCGGGAGACGATGGTCACCTTCTGCAGCTCCATCACCGAGCCCATCAGGTGGGCCATCAAGGCGTGTCCGCCCTCGTGGTAGGCGAGGATCCGGCGCTCCTTCTCGCTCAGCACCTTGCGCTGCTGCAGACCGGCGACGACCCGTTCCAGCGCCCAGTCGAAGTCGCTCTGCAGGATGGCGAAGTCGCCGCGGCGGCCGGCGTTGATCGCCGCCTCGTTGCAGATGTTCGCGAGCTCGGCCCCGGTCAGGCCGGACGTTTGCCTCGCGACCGTGCCGAGGTCGACGTCGGTCGCGAGCGGCTTGCCGCGGGTGTGGACGCGCAAGATCGCCTCCCGGCCGGCCAGGTCGGGCGGCGGTACGAGCATCTGGCGGTCGAAGCGGCCGGGGCGCAGGAGCGCCGGGTCGAGGTCCTGGATCCGGTTCGATGCGCCCATCACGACCACCTGCTCGGCGCCCTCGAAGCCGTCGAGCTCGACGAGCAGCTGGTTCAGGGTCTGGTCCTGCTCGCGGTTGAAGCCGTGGCCGGTGCGCTGCGCCCCGACGGCATCGAGCTCGTCGATGAACACGATGGCCGGGGCATTCTTGCGAGCCTGCTGGAAGAGCTTGCGGATCCGGGCGGCGCCGAGACCGGCGAACATCTCGACGAAGGAGGAGGCGCTCGCGGAGTAGAAGTTCGCGCCCGACTCGTGCGCAACGGCCTTGGCGAGCAGCGTCTTGCCCGTGCCGGGGGGGCCGTAGAGGAGGATCCCCTTCGGCACCTTGGCGCCGAGCCGCTCGAAGCGCTTCGGGTCGCGCAGGAAGTCCACCACCTCCATCAGCTCGGCCCGGACCTCTTCGACTCCGGCCACGTCCGCCCAGCTCGTCTGCGTGCGGGCCTTCTGCGCCTGGTTGACCGGCTTGACCCGCGGCATCATGCCGACCGTCTTCCAGAGCAGCCAGGCCGTCAGCACGAGGATGCCGAAGAACGCGAGCGGCAGCCAGGTCGTGGCGAAGTCGGCGAGCGCATGAAGCCAGTGCCCGACCATGCTCAGACCGTCATCGGCAGCGGCGGCGGAGAGCCTTAGCGGAGCGAGGCGGCCGCCTCCTCGGCCGTCGTGAAGCGCACGCCCTGCTCGCGCCAGGCTGCGGTACAGGCCGCCACCCGCGCCGGGTCGACGCCGCGTGCCGCGTCCTCGACGAACGCCACTCGCCGGCCGCGGCGCCGCAGGGCGCGCACCGTCGCGTCGTCGCAGATGTCGGTCGCGACGCCGAAGAGGAGGATCTCGTCGGGATCGAGCGCCTCGACCAGCGCCTCGGTGTTCGGGTTCGAGAACGGGTCGTAGTGCTTCTTGAGGATCAGGATCTCGCGCCGGCCGTGCAGCAGGCGGCGCAGGAGCGCTGGCGGCACCGGCACGTGGGAGAGGGGGAGCGGATCGAGCTGCTTCGTCTCCGCGATCTTCTCCGCGCCGGGCGTGCCGCGCAGGCAGTGCGGCGGCCAGGTGCTCTCGAAGTCCGGCTGCTCGGAGATCTCCGGGTCGGTGAGCTCGTGGTCGTCGGCGGAGGCGACGTGCACGACCGAAGCGGCCCGGGCGCCCTGCACGAGCCGGGCCATCGCCGGCTTCGCCAGCTCGGCGCCCGCGACGTACAGCTTGCCAGCCGGCTCGACGAAGTCGACCTGCGTGTCGACGTCCCAGAGGATCGTTCCCGCCATGGCTGTGACTGTAGAGGACCAGCCCCGGCAGCCGGCGGCAGCGGAGGGGCCCTCAGCGGCGCGCGCGCAGCGCCCGCTCGAGCCGCTGGCGGGTGGTGAGCACGCCCGCGAAGAGGTCGCCGTGGCGGCGCACTCGCTCGAGGACGACCGGCAGCGTGAACGCCGCCGGATCCAGGGACGCGTCGAGCTCCCGCCAGCGGAGGGGGGTCGAGACGGGCGCGCCCGGCCGCGGCCGCACCGAGTAGACCGAGGCGATCGTCTTCCCCTCCCCGTTCTGGTTCGCGTCGACGAGCACGCCGCGCCGCTTCGCCTTCGACCACTCGGTCGTCACGAGACCGCGCTGCGTCCGGGCGAGGGCACCCGCGACGATCTCGCAGAACTCCCGCGTCTGCGCGTACGAGTACCGCCGCTCGACCGGCACGAGCACGTGGATCCCTCGGGTGCTGCTCGTCTTGGGGAAGGCGGCGAGCCCCAGGGCGTCCAGGGCGTCCTTCAGGAGCAGGGCGACGTGCACGACCTCGGCGAAGCCGGCGTCCGGAGAGGGGTCGAGGTCGAAGACGACCACGTCGGGGCGGTCGGGGCGGTCGACGCGCGAGCACCAGGTGTTGAGGTCGATGCAGCCCATGTTCACCATCCACAGCAACGCCCGCTCGTCGTTCACGAGCGGCGCCTCGATCCACCGCCGGCGCGGCGGCCGCTCGCGCGTCGTGACCTGGACGCGGAAGCGGGGGATCCAATCGGGCATGTGCTTGGGGGCGTCCTTCTGGAAGAAGGCCTTGCCGTAGGCCCCGTCCGGGTAGCGCCGCATGGTGAACGGCCGGCCGCGCAGGTGCGGCAGGAGGACTGGCGCGACGGCGCGGTAGTACTCGAGCAGGTCGCCCTTCGTGATCGGGCCGGCCGGGTCGTCCTCCGGCCAGAACAGCTTGTCGAGGTTCGTCAGCCGCAGCCCGGCG